>OKVW01000537.1_pt1 | contig 21690 bp, 20 predicted proteins | sample 1606991 | NCBI WGS metagenome assembly OKVW01 (sample SAMN03281021, study PRJEB24777) | human gut metagenome | isolation source: fecal sample PR177 from 1 month old male Malay infant, vaginal delivered...
CTTCCCTTCCTGCAAATAAGGGATACTACAGGTCACCATGTTGATCCCGGAGATAGCATCCTGATAAACATCAGACCAGACGCAGGTATCCTGCGAATGCCCTTTCGCTCCCTGATACCAGCTTTCACCGTGATAACCGTTGCCGCCCGGTGCATTATATTCATCGGAAAAGACGAGTTTATTGTGCGTATCACGCGCCCAGAAAAAACTGCGGCGCTCAATGCCTGGGGTAAACGCATCCGGTTCAGGCCAGATCCCGCCTCCGGTGATAATCGAATTATCAGCATCGCCGAGTAGATGTGGCACCACGGCGCGATAAAGCGCTTCATCGTTCGGCAACACCTCTGCCAGCCGCGACAGCGTGACGGTTTCACCCTCAATTCGGGAAAGTACGTTGCTGAGTTGGCGCGTCAGGCCGTGCCCGGTCTCCTCAATTAACGCCGTATTGATGTCAACGACGCGAGGCTGCCCGCGCCAGAGCATAGTCACAACTATGAGTAATGTCGTTACCGCAAGTAACGCAATCCCCCCGAGTGTTAAACGTGTAGAAATACGAGACGGATACCAGACCATATAAACATCCTTTTTTTCAGGCTAATTTATATTCAGTATCGGCACGCATTATTAGAGCTTTAAACAAAATCCACGATTGACAAAAATGATGGCGTGACATTGTCACAAATAGCAAAACCCAGCACTCAGGCTGGGTTTAAATAAGATCTTAATCTTATTTGCTTAATTCTTTTTTAATTTCGTCTTTTATTTTAGTTAATTCGCTCTGCGGGTGTTTTTTGCAAATATCAACCGTCAGCGGAACGGCGGTGGTAACCGTTTCATCAAAGGTGACATAGTCGCCGCCTTTAAAGTCTTCATCTTCGTTCAAAACCCAGAAGGCAACCGGCGCCATGGTCTGAGGATTCAGGTCGATGAATTCCTGGCAGCTCATATTTTTAGGTGTAACGTCAGTTTTAGCGTTAGCAGTGGCTGCATTTACACTGACACTGGTCAATAGCGCTGCGACTAAAATACCGGCAGTAGAAAGGGAAAATTTGTTCATTATTATTACTCCGTTAATGATATAAATAACCTCTACATGAGCGCTTTAAACCGTTAATGTAGAACGAAGAGAATAATACCCTTCCCCTCACAGAAATAAATACACGCACACTTGTTATGGCTGTTTTTGATATTTCGCGATACCGATCCTGATGTTTGATGGTTATTTCACCGCGATAGTAGGAGCGCCTCTGCGTGTATGCCCGGTCAGCTAGTGTGTATGACCGGGCAAACCAGCGGTCAGGACTTCAACTGGTAATCGAGGGTAATTTCGGCGTTAAGCACCTGCGACACCGGGCAACTGGCCTTCGCTTTCTGAATAATGCCGTCAAACGTCGTGGCATCGATACCCGGTACTTTCACTTCACTGTGGAGGGCAATTTTCGTGATGGCAAAGCCTGTATCGACTTTATCCAGCGACACGTCCGCCGTAGTGTCGATAGCATCCGGCGTGAAACCCGCCTCACCAAGCATTAACGAGAGCGCCATCGAGAAACAGGCCGCATGCGCGGCACCAATCAGCTCTTCCGGGTTGGTGCCCTTCGCCCCTTCAAAACGGGTATTGAAACCATAAGGCTGCTGGTTCAGCACACCGCTTTCTGTCGAAACGGTTCCTTTACCGCGTTTGATGTCGCCTTCCCAGTGTGCCTGACCTTTCTTATGGATTGTCATTATTACTCTCCTTTTTGTCGTCGGGACTACAAGTATAGGATGCTCACGCTGTTTCGTGACAGATAACAGAGGCTTCTTAATTTCCGGGTGAAACATTGACCTTTCAGACAATTTGTCCGACCATCAACCAGGTTGGTAGCCTGTGCTACCGACGATATTAAGGGTTGTATTTCGTCCAGCGTCACATGGACTCATCCTTGAAACCATTAACAGGATTAAGGAGTTAGAATGAAATCGAACCGTCAGGCCCGTCATATTCTTGGACTGGACCACAAAATTTCCAATCAGCGCAAACTGGTGAGCGAAGGTGAAAAATCCAGCGTGGTGAAACATTCAACCGGCAGAAAACGCCACGCAGACAGTAAGAAGTAACCTGACAGCCCGAATATGACGATAAACACCATCGCAACCGCGATGGTGTTTTTGCTTACAAAAGCCTTTATCCATTAGCAATGCTTTATACTCTGTGCCCGATACCCTGGTGGAATGGCAGCATATTATAAAAAGCGCCAGGGACGTATCGTCAAAAAAGAGTGAGTGACATGGAAACCAAAAGCAAAAAACTGCGTTCCCTTTATATCCCTTACGCTGGCCCTGTACTGCTGGAATTTCCCTTACTGAATAAGGGAAGCGCCTTCAGCATGGAAGAACGCCGTAACTTCAACCTGCTGGGGTTACTGCCGGAAGTGGTCGAGTCAATCGAAGAACAGGCGGAACGTGCCTGGATCCAGTATCAGGGATTTAAAACCGAAATCGATAAACACATCTACCTGCGCAATATTCAGGATACCAACGAAACCCTGTTTTATCGGCTGGTGCATAACCATCTCGAAGAGATGATGCCGGTTATTTACACCCCAACCGTTGGTGCCGCCTGTGAACGCTTCTCTGAGATTTATCGTCGTGCGCGCGGCGTGTTTATCTCTTATCAGAACCGTCACAATATGGACGACATCCTGCAAAATGTACCGAACCATAACATCAAAGTGATCGTGGTGACCGACGGTGAGCGTATTCTTGGTCTTGGCGACCAGGGAATTGGCGGGATGGGGATTCCTATCGGCAAACTGTCCCTTTATACCGCCTGTGGTGGGATCAGCCCGGCGTACACCCTGCCCGTCGTGTTGGATGTCGGGACCAACAACCCGCAACTGCTCAACGACCCACTCTATATGGGCTGGCGTAATCCTCGCATCACTGACGACGAATACTATGCGTTTGTCGATGAATTCATTCAGGCCGTTAAACAGCGTTGGCCGAACGTTCTGCTGCAATTCGAAGACTTCGCACAGAAAAACGCCATGCCGCTGCTGACCCGCTACCGCGACGAAATCTGCTCTTTCAACGACGATATCCAGGGCACCGCAGCCGTCACCGTCGGTACGCTGATTGCCGCCAGCCGTGCGGCGGGCAGCCAGCTCAGCGAGCAGAAAATTGTCTTCCTTGGCGCAGGCTCCGCCGGTTGCGGTATCGCTGAACAGATCATCGCCCAGACCCAGCGTGAAGGATTGAGTGAAGAGGCCGCCCGCCAGAAAGTCTTTATGGTGGATCGCTTTGGTCTACTGACCGACCAGATGCCGAATCTCCTCTCCTTCCAGACTAAACTGGTGCAGAAGCGCGAAAACCTGCAAAGCTGGGACATTGATAACGATGTGCTTTCCCTGCTCGATGTGGTGCGTAACGTCAAGCCGGATATCCTGATTGGCGTGTCCGGACAAACGGGACTGTTCACCGAAGAGATCATCCGCGAAATGCACAAGCATTGCCCGCGCCCTATCGTGATGCCGCTGTCTAACCCCACTTCGCGTGTGGAAGCCACGCCGCAGGACATCATTACCTGGACGGAAGGCAATGCGCTGGTTGCCACCGGCAGCCCGTTTGCGCCTGTGGTCTGGAAAGAGAACGTTTATCCCATTGCCCAGTGTAATAACGCCTATATTTTCCCGGGAATCGGACTGGGTGTGATTGCCTCCGGCGCCTCCCGCATTACTGATGAGATGCTGATGTCTGCGAGTGAAACGCTGGCGCAGTACTCGCCGATGGTGCTTAACGGTGAAGGTCTGGTACTGCCGGAGCTGAAAGACATTCAGACCGTTTCCCGCGCCATTGCTTTCGCAGTGGGTAAGATGGCGCAGCAGCAAGGTGTGGCGGTGAAAACCTCCGCCGAAGCGCTGTTACAGGCGATCGAGGAAAACTTCTGGCAGGCGGAATATCGCGATTACCGTCGCACCTCCATCTGACACTCTGCCCGGTGGCGCACGCTGCCGGGCCTTCCTCCTTGCGTCATCCCGCCTCTTGCGTTTACACTTTCACCATCGATTAACATTCGGATAAATAAAAGGAGGATACTTATGCTGTACTGTGAACGTTTGATCGTTTCACATGCTTTTGGCGATCGCCAGTGCTCAAGCGTTATCGGTATCGTGCTGCGATAACTTCTGCTTGAGCGAAGCTACCTTCTGAATTCCCCTTCTCTCGGGCTTACCGGGTTATCGTCAGCGATGTTTGACGAGGCGTTTTGACGCCTGTAACTCTTGAGTAAGCAACAATGAGCACATTACTAACCGCGCAATCTCTCCACGTTGATACGGCGTTTGGCACGCTTTTCGACGGCCTGACCTTTACCCTGAAAAAAGGCGACCGTATTGGGTTAATCGGCGATAACGGCTGTGGCAAAAGTACACTGCTGAAAGTTCTCGACGGCTCGATAGCCCCGACCAGCGGAACGCTCGCCGTAGCGAATCACTGCCACCTTGCCCGCGCTGAACAGCATTTGCCCGACGAAATTCTGCCGCTGACGTTGCAGGAGGCGGTGCTGGCGCAACTGCCTGAACAGGATCGCGCCGGACAGCTCTGGCGGATCGAAGCCCTGCTCGCACAGATGGGTTTTCGTCCACAAGATTTAACCTTAACGGCGCAGACCCTGAGCGGCGGTCAGCATACGCGACTGCTGCTGGCCCGCGCACTGATGCGTAATCCGGATCTGTTACTGCTTGATGAACCGGGTAACCATCTGGACCTGCCTACGCTTTTGTGGCTGGAGCAGTTTTTACAGCACTGGTCCGGCAGTTTTGTCGTGGTGTCTCACGATCCGCAGCTTCTGGATGCCGTGACTAATGGAACGTGGGTCCTGCGGGATCGCACCCTGCATGGCTTTGCACAACCCTGTAGTGAAGCCCGTCAGGCTCTTGCACAGCGGGATGCCAGCGATGCATTGCGCTATAAAGCGGAACAAAAGGAGATCGATCGCGTCACCGCCAGCGCTAAACGACTGGCAACCTGGGGTCAGGTGTATGACAACGAAGACCTCTCCCGTAAAGCCAAACAGATGGAAAAGCAGGTTTCTCGCCTGAAAGCGGTGCAAACGGAACTGACGGCAGGAAGTCCGTGGACGCTAACCTTGCACGGCGATGCGCTGCGCGCCGATCGTCTGCTTGAAATGGCTAATCTGCCGGTCAAACCGGCTCCGGAGGCTTCAACGCTGTTTAACATTGCCGGAATTCGTCTGAAAAGTGGCGATCGAGTCGCCATTGTCGGACGTAACGGCTGTGGTAAATCGTCGCTGTTGAAGCTCATCTGGCAACACTATCAGACCGCACAAACGTCGGCCTCACTGGTGCTGCATCCTCGCGTTTCGCTGGGCTATTACGACCAGACGTTGCATCAACTTCCGGATGATGCGACGTTGTTCGATGCCCTTGAACCCTTCGCCCCACCGCCAGATATTCGCAAAATGGCGCTGATCGGCGCGGGGTTCCCTTGGATACGCCATCAACAAATGGTGAGTACACTAAGCGGCGGCGAGCGCTCGCGCCTGCTGTTTGTTGGGTTGTCCCTGGCACGTTTCAGCCTGCTGATGCTCGATGAACCGACTAACCATCTGGATATGGAAGGCAAAGAAGCGCTGGCGCAGACATTACAAATCTTTGAAGGCGGCGTGTTGCTGGTCAGTCACGATCGCCAGCTCATTCGTCAAAGCTGTAATCGCTTCTGGTTTGTGGATGGGGGGGAACTGAGCGAATGGCACGATCTGGACGCGATGAATGCCCGAATCCGCGAAACCGTTGTGGAACCGCTCTCTGATGATAAGGCGGCTGTGCAGGGTGTTGCTGAGCAGGCTGATGAGAACGCGCTGCTGGAGAAACTGATCGCGCTGGAACAGCGGCTGGCGGACGATCTGGCGCGTAAACCCCGACACCAGAAGCCACAGTTGCAGGTGCAATGGCGCAAGGAAATTGCCGACATCATGGCGCGACTTTAACCCTCAACGCCCGGTAGCGCACTGTTTACCGGGCATTTTGCGTAACGCTTTCCAGAATTCATCCCCTCACCTTTTCTCTTGTTTTGTTTACCCCGACAATTCGCTAAACCGTGGCGAAAGTTGTTGCGCCACACGCAACGTAATGATACTGTTCCTTCTGAGGGAACGAGGTGAGATGGATGATCATGAGCTTCAGACATAAAGGACTACGCGACCTGTTTCTTCTCGGCAAAACGTCTGGCGTGATGGCAAAACACGTCAAACGTTTACGACACCGCCTTGCCGTGATTGACGCCGCAGGTTGTGTGAACGATATCAATATGCCCGGCTACCGGTTGCATTGTCTGAATGGCGATCGTGACCAGGTCTGGGCGATATCGGTTTCGGGCAACTGGCGTCTGACGTTTGAATTCGTCAATGGCGATGCGTACATTCTGGATTACGAGGATTATCACTGATGAAAATGGCGAACCATCCCCGCCCCGGGGATATTATTCAGGAAGCGCTGGACGAGCTGAACGTCAGTTTGCGTGAATTTGCCAGAGCAATGGAGATTGCGCCCTCAACGGCCAGCCGTCTGTTGACGGGCAAAGCCGCGCTGACCCCGGAAATGGCAATTAAGCTCTCTGTGGTGATCGGCAGTTCGCCTGAGATGTGGCTGAATCTGCAAAATGCCTGGAGCCTGGCGGAAGCGCAAAAAAACGTGGACGTTTCTCGTTTACGGCGGCTGGCTGTACAGTAAGCGATCTGTGTTGATCGGATAAGGCGTTAGCCGCCATCCGGCAAGTCATTTAAGGCGCTACCTGCGTAGCGCCTTATCGTCAGAAAGCGGTTACACTATCCCTTCTTCGCTCTCTTTCTTCGCTTCGGCCTTCTCAACGTCACGATACCAGCGCGGGTGATGTTTCTTCGCCCAACGGCGACTTACCTTCCCTTCGATCATCCCTTTAATTGACCCCTTCACCCAGAAGGCCATATACATGTGGATGAGGATGGCATGCATCAAAATGATGCCCGCTGCCGCGTGGATCAGCAGGCTGTAACGCACTACCTGCATCGGGAAGAATTGCGCAAAGTACGGACGCCAGATGATGACCCCGGTCACCAACAGCACAAAAATCATGCTCATAATTGACCAGAACATCATCTTCTGCCCGGCGTTGTACTTACCGACATCCGCCACTTTGTGTTCGTTGCCTTTGAGCACTTCCACAATGTTTTTCAGCCACGGAAGGTCTTGCTTATCCGGAATATTGTGATGAACGAAGCGGACAAACATGAACATCAGCGCGACAAAGATCGCCACACCAAAGAACGGGTGCAAAATACGTCCCATCTGCGGTGTGCCGAAGGTTTGCGTCAGCCATTGCAGTGTCGGGAAGAAAAACGAAATCCCCGACAGCGCCACCAGGAAGAAACAAATCACCACCGTCCAGTGACAGGCGCGATCGATGAACGTCGTGCGCACAATCATTTTCGACTTACTCATGATGATCCTCCTCGTCATCGTCCACTTCCTTGTTCGGGCCAATACCGATGTAGTGATAAATCAATCCGGCGAAGGTTGCGATAAACCCGGCGGCGGCTAAAGGCTTCAGCGCCCCTTTCCACAGATTGATTGCGGTGTCGACTTTCGGGTCGTTCGGCAAGCCGTGATACAGCGCTGGCTGACTCGCATGATGCAGAACATACATCACGTGGGTGCCGCCGACGCCCTGTGGGTTATAGACGCCAGCATGTTCATAACCACGCGCTTTCAGCTTCTCCACGCGCTGTTCACCCAGCTCCAGCATCTCTTTTTTGGTGCCGAAATGAATCGCCCCGGTCGGACAGGTTTTGACACAGGCCGGTTCCTGGCCGACGCTGACACGATCGACACAAAGCGTACATTTGTAAACGCGGTTATCCTCTTTATTGAGGCGCGGGATATTAAACGGACACCCGGCGATGCAATAGCCGCAGCCAATGCAATGTTCGGACTGAAAATCGACAATCCCGTTGGCATACTGGATGATTGCCCCCGCAGACGGGCACGCCTTCAGGCAGCCCGGATCTTCACAGTGCATACAGCCATCTTTACGAATCAGCCATTCCAGTTTTCCATTCTGTTCGGTTTCGCTAAAACGCATCACCGTCCAGGAGCGGGCGCTGAGATCGGCGGGATTGTCGTACACCCCGACACAATGCCCCACCTCGTCACGAATGTCGTTCCACTCAGAGCAGGCCACCTGGCAGGCTTTGCAGCCTACGCAGGAGGAGACGTCAATGAGCTTGGCGACCTCCGCTTTATAATCACGTACCTGCGGCGGCGGCGTGATGGTGTTGGTTGCGGACTGTCTGATGATGTCCTGCGTTTCCAAAGACATATGTTCGCCCCCTTACGCCTTCTCGATGTTAACTAAAAACGCTTTGTATTCCGGCGTTTGCGAGTTTGAATCACCGACGTTTGGTGTCAGGGTGTTGGCGATATAGCCTTTTCGCGCCACCCCTTCAAAACCCCAGTGCAGCGGAATACCGACGGTTTCAACCTGTTGACCGTTAACCTGCAGCGTACGCAGACGACGCGTAACGACCGCCACCGCACGGATAAACCCGCGCTTGCTGCTTACCGTGACGCGATCGCCATTGGCGATACCTTTTGCCGCCGCCAGCGTTTCGCTGATTTCCACAAACTGTTCCGGCTGCGCAATCGCATTCAACAACGCATGCTTGGTCCAGGTGTGGAAGTGTTCGGTCAGGCGATAGGTCGTTCCGACATACGGGAATTTGTCCTTCTTACCTAAACGCTGCACATCGTCTTCATAGATTCGCACCACCGGACTGGAAACCACGTCAGGATGCAACGGGTTAGTGCCGAGCGGCGTTTCCATCGGCTCATAGTGTTCAGGGAACGGACCTTCTGCCAGTTTATCCAGAGCAAACAGTCGCCCCATGCCTTCCGGCTGCATGATAAATGGACCGGTAGCGCTACCCGGAGGCGCGGTGTTGAAATCAGGAATATCATTCCCCGCCCATTTCGTTCCGTTCCACTGGATAAGCATCCGTTTCGGATCCCACGGTTTACCGTTGATATCCGCAGACGCACGGTTGTACAGCACGCGACGGTTCAACGGCCACGCCCATGCCCAACCCAGCGTATTACCTAACCCAGACGGATCGGCATTGTCGCGGTTGGCCATCTGGTTGCCCTGCTCCGTCCAGCTACCGGTATAAATCCAGCAGGAAGACGACGTCGTACCGTCATCACGCAACTGCGCGAAACTGCTGAGCAGTTGCCCTTTCTTCGCGATCAACACACCGTTAGCGTCATAGAGATCGGCCAGCGCATAGCCGTTATTCTCTTTTGCCACTTCTTCTGACTCCGGATGATCCGGCTGTTTGTAGTCCCAGCGCATTTTGAGCAGCGGTTCTGCGCCTTTGCCGCCTTCCGTACGGTACATGTCGCGCAGACGATGGAAGATCCCGGCCAGAATTTCGCCGTCGTTACGCGCTTCACCCGGTGCATCCTGCCCTTTCCAGTGCCACTGCAACCAGCGGCCAGAGTTGGCAATAGAGCCATCTTCTTCAGCAAAACAGGTGGACGGCAGACGGAACACTTCGGTCTGGATAGCCGCCGGATCGACATCGTTGGATTCGCCGTGGTTTTGCCAGAACGTTGATGTTTCGGTCACCAGCGGGTCGATCACCACCATATACTTCAGTTTACTCAGGCTACGAACCACCTTGTTTTTGTCCGGGAAGGACGCAACCGGGTTAAAGCCCTGACAGATGTAGCCGGTCACTTTCCCACTATCCATCATGTTGAAGTATTTGATGACGTCGTAGGCCTGGTCCCATTTCGGCAGCCAGTTAAAGCCCCAGTCATTCTCTTTGCGCGCATCATCGCCGTAGAACGATTTCATCAGGCTGACGGCAAACTTCGGATAGTTGCTCCAGTAGTTAACCTGGTCCGCCAGCGTTGCTTTTGGCGTGTTGGCATTCAGCCACGTTTGCCAGTCGCTCTGTTTCTCTGAAGGCAGCGTCAGATAGCCAGGCAGACTGGTAGAGAGCAGACCTAAATCGGTTAACCCCTGAATATTAGAGTGACCTCGCAGTGCATTGACGCCGCCACCGGCCATGCCCATGTTGCCCAGCAGCAACTGGATCATCGCCATTGTGCGGATGTTTTGCGCACCGACGGTATGTTGGGTCCAGCCCAGCGCATACAGGAAGGTTGTGGTGCGATCGGCGGCACTGGTTGAGGCCAGCACTTCACAGACTTTCAGAAAGTCGGCCTTTGGCGTACCGCAAATGTTCTCCACCACGTCCGGCGTATAGCGGGAGACGTGTTGTTTCAGCAAATTCCACACACAGCGTGGATGCGACAGGGTTTCATCGCGTTTAGCGTAGCCGTTTTCTTCGAACTGGTAGTTCCAGGATGACTTATCGTACTGGCGTTTATTCGCGTCATAGCCGCTGAATAAACCATCATCAAAGGCAAAATCATCCCGTACCAGCAGGCTGGCGTTGGTGTAATGGCGGACGTATTCGGCGTTGATTTTGTTGTTTTCTATCAGGTACAGCAGTACGCCGGACAGAAAGGTAATGTCCGTACCGGAACGAATCGGCGCGTAAATATCTGCAACCGAGGCAGTACGGGTAAAACGGGGATCGACCACAATCAGCGTGGCGTCATTGTTGTTTTTCGCTTCCATCGCCCAGCGGAATCCCACCGGATGAGCCTCAGCAGCGTTACCGCCCATGACCATGACGACATTGGCGTTTTTGATATCAACCCAGTGGTTGGTCATCGCACCGCGACCAAATGTTGGAGCAAGACTTGCTACCGTTGGTCCGTGTCAGACGCGTGCCTGGTTGTCGACGGCCAGCATGCCGAGCGAGCGCACAAATTTTTGCGTCAACATACCGGTTTCATTACTGGCTGCGGAAGCGCAAAGCATCCCTGTTGAAAGCCAGCGGTTGACCGTCACCCCCTGTTCGTTTGTCTCGATAAAGTTGGCGTCGCGATCGGCTTTCATCAGCTTCGCAATGCGGGTGAAGGCTTCATCCCAGCTAATGCGTTGCCACTTGTCGGAACCCGGCGCGCGATACTCCGGATAACGCAGGCGATTCTCGCTATGGACGTAGTCCAGCAAGCCTGCGCCTTTCGGACACAATGCTCCGCGGCTCACCGGATGATCCGGATCCCCTTCAATATGGTAAATCGCTTCTTTGGCGTTTTTTGCTCCATCACCCAGGCTATACATTAATAGCCCACAACCCACGGAACAGTATGTGCAGGTGTTTCGGATCTCTTTCGCACGTAATAACTTATAATTTCGCGACTGAGCCAGCGCCATTTTGGGGGTAAATCCCAGTGCAGCAACTGTTGTTCCGGCCATACCGCCCGCGCAGATTTTGAAAAACTTTCTGCGGCTGACGTCCATTGCTTTCCCCTTTTTTCCACAGTGGTAATTTCCGCCCGGAAACTAACAGCAAAGGCCGTATTTTTTTTGAGTCAAATCAATAACGAAACGGTTCCGCTACTAAATAGCCCCTTATGTCTGTTTTATGTACCACCATAGTGGTATCGCTCTTTCACCTTGTGTCTGGCGTGTTCAGGTAAAAAAGTGCTATATAGTTCAGCTTCATTTTTCGCAAGTTATGAAACACGGCAATCAGAATGACGAAACAAAAAGCAACGCTCATTGGGCTTATCGCTATTGTGCTATGGAGCACAATGGTCGGTCTGATTCGTGGCGTCAGTGAAGGTCTTGGCCCGGTGGGTGGCGCGGCGGCTATCTATTCATTAAGTGGACTGCTGTTGATATTTACCGTTGGATTTCCCAATATTCGTCGCTTTCCCATTGGCTATTTGATCGCCGGTAGCATGCTGTTTGTCAGTTATGAAATTTGTCTGGCATTGTCTTTGGGGTATGCCGCAACGCGTCATCAGGCCATTGAGGTGGGAATGGTCAATTATTTATGGCCCAGCCTGACTATTTTATTCGCCATTTTGTTTAATGGACAAAAGACAAACTGGGGCATCATACCAGGATTATTCCTTGCGTTGATTGGGGTTTGCTGGGTTCTTGGTGGTGAGAATGGACTTAATCCCGATGAAATTCTCAGCAATGTCACCTCCAGTCCATTAAGCTATTTTCTTGCGTTTCTCGGCGCGTTTATCTGGGCAACCTACTGCACCGTGACCAACAAATATGCACGAGGATTTAATGGAATTACCGTGTTTGTCCTGCTGACAGCGTTAAGTTTGTGGTTCCACTATTTTTTGACGCCACAACCTGAAATGATATTCAGTACACCTGTTGTGATTAAACTCTTTTCTGCGGCATTAACCCTGGGGTTTGCTTATGCGGCGTGGAACGTCGGTATTTTGCACGGTAATGTCACCATTATGGCGGTGGGCTCCTATTTCACACCTGTCCTGTCGTCAGCGCTTGCCGCTGTGCTGTTGAGCGCCCCGCTGTCGTTCTCCTTCTGGCAGGGTGCCATGATGGTCTGTGCCGGATCTCTGCTTTGCTGGTGGGCAACACGACGGGTATAAAAGGCTTCGTGTCAGTTTTTCACTGGCACGCATATAATTCAACAATCAATAATTAACCTGCAATGTTTATTTTCATTCCCTTCTTCTTATTTGCCTTTTTCTGATATGACTGCCATACCTTAATTTAGAACTCATTCAGGATTCATTTAAATTCGTGACTGAACCGCTTCTGAGACGAGCTCGTGTGTTAATGAATTGATAAAATAATGATAAAAAATGAATTTTATAATGCAAATCAAATAAATTCACCGCATATAGTATACATTGCGAACTAATTGAGATAATAACAAATTACGCACATATAGTTCCGTGCGGAAATATTTCATTCAGGGTTATCTCATATGGCGATTAATTTCTTGCTGTGTATTAAAGCGATCTGGATCACACAACTATAAATATTTAGCAATGTTATGAAACTTATTATTGAATTCGTACTGCCCCCTAATTTAAAAATAGTTTGCCATTGATGAGCAGCCTCGTTTAGCAATGGTTCAGGAATCATACCAAGAAAATTATAAGGATTTTTATAATGAAACTTAAATTAGTTGCAGTGGCAGTGACTAGCCTGTTGGCAGCAGGCGTTGTAAATGCAGCAGAAGTATACAACAAAGACGGCAACAAACTGGATCTGTACGGTAAAGTTACCGCTCTGCACTACTTCTCTGACAACAACGGTGATGACGGCGACAAAACTTATGCGCGTCTGGGCTTCAAAGGCGAAACTCAGATCAATGACCAACTGACCGGTTTCGGCCAGTGGGAATATGAATTCAAAGGTAACCGTGCCGAATCTACCGGTGGTTCAAACAGCAACAAAACCCGTCTGGCGTTTGCTGGTCTGAAATTCGCTGACTTCGGTTCTTTCGACTACGGTCGTAACTACGGCGTAGCATACGACGTTGGCGCATGGACCGACGTTCTGCCTGAGTTCGGTGGTGACACCTGGACCCAGACTGACGTGTTCATGACTGGCCGTACTACTGGCGTTGCAACCTACCGTAATACCGACTTCTTCGGTCTGGTTGAAGGCTGGAACTTCGCGCTGCAGTATCAGGGCAAAAATGGCGCTTCTGGCGAAACCAACAACGGTCGTTCTGCACTCGTTGAGCAAAACGGCGACGGTTTCGGTCTGTCCACCAGCTACGAATATGAAGGCTTCGCTGCAACTGCTGCGTACGCGAAATCTGACCGTACCGATTCCCAGACTCGTAACGGCGACAACGTATTCTATGCAGCGGGTAAAAACGCTGAAGTATGGGCTGCTGGTCTGAAATATGATGCGAACAACATCTACCTGGCAACCACCTATGCTGAAACCCGTAACATGACCACTTTCGGTGATGTAAACGGTATTGCTAACAAAGCGCAGAACTTCGAAGTGGTTGCTCAGTACCAGTTCGACTTCGGTCTGCGTCCGTCCCTGGCTTACCTGAAATCCAAAGGTAAAGACATTGGCGGTTACGGCGACCAGGATCTGGTTGAATATGTTGATGTTGGCGCGACCTACTACTTCAACAAAAACATGTCTACCTATGTTGATTACAAAATCAACCTGCTGGATGACAACAACTTCACCCGTGCTGCCGGTATCTCCACCGACGACATCGTTGCTGTTGGCCTGACCTATCAGTTCTAATTTGTAGAATTGAGCAGTACAAGAAGCCAGCCCGCTACGGGCTGGTTTTTTTTCCAGAGAGTAAACCGGTCATAAGGAGTATGCCGTGCAAACGTATACAGGACGTTGTCTCTGTGGGCAAAGCCATTTCACCGTGGACATTGAGTCACTTGATGTCTATGCCTGTCACTGTACGTTATGCCAGAAATGGTCCGGCGGTATCGCCATGTATCTGGAAGCCAGTGGGCACCCTATGATGGACCCTGATGCGCCCGAACCGGCTTATTTTTCCTCTTCTGCACGCGGTGAACGCTACTTCTGCTCCGGATGCGGCTGTCCGCTGTGGATAAAGCTGACTGACACCCTACGCTACTTCGTCCCCTGGACTCTGCTCGAATTCAACGAGGTCGATCGCCGCCGCCTGATCCTGGCCGCCGAGATCTATACCGAGACACAACCGGCGTTCTGGCGACTCACCGGACAGTACGCTCGTCTGAGCGGCAAAGAGGTTGAAGCAATGGATAACCTCTGTCAGCTTACCCACTGAGTTAATCGCGTTTCACTTTCGCCAGGCTGAACCACATGCCGATAGCAAGCACGATAAGCATGCTTCCGGCACTGCTGAGCGCCACGCTGTGTGACCAGGTAAACGCCTGTTTCGCGGCCAACAGAATACTTTCACCCATGGCGTCAGGGAACGTCTTCGCTAACTGCACGGCTTCGCCCATTGAAGACGAGGCGCGTTCAATTTCCTCTGCATCCAGACCTCCAGGAAGCGCAATCGACGCTGAAAAACTGCGGCTGAGCAGCAGACCAAAAATAGCAATTCCCAGACCCGCTCCCAGTTCGTAGGCCATCGTTTCGATTGCCCCCGCCGCCGCCGCTTTTTCGGCGGGCGCGGCAGCCATAATCGCCGCCGTTGAGGCCAGTAGCGCGCTGGCGGCGCTGAAACCCAGCAGCGCCATTAGCACCCAGGCCTGAAATTGCTGCGTGCTAAAATCTGTCGCCGCCAGACCATAGAAACTGAGCGCACTTAACGCCATTCCCCCGGTGGCGACCTTCCGCAACCCCAGCCGTGAGACCAGCATTCCGGCAATCGGACCGCTAAAACCGCTGGCAAGCATCACCGGCAGCATGAACAGCCCCGCCTGATAGGGCGACAGACCGTGTACAAACTGCAGCTCCTGTGCCATTAACAGTTCAAAACCGACCAGCGTGATCATCGCCGTCATGGCCATCACCACGCCACTTAAGATGATACGGTGGGTAAACAGACGCATATCGATCATTGGGCGCGAGGCGGCAAGCTGAATGCGTACAAACTGGGCCAGCAAAAGCGCCCCAGTCAACAGCGTAAGCGCAATAACGCTGGTCGCCATATGTCCCTTCAGTGCGGTTTTCGCGCTATAAACCAACAGTAAAATGGCCACGATCAACATAATGGCGTGCCCCAGATTCAGCGACTGATCGCGACGTCCTGCCTGACGCGGAACGTAACGTGCGGTGAGCGCCACAACGACCAGAACAATCGGCACATTAATTAAGAATACCGAGCCCCAGTAGAAATGCTCCAGCAGCATACCGCCGACCAGCGGACCGAATGCCGCGCCGCCCGATCCGACCGCCGCCCAGACGCCAAGCGCCATATTACGATGGCGCGCCTGGGAAAATGTCGCGCGGATCCCCGCCAGCGTCGCCGGAACGATCATCGCCGCGCCAATCGCCAGAACTGCACGGGTGGCGATAAGCCAACTGGCCGTGTGCGCGAATGCCGCGGTCAGTGACGCAAGACCAAACAGCGCCCCGCCGAGGATAAGCAGGCGTTTAAAACCGATGCGATCGCCGAGCGCGCCCATCGGCAGAACCATCCCTGCCATCACCAGCGAGTAAATATCAATGATCCACAGCAGTTCGTTACCACTGGCGCCCAGCGTCATGCTCAGCGTGGGCGCGGCAACGTGCAGCACCGTTGCATCTATCGCAACAGGAATGTAGACCAGCACAATAATCACTAACGTTAACCACTGACGAAACATAAAACTCCCTTCCGGTACAAAGCTGGACACATGTCCAGCTCTGACGATCCTACGGGAAATTGAACATATGTCCAACTTTTTGTTCAGCGTCGTGATTATCAATAATGAAGGATTGCCGTGTGCGGGAAAGGTGACGCCGATGAGGACGACGGCAAGCCAGACAGTATGCCTGGCTTACTGTCTGGTGACACTAACCAAGATCGCCCCCGGCAACCGGTAAGGTGATGCCTGTGATATAGCTCGCTTCGTCACTGGCAAGAAATAAAATCGCATTGGCCTGCTCCGTCAGCGTGCCGTAACGCTGCATCAGACTGCTGTCGATCGTTTGATCCACCACCTGCTGATACCAGACCTGCTCTTGTGCGGAAGGTTTCTCCACGTTGCGTGGCACCACGCGTGCAGGTGCCTCTGTCCCGCCAGGCGCCACCGCGTTAATGCGAATGCCGCTCGTACTGTACTCCATCGCAATCGCGCGCGTTAACGCATTCACACCGCCTTTTGCGGCTGAATATGGCACGCGGTTCACCCCGCCGGTGGCGACAGAGGAAATATTCACAATACTGCCGCGTCCCTGTTTCAGCATCCACGGTAGTGCCGCCCGGCAGCCCCAGAGTGTCGGAAACAGCGAGCGGCGGATCTCTTTTTCAATTTGGTCCGGCTGATACTCCGCAAACGGTTTTGCCCAGATGGTTCCGCCGACGTTATTCACCAGCACATCCAGTTGACCAAAGTGGGCGACGCCGGTAGCAAAAGCCCGTTCTGTACTTTCCCATTGCTCAAGATCCGCCTCCAGCGCCAGCGCCTGGCAACCTTCTGAAGCAAGCTCCGCCGCCAGTTCGTGGACATGACGGGCACGATCGATAAGCAACAACCGCGCCCCTTCCTTCGCGGCCTGAATAGCGGTTTGCCGGCCAATCCCCTGGGCGGCCCCGGTAATCGCCACGACTTTATGGTTAAATCGCATCTTCGCTCCTCACGCCGCCGCACTTTGGCTGGCAATAAATTTTTCATACCAGAAACCCGCGGGCGTAATATTGCGCTCACGCAGCGCCATTGTGATGGCATTCACCATCGGCGGCGGGCCACAAAGATAGATATCCACCTCGCCCTGATTGAGCATTTCATCGCTCAGGTGATCGGTGACAAAGCCGCGCTGTGGACAAGCGCTTTGCGCATCCGTCACCACCGGTAGCCAGCGAAAGCCGGGAAGTTTTTGCCGAAAAGCGTCCAGCGCCTCGGTTTTCACCAGATCGACATCGCTGGTCACCCCATAAAGTAAGGTTATCTGGCGCTGACTTTGCCTCTGCGCGAGCGTTTCCAGCATCGAGAGCATGGGGGCAAGCCCCGTTCCACCGGCAAGCATCAAGACCGGGCGCACGGTATGCCGCAAATAAAAACTGCCCATCGGACCGCTGAGGGTGAGGGTATCTCCGGGCTGGCCGCGCTGGGTCAGCCATTGGCTCATTAGCCCGCCGGGAACATTGCGGATTAAAAACCGCCCTTCCTGACTTCCCGGCAGCGAACTGAACGAATAGGCGCGCAGATGCGGCGTCCCGGGGATCTGGATATTAATATACTGCCCGGACAGAAAGTGAAGCGGCGTCTCTGGGCGCACCACCAGTTCAATCGCCGTATCGGAAAGCGCATTGATCGCCACGACGTCTGCGTCGGTGGTGGTGATGCCCGTTTTGCACTGTGCGGAGGCTACCGGAACGTCAATGACACAGTCGCTGGAGGGGATCATCTGACAGGTCAGAACCTGACGCGCAGCGGCTTCCTCGTCGCTCAGGGCCTCTGCCAGAAAGTCTTCACCAAGGGCATAATCGCCGCTGGCACAGTGGCATTTGCAGGTGCCGCAAACGCCGTCAGAGCAGTCCATCGGCAGATTCATCTTCTGGCGATACGCGGCATCCAGTACCTTTTCACCCGCATTGCACTGAATGAAGCGGGTGATGCCGTCCTCAAAATTGAGGGCAATTGTAAAGCTCATAAGCACCTCTTAAATATGGTAAACGTCAATCACCTGACGGATGTAATCGTTATTGAGTCGGACGGTTTTGCGCGTGATTCGCGGCTGGTTGTCACACTCAATCAGCGTGCAGTGCGTTGTACCGAAGTAAACATCGGTTTGCTGATAGCGATGGCTGTAGGTCGCCCAGTTGTAGCGCACTTCACAGCCGTTTTCGGTTTCGCCCAGCAACGCAATGTTGCTAATCATATGGGTAGTGCGCGGCTCCGGCGTGCTGGCGCCAGATCGTTCAGTTTTAATGCGGTACACCCTGTCTTCCAGCCCATCGCGGTTGGGATAGTAGATCAGCGAGATCTCACGCTGCGGGTCCTGCGTGGTCTTGTCGTCGTCCCCCCACGCCGGCATCCAGAAGACCACTTTTGGGCTGTAGCAATCCAGCCATGCGTCCCACTGGCGGTCATCCAGCAGTTGCGCTTCGTAGTAAAGAAACTGACGAACCTGTTCAAGCGTAAACATCAGCTCACCTCCACGCGTTGGGTAATCGACTGCTCATACTGCCGTTGTTCCTTTGCCACCGCCGCCAGCATCACGTTTTGCCAGTGGTGATGATGTGCAATGTAAAGCGCTTCATCCTCGGATTTGACGCCGCTTAACACCGGCGTAAAGCCCGCCTGTTCTGCGTGCGCGTCGGGCCCATCCACCCAGTGCAATGCGCCACGGCTGAGATCGCTCCAGGGCAGATTTTCGCCCAGATAACCGCGCTGACAGGCGCTAAACTCCTCCAGGTCGTCCGGCGTTCCCATGCCGCTAACGTTGAAGAAATCCTCATACTGGCGAATTCGTAACGCCCGCGCCTGATCGGATTCCCCTTTCGGCGCAAAGCACCAGATGGTGACTTCTGTTTTATCCACCGCCAGTGGGCGAACCACGCGGATCTGCGTCGAAAACTGATCCATCAGATACACATTGGGATAGAGGCATAAATTGCGTGTCTCATTGACCATCTGGTCGGCGCGATTCTCACCAAACTCCGCCTGTAGCCGTTCGCGATGATCGTAAACCGGGCGCACTTCCGGGTTCATGGCGCGCGTCCACAGCAGCATATGCCCGTGTTCAAACCCGTAGCCGCCGCCAGGACTTTTTGACCAGCCATTGGCATCGACCGCGCGAGTTCCTTCCGCTTCATAGTTACGCCGTGACATTGTGGAGGCGTAGTTCCAGTGCACCACGCTGACGTGGTAGCCATCGGCCCCGTTCTCCGCGCCCAGCTTCCAGTTGCCTTCATAGACGTAGCTGGATGAGCCTTTCAGCACCTCCAGCCCTTCCGGGGCCTGGTCGACAATCAGATCGATGATTTTGCGCGTCTCACCGAGGTATTCTTCAAGCGGCAGCACATCGTCACTCAGGCTACCGAATAAAAAACCGCGATATTCAGCAAAGCGCGGAAGCGCCTTCAGATCGTGCGATCCTTCGTGCTTAAACGTTTCTGGATAACCGCCGGTACTTTCATCTTTTGCCTTCAACAATTTGCCGTTATTGCTGAACGTCCAGCCATGAAACGGACAGGTAAATGAGTTTTTATTGCCCGTTTTGCGCCGACATAACATGGCGCCACGGTGCGCACAGCTATTAATTAAGGCATGCAGATCGTTCTTTTTATCGCGGGTAATAATGACCGGCTGGCGGCCCAGCGTCAGGGTAAAATAATCACCCGGCTGCGGAATTTGACTTTCATGCGCCAGAAACACCCAGTTACCTTCGAAAATATGTTTCATTTCTAAATTAAATAGCTGCTCGTCAGTAAATATCGAACGATGACAGCGATAAATATGTTTATCACGGTCGACAATTAATGCCTGCGTGATTTTGTCTTGTAATGCCGACAGCGTTTTTTGCATGCGTTGATCCCTCCTGCACAATTCAGGATTAATAAAACAGTGGGGTTATTCGTTATTCCTGCGCGCGCAGTCGGGTAATTCGCTGCTCTTCATCCGCGTTTTGCGCCGCACACAGGGTAAAATCGAAGCACACTTCGGTATGTTCACCGTCCAGGTCGCGTTGCTGGATCCGTGCCGGATCGCTGACCTTCACCGGCCCGGCAATCAGTCCTTCGCGCGTGGCGAACGCAAAGTCATCCCACAAATACGGGTCGCCGCTCAGGTTAATCTGGCTGGTCAGATGCTTAAAGCCCGGTGCTGCGACAAAGAAATGGATATGCGCCGGGCGGTTGCCGTGGCGACCCAGTTGATTAAGCAGTTTCTGCGTTGGGCCATCCGGCGGGCAACCGTAACCCGAAGGCAGAATACTGCGCGCGCTGTAGCGCCCTCCGGCATCGGTACGAATGCGCCGACGCAGGTTGTACTCACTCTGGCTTTGATCAAAGAACGAGTAGTTCCCCAGCGTATTGGCATGCCAGATATCGACAATCGCGCCAGCTACCGGTTGCCCATGAACGTCTTTGACCTGTCCGTACAACCACATCACTTCCCCCGCGTCTTTACCATCATCCATTCGCGCGTAACCCTCCGCCAGCGGCGCATTGGCGACATACAACGGCCCTTCGATGGTACGCGGCGTCCCGGATTCAGAGGACAAACGGGACTCGATGGCCTCCTGGCGCAGATCGAGAAAATGTTCAAGCCCCAGTCCCGCCGCTAACAGCGCCGCCTCCTGGCGTCCGCCCAGTTCATGGAGATAATTCACCGCCTGCCAGAATTCTTCCTGGGTGACATTATAATCGTCAATAAGTGTACAAATATCACTGAGCAGGCGGTGAATAATGGATTTAAAACGTTCATTACCTTCAGGGCCATTTAACCCGGCACCTTCACGTAATAATTTTTGCACGTCGTCTTGTTGGATAAAGGAGTGGCTCATCATGCTTCTCGCTTATTATTGTCTGTAGGGTTTATGCCGGTATTATCCGGCAGGATGTATTTGCTACTATTGGTCGTTACTGTGAATCGATGAAGGATGGCGACATAATGCTTCGACACGAATATCCATAAAGGGATATAACGGCAGCGCCATTAATAATTGATGTAATTCCTCGGCATCCTCGACATCAAATATGCTGACATTGGCATACAGACCCGCCACGCGCCAGATATGTCGCCATTTCCCGTCGCGTTGCAATTGTTGGGAATAGGCTTTTTCCCGTGATTTAATATCTTCGACTTCATCTGTCGGCATTCCGTGAGGAATATTCACGGTCATATCCACTTTAAATAACATGCTGGTCTCCTGTTATTCCCGACGCTTGCGGGCATAAAAATGCAGTTTTTCTTCATCCAGTTCGACCCCAAGTCCCGGCGTCTGCGGCAACGTCACGCCGCCATCGGCAAAGGATAAGGGCGTACTGACAATGTCGTCTTTTAACAGCAGCGGTCCGAACATTTCCGTCCCCCACGGCAGTGGCAACGTGGACCACGCATGCAGTGACGCCACGGTGCCGATAGTGCCTTCCAGCATGGTGCCGCCGTACAGCCCGATGCCCGCCGCCTGCGCCACGTGCGCCAGTTTTACTACGCTGTCAGG
>OKVW01000538.1_pt1 | contig 21660 bp, 17 predicted proteins | sample 1606991 | NCBI WGS metagenome assembly OKVW01 (sample SAMN03281021, study PRJEB24777) | human gut metagenome | isolation source: fecal sample PR177 from 1 month old male Malay infant, vaginal delivered...
TGCCGGCCTGATAACCACGTTGATGTGCCCGTTCCAGGCGATCTCGTTTTTGTCTCTTCATGCCTCGTTTCCCTCATTTTCATATCTGGTGGAAAAGATAACAGTGATTACGAAGTGTGCAATCACACTAAACGAATACCGCGTATTCCCTGTTCCGTCAATGCGCAAAATTCACACCAATGTCATATTTGTGAGCTACCGAAAAACTCAGTTGTACAAAAAATGTGAGGCGGAACAGGTTCCTGGTTCCTGTTTTTGGCATAAAAAAACCGCCTCAGGTTGTGAGCCTGAAGCGGTCAGATTTACAAAAATTTAAATTACGGCATACGTTTCAGTTCCTGGGCAATCGCTACAGCTTCCTGCTGCCAGACGTTTGCCAGAACTTTCACCATCTCATCGTAGCCATCCTGTGTTTGGACGGCTTCAATGTGGAAGGGACGCTTAATAAGCTGTCCCTGATGGTTGAGCAGCCATTCACCGCTCACAACAACCTTGCCATCATAGCGTCCGTGAAAGCCTGTTACCGTTACGTTGAGCGTATCCTGCACACTCCCCAACGGTTGAGAGGCCACTACCCAGCCCGGAAGTTGCGCACTCAGATTCGCAACCAGCGTATTGCGTAACTGCTGGTCCAACGGGCTGGCCCACAAGTTGTTATTGGCAATCACGTACTGAACATCACTGGTCTGATAAACTACGCCATTGCCAGCCAGATAATCCGGCACCGCAACCTGTTCAACCCATAACAGACGGCTGCCCTGGTTCGCTGTGCTTTGCACACCTCCCTGAGCGACGGGAAGCTGGTAATAGCTTTTGTTATCTCCGCTGGAGCTGCATGACGCCAGCCAAAACGCCATCATCACCACTAGCCACTTTTTCATTGTTTCGCCCTCTTCGGCTCTGGATCTTTCTTGTCCTTCGCTTCAAATACCAGCGCGTTGCTCTTCTCATTCAGCGTTTTCAGCACAGGCTGCAACTCACGGAGAACCTGATCAAGACGCTGCATATCAGCCACCATCTTGTTGTAAGCGGCAGATCCCGGCTGGAAGCCCTGCATGCTGCGGTTCAGTTCACGCAAGGTGTTCTGCATATCCGCTGGCAACTGTTGCATTGACTGACTGGAGGTAATCTTGTTCATGTTATCCAGCGTCGTTTGCAGATGTTTCATTGTGCGCTGGCTTTCATTTAGCGTATTGGTTGCCTGCTCAATCATCGGATTCAATGGCAAGTTATTGATCTTATCCAGTGTTTCCACCAGTCGCTGCTGAATTTGCGCAAAACCACCACTTACCGTCGGGATGATTTGATAACCGTTAAACTCCCGAACCCCCGTCAGCGGTGGCTCTTTCGGGTAGAAATCCAGATCGACGTACAGCGCACCGGTCACCAGATTTCCTGTTTTCAGCGAGCCACGCAAGCCGCGTTTAAGCAGGTCAGCCAGATGCGCCCCGACATCCGTTTCTTCACCCAATTGCGCTTTCAAACGCTCAGGTTCAATACGCACCAGAACGGGAATACGGTAATCGTTGTTAAACACCTGACGCATATTCGGTGAGAAGAACGGCACTTTGCTTACCGTCCCCAGACGAATACCGCGGAATTCCAGCGGCGCGCCGGGCTGGAGACCACGAATCGAATCTTTAAAGAACATCAAGTAATCGATATGGTCGGTATAAAGCGAATCCTGAATGCTTCGCTGATCGTCGTAAAGACTGAAGGCGGCCTTTTCGACAACTGGCTGGCCTTGTTCTAGTCCGTCGGGCACATCAAAGCTAACACCGCCACCAAACAGGGTAGTCAACGAGCCCATTTCAACACGCATTCCCGCCGACGTCAGATCCACTGCAATACCGCTGTCTTTCCAGAAACGGACGTTGCTGGTCACCAGACGATCGTTTGGCGCATTGATAAACAACTGATAACTGATGCTACGCTTCTGCGGATCGAAGGTACTGGTTTCTACCGATCCGACGCGATAGCCACGAAAGAGAACCGGATCCCCTGGACTAAGTTGCCCGGCTTTTTTACTCTCAAGTACTACGCGGATCCCTTTCGCATCAGGTGGCGCCAGCGGCGGCGCATCCAGCAACTGATAATTTTCCAGTTTGCTGCCTTTGTTTCCGGGTTGCAGCTCAATGTAGGCACCAGAAAGCAGCGTCCCTAAACCGCTGATCCCTTCACGTCCAACCTGTGGTTTAACTACCCAGAAGACGGAATCTTTATGCAATAGCTTTTCCATCCCAGAGTTCAGACGCGCTTTGATTTCAACGTGCGTCAGGTCGTCGGTCAGCGTCGCGCTCTCCACAACACCCACATCAACGCTGCGGCTTTTGATGGTCGTTTTCCCACCCTCAATACCTTCTGCGTTCGTGGTTATCAGCGTGACCACGGGTCCCTGATGGCTGTAGTGATAAAACAAAACCCAGGCCCCGATGAGTGCGGTGACGATGGGAAAAATCCACACGGGAGACCAGTTTTTTACCTTCTGGACTTTAGCTTCCCCACTTTTAGATTCCATGTTGTCAGGACTCCTCATGGCCTGGTTCGGGTTCACGATCCCACGACAAACGCGGGTCGAAGGTCATCGCAGAAAACATTGTCATAATGACGACTAAAGCAAACATCAACGCACCCATAGCAGGATAAATATTCATTAAACCTCCCATGCGCACCAGCGCAGAGAGTACCGCGATAACAAACACATCGATCATTGACCAACGACCGACAAATTCAACAACTTCATAAATCAGGTGCATCCGCTCGCTGTCGCGTTTACCGTGCCCTTTAGCATCCCAACAGAGCCAGGCAATCGCGATCATCTTCAGCGTCGGCACCATAATACTGGCGATAAAGATAACCGCCGCCACCGGATAGGAACCTTCACTCCAGATTAAGACAACCCCTTCGAGGATCGTTGAGGGCAATTTCGACCCCAGCAGATCGGTAATCATGATCGGTAAGATATTGGCCGGCAGATACAGCATTATCGACGTGAACAGTAATGCCAGCGTCCATTGCAGACTGTTTCTGCGACGTACATAGCCTTTTGTTTCACAGCGCGGACAAACATGTTCATCCGCCGGAAGAATAGCCGTACAGCAAGGGCAGGAGCGCAACCCCTGGCGAATGCCCGGAATACCGGGCGTTAATGGTTGCTTAATTGCCGGCATTGGGGCGATATCATCCCATAGCCAGCGACGATCAACGCACTGGAAAGCGCGCAACTGCAGGATGCAAAAGAAGCACCATGGGATAAAGCTGCTGCCGACGCCAATATCGCCATACGCCATGAGTTTGACGAAGCTCACCAGTACGCCAGCGAGGAATATTTCTGCCATTCCCCAGCTCTTTAACTGAAATAAAATGCGCGCAAGCTGGGCTTTGAGTCGCTCTGGCATTTGAGCGCGGTTAACCAGCAAAAGAATGGTGAACAGGCAAAACGCAGGGACCAGTTGTACAAACAACAGAAAGAAAGTGCCAAGACTGGCATAGTCTTCTGAGAAGAGAACGCGGGGAATTTCCAGCAGCGTCACTTCACTGCTCACCCCTGCGACATTCATATTCACAAAAGGAAACAGGTTAGAGAGCAACAGCATGAACAGGGCAGCTAAAACATAGGCAGTGGGACGCTGCCTCGGCGCGTCCCACACGGTTGTTAGCGTTGTGCCACATCTCGGACAGGCCGCTTTCTGCCCATGCTCAAGGTGGGGTAACGCCACCAGCATGTCACACTGCGAGCACAAAATGTGCTTTGCGGCATGATGATGATCGCACATATGCGCTCCTTTAATTATGCGCCGTTTTTCAATGCTTCAAGATACTCCCAGCGCTCAAAGGCCTGCTCAAGTTCTTGTTCCGCGTTTGCTAAATCTGCTAACACCTGCTGCGTCTGTTCATGAGGCTGGCTGAAAAAGGCCGCATCGGCAACTTGCGCCTGTAACGCCTCCAGTTTCGCTTCCAGCTCTTCTAACAACTGCGGCAATTGCTCCAGTTCGCGCTGCAGTTTATAGCTTAGTTTGCTACTGCCGCGTTTTACAATTTCTGCTTTCGGGGCAACTACTTCCTCTGTTTTTTTCACGGCAGGCTGTTTAAAAGCCAGATGTTGCTCCTGCTGACCACGAGCATCGTGATACCCACCGACATAACGACCTATTTTTCCGTTGCCTTCAAAAATCCAGCACTCGGTCACGGTGTTATCAACAAACTGGCGATCGTGACTCACCAGCAACACGGTCCCCTGGTAGCCATCAATCAGTTCTTCCAGTAATTCCAGCGTTTCGACGTCGAGATCGTTAGTCGGTTCATCGAGAATCAATAAATTGCTCGGCTTCAGAAAAAGACGTGCTAACAACAGACGATTGCGTTCACCGCCGGACAGCGCACGCACTGGCGTCATCGCCCGTTTCGGATGGAACAGGAAGTCCTGCAGGTATCCCAGCACATGGCGTGGTTTACCGTTGACCATCACTTCCTGCTTACCTTCCGCGAGGTTATCCATCACGGTTTTATCTGGATCCAGCTCCGCACGGTGCTGATCAAAATAAGCCACTTCCAGTTTAGTACCAACATGAATACGACCACTGTCCGCCTGTAACTGGCCTAACATCAGCTTTAATAGCGTAGTTTTGCCGCAACCGTTAGGCCCAATCAGGGCAATTTTATCGCCACGCTGCACCTGAGCAGAAAAGTCTTTCACCAGCTGTTTGCCGTCCACCTGGTAATCGACATTTTCCATTTCGAAGACGATCTTGCCGGAACGGGTCGCTTCTTCAACCTGCATCTTCGCCGTTCCCATCACTTCACGGCGTTCGCTGCGTTCACGACGCATCGCTTTCAATGCGCGAACACGGCCTTCGTTACGGGTACGACGCGCTTTGATTCCCTGGCGGATCCACACCTCTTCCTGCGCCAGTTTGCGATCGAACTCGGCATTCTGTAACTCTTCCACGCGCAGGGCTTCTTCTTTCTCAAGCAGATACTGGTCATAATTACCCGGATAGGTTACCAGTTTGCCGCGATCGAGATCGACAATGCGCGTCGCCATGTTGCGAATAAAAGAGCGGTCGTGGGAGATAAAAATGATCGTCCCGTTGAACGATTTCAGGAACCCTTCCAGCCAGTCGATGGTTTCTATATCGAGGTGGTTGGTCGGTTCATCCAGCAATAGAACGCGAGGATTGCTAACCAGCGCCCGGCCCAGTGCGGCTTTACGAAGCCAGCCACCGGAAAGCGATGAAAGCGCCGCGTTAGGATCCAGTCCTAACTGTGCCAGGACTTCGTTAATCCGGTTTTCCAGTTGCCACAGATTATGGTGGTCGAGCTGCTCCTGCACTTTCGCCAGCTCGTTGAGGTTTCTGTCGCTTGGGTCGGTCATCACCAGACGCGAAATATCGTGATAACGCTTCAGATATTCCGCCTGTTCCTCAATGCCTTCAGCAACAAAATCGTAAACCGTTCCTTCAATGTTGCGCGGCGGATCCTGTTGCAGGCGCGCCACAACCAGATCCTGTTCATAAATGATGCGTCCATCGTCAAGACCCTGCTCACGGTTGAGGATCTTCATCAGCGTTGATTTTCCGGCACCGTTACGGCCAACCAGACAAACGCGTTCGTTATCTTCGATATGCAGTTCCGCATTATCGAGAAGCGGCGCGTCGCTGAACGACAGCCATGCGCCATGCATACTGATTAATGACATTATTTATCCTTTCAGGCTGCGGTAATCAGCCAGCAGTTGTGGATCTGGCGGTTGCGGGCAAAGTCCTGGGAAAGCGTTTTTTGGGTGATTTCTTGTGCTTTCAACCCTAGTGCCGCCAGACCGTCGAGATCCATACGGAATCCGCGTTTGTTGTTGGAGAACATGATCGTGCCACCTTTACGCAGCAAACGTTTCAGATCTTTCATCAGCGCCAGATGATCGCGCTGGACGTCAAAGGCGTCTTCCATCCGCTTTGAGTTGGAGAAGGTCGGTGGATCGATAAAAATCAGATCAAACTGTTCATTGGCTTCACGCAGCCATGCCAGACAGTCAGCCTGAATCAGGCGATGCGCACGACCGCTCAGGCCGTTCAGACGCAAATTGCGTTCTGCCCATTCCAGATAGGTACGTGACATGTCAACCGTTGTGGTGCTGCGCGCGCCGCCCAGTCCCGCATGGACGCTGGCGCTACCGGTATAGGAGAACAAATTGAGGAAATCTTTACCCTTACTCATCTGACCCAGCATTCGCCGTGCAATACGGTGATCGAGGAACAATCCGGTATCCAGATAATCGGTCAGGTTCACCCACAGGCGGGCGTTGTATTCTCCAACCTCAATGAATTCCCCCTTCTCGTTCATCTTCTGATACTGATTTTTCCCTTTCTGCCGCTCACGGGTTTTCAACACCAGTTTATTCGGGGCAATTTCAAGCACCGAGAGCGTGGCGGCGATGATGTCAAACAGCCGCTGACGTGCTTTCTGCGCATCAACCGTTTTCGGCGGCGCGTATTCCTGAATCACCACCCAGTCGGCGTAACGATCTACGGCCACGTTGTACTCTGGCAGATCAGCATCGTACAGTCGGTAGCACTCAATACCTTCCTGACGCGCCCATTTCTCCAGTTTCTTGATGTTCTTGCGCAGGCGGTTGGCATAATCTTCCGCCACCGTCGCGGGCTTGCTGTCCGGCGTGGTTTCTGCGACATGGTAGTTCTTTTGCACACAGTCCAGCGGACCGTTTTTCGCTTTAAACTGCTTGTCCGCGCGCAGTTGCAGACTGCTTAGCAGATCCGGTGACGCGCTGAACAGCGAGAGATTCCAGCCGCCGAACTGGTTCTTCATCGTGCGACCAAGCAGACTGTGGAGAGCAATCAACGCCGGTTCACTGTCCAGACGTTCGCCATAAGGCGGGTTGCTGATAACCGTTCCGTATGGCCCCTGTGGTAGCGGATTGCTCAACTGCGCCACATCTTTCACCTCGAAGGTGATTAGCTCGCCGATACCTGCTCGACGGGCGTTGCTGCGTGCGCGTTCAATCACACGCCCATCGCTGTCGGAACCATAAAAATGTGAGGTGTAGTCTGCCAGGCCTTTACGGGCTCGGGTTTGCGCTTCTGCTTTTACTTCCTGCCAGATGGTTTCATCGTGCTGCGCCCAGCCGCTGAATCCCCAGCGTCCACGATGTAAACCCGGCGCGCGATCGGTCGCCCACATCGCCGCTTCAATCAGCAGTGTGCCTGAACCGCACATCGGGTCGAGCAAAGGCGTACCCGGCTGCCAACCGGAGCGCATCACAATGGCTGCGGCCAGCGTCTCTTTAATCGGCGCAAGGCCCGTGCGATCGCGATAACCGCGTAAATGCAGACCATCTCCGCTCAAATCCAGCGCAATGCTGGCGGTATCTTTATGCAGCCAGACATTCACACGAATATCCGGCGATTCGCGATCGACATTCGGTCGCGGCAGATTTTTGCGGGTGAAGGCATCCACAATCGCATCTTTAACTTTCATCGCACCATACTGGCTGTTACGAATCGTGTCATTAAGACCACTAAAATGGACAGCAAAGGTCGCGCCGGGATTGAACATTTCCGTCCAGTTGATTGCCTGTACGCCAAGATAAAGGTCTAAGTCGCTGTAAACTTTGCACTCACCCAACGGTAAAATAATGCGCGAGGCCAGACGGCTCCACATCAGGCTCTGGTATACAAGCCGGGTGTCGCCCTTAAAATGGACTCCACCCTGAACCACCTGGCACTCGGCGGCACCGAGGCTTTCCAGTTCAGTTTTTAACAGCTCTTCCAGCCCACGGGCCGTACTGGCAAACAAAGAATTCATAGCGTCACTTATACTCGAAGAAAATTGCTGCGCATTATAGCTAATATGGGCGCTATGTCATAAAGTTGAGGGCCTATTTCTTTCGAGGGACTGTACTGTGTTGACGTTATCCAGGCTTTTCATTCATCCCGTCAAATCCATGCGCGGCATTGGACTGACTCACGCCCTGGCAGACGTCAGCGGTCTGGCTTTTGATCGTATTTTTATGATCACCGAACCTGATGGCACCTTCATTACCGCGCGCCAGTTTCCACAAATGGTGCGCTTTACTCCTTCGCCCCTGCATGACGGCCTGCATCTGACCGCGCCGGATGGCAGCAGTGCGCTGGTGCGTTTTGCTGACTTTGCACGACAGGATGCGCCAACGGAAGTCTGGGGTAACCATTTCACCGCACGCGTCGCCCCGGATGCCATTAACCAATGGCTAAGCGGCTTTTTCTCCCGAAACGTACAGCTCCGCTGGGTGGGGCCACAGCTTACTCGTCGCGTTAAACGTCACGCGGGTGTGCCGCTGTCCTTTGCCGATGGTTACCCTTATCTGCTGGTTAACGACGCTTCGCTGCGCGATCTGCAACAGCGCTGCCCCGCAGGCGTTCAGATTGAACAGTTTCGCCCGAACATCGTGGTGTCAGGCGCAGCCGCATGGGAAGAAGATACCTGGAAAGCGATCCGCATTGGTGATGTCATTTTTGATGTGGCGAAACCGTGCAGCCGTTGTATTTTTACCACCGTCAGCCCGGAAAAAGGGCAAAAACACCCTTCCGGCGAACCGCTGGCAACGCTGCAAACGTTCCGTACCGCGCCCGATAACGGTGATGTCGATTTCGGACAAAACCTGATTGCGCGTAACAGCGGAGTGATTCGCGTCGGCGATGAAGTGGAAATTTTATCCACCGGCCCGGCTCGCGTTTACGGGGCCGCTGATACCGAGGATCTTCATGACACTGGCGGCACACCGCAGGCGGCGGCAACGGTTACCATCGACTGGCAGGGACAGGTGTTTCAGGGGAATAATCAGCAAGTGCTGCTCGAACAACTGGAAAATCAGGGGATTCGGGTTCCCTATTCGTGTCGGGCGGGAATTTGTGGCTGCTGTCGTATCAAACTGGTGGAAGGGGAAGTAAACCCGCTGAAAAAATCAGCGCTGGGTGATGACGGCACCCTGCTCAGTTGTAGCTGTGTACCCAAAACGGCGCTGAAGCTGGCACCTTAAACCGCTTGTTCCAGGCTGAAGCTGTCGGAACGTAACTGCGGCTTCAGTCGGTCATTCATGATTTTAATCGCGTCGCCAAGCTGCATGGTGCGTCCGGCCACCACAACGCACGGCTGCGCCAGCAGACACAGCGCCGCGTTTTCGCCAGGTTCTACCACCAACAGACTGATTTGTTCCTGAGTATCACTCAGCCAGACACAGGCCGCATCGCCCGTCGTGGGCGACCAGTTCTCACCGTGCGCCACAAAGTGCCAGCTCTTCGGCATTTGCGGTTTCAGATAGCGAATCGCCACCAGCGCATTGAGCACCAGTTCCGCGCGCTGCTCTTTTGACAGGTCAAGGTCACGGCATTTTTCTTCAAAGGAGAAATAAAGCGCGGCATCATCCACACAAAAACCAGACGGCGCGAATGCATCCGGAGTGAGCATTTTGCGGGCAAAACGCGAGCGAAATAACATGCCATTGGCTAAGTCGAGCATCATTCGGTCATGCTCTTCGTCATAATACCAGCGCCAGTTATCGTCAGGTTTAATTCGCATTGTTTTCTCCCCCCTCTCCATCGCCCCGTTGCAAAAATGTCCTTTTTCACCGCTTCGTTTATTACCTTAAATAAGCAAAGCCTAAAATGTTTAAATTAGCAACAGTGAAAGAATATAAAACAACCAGGCGCGGAAATAAACCCCTGGTTGTCTGATATTCTGATAAAGAGAGAGAATTAATCAAATATGCGTGACGATTTCTTTAATCAGTGGCGGCCCCTTAAAAATAAAGCCAGAATAGATCTGAACCAGTGACGCCCCGGCAGCCATCTTCTCCCGCGCGGCAATGACAGAGTCGATTCCGCCGACACCAATAATCGGTAACTGACCTTTTAATTCCTGAGACAGGCGGCGAATAATTTCTGTACTTTTTAATTGCAGAGGGCGGCCACTTAATCCACCCATTTGATCGCAATTTTTCATTCCCTGAACCAGGGAACGATCGAGTGTCGTATTGGTGGCGATGACACCATCAATATTATGACGTACTAAACTATCAGCAACCTGGATCAATTCTTCCTCAGAAAGATCCGGCGCGATCTTTACGGCGATCGGAACATATTTATGGTGGATCGTTTGCAGATCGTTTTGCTTATTTTTAACCGCCGCCAGTAAATCATCCAGCGCCTCACCATATTGCAGTGAACGTAATCCCGGCGTATTCGGTGAGGATATATTAATCGCAATATAACCGGCACAGGAATAGATTTTTTCCATACAAATCAGATAGTCATCTTTACCTTGCTCAACCGGCGTATCTTTATTTTTGCCAATATTAATCCCGAGTACACCATCGTAATTTGCTTTCTTAACGTTCTCAACCAGGTTATCCACACCGTGGTTATTAAAACCCATACGGTTGATCAAACCTTCAGCATCGACCAGGCGAAAGAGTCGCGGCTTATCGTTGCCTGGCTGTGGACGCGGTGTCACAGTGCCTATCTCGATCGACCCAAATCCCATCGCGCCGAGAGCGTCAATACACTCGCCGTCTTTGTCCAGACCAGCGGCCAGACCAAGAGGATTTTTAAACGTTAATCCCATGCAGGTTACCGGTTTTGCGGGCACTTTCTGGCGGATCAACGCTTCAAGCGGCGTTCCCGTTACCCGGCGTAATTGCTGAAATGTTAATTCATGAGCGCGCTCAGGATCGAGCTGGAAAAGGGCTTTACGAACGAAGGGGTAGTACATGAACTCTCCTGGATTCCCGGTGTGCAAACCGGGGGCGTATTATGGGCGATATTGCCCAAAAAGGGAATTGACCTGTGGCAATAAAAGCAAACGTTTCCCTTGCTGCGATCTTTTTATGCAATTTTCAGCTTTTCTATGCCGCATAAATCATTTCGATTCCCCATTCCCCTCTGTCAGACTGCAAAAATGTTATCAATGTTAAATAAAAATGAACTTTCAGTTATAAGGGGAGAATGCATCTATGCGCGTCATTACTCTGGCGGGAAGCCCACGCTTTCCCTCCCGTTCCAGTGCTCTGCTTGAGTACGCCCGGGAAAAACTCAATCAGCGGGACGTGGAAATTTACCACTGGAATCTGCACAATTTTGAACCCGACGATCTGTTATATGCCCGTTTTGACAGCCCGGCCCTGAAAACACTTATTGCACAGTTGAATGAGGCCGATGGCCTCATTGTCGCCACGCCAGTCTATAAAGCGGCGTATTCCGGCGCGCTAAAAACGTTGCTCGATCTGCTGCCGGAACGGGCGCTGGAAGGCAAAGTGGTGTTGCCGCTGGCAACGGGCGGCACCGTTGCGCATCTGCTTGCTGTTGATTACGCACTGAAACCGGTGCTCAGCGCTCTGAAGGCGCAGGAAATCCTTCACGGTGTTTTCGCCGATGATTCACAGGTCCTTGATTACCAGCATAAGCCCGATTTCACCCCCAATTTACAACTACGCCTTGATAGCGCGCTGGAAACGTTCTGGTACGCCCTGCATCGCCGGGACATCAAGGTTCCCCCTGTTGCTACCCTGCGAGGTGCGACCCATGCGTAATTTTATTCATCTTCGCAAGGCGTGGCTGGCATTCGCTGGACTTCTGGCTTTATCCGGTCTGGCACAGGCAGAACCCTCTCCTGCTACGCTGCGTATCGGTTACCAGAAAGGCAGCGTCAGTATGGTTCTGGCGAAAAGCCATCAACTTCTGGAAACACGCTATCCGCAAACCAAAATCACCTGGACAGAATTCCCGGCCGGACCACAAATGCTGGAAGCCCTGAATGTCGGCAGTATTGATCTGGGCAGCACCGGGGACATTCCCCCTATTTTCGCTCAGGCCGCCGGTGCGGACCTGGTGTATGTCGGTGTTGAACCACCGAAGCCCAAAGCGGAAGTGATTCTGGTTCCACAAAACAGTCCCATCAAAACCGTGGCGGAACTGAAAGGTCATAAGGTGGCATTTCAGAAAGGGTCCAGTTCGCACAACCTGTTGCTGCGCGCGCTGCAACAGGCAGGACTGAAATTTACGGATATTCAACCTATCTATTTGACGCCCGCCGATGCCCGTGCAGCCTTTCAGCAGGGTAACGTCGATGCCTGGGCCATCTGGGATCCCTACTATTCCGCGGCATTATTGCAGGGTGGCGTGCGCGTACTGAAAGACGGTAGCGATCTGAAACAGACGGGATCGTTCTATCTCGCCGCGCGACCGTATGCTGAGAAAAATGGCGCATTCATTCAGGGCGTGCTGGATACCTTCAGTCAGGCGGACGCATTAACCCTCAGCCAGCGTCAGGAAAGTATTGCGCTGCTGGCGAAAACAATGGGGCTGCCGGAACCGGTGATTGCCTCGTATCTCGATCATCGCCCGCCAACCACCATTTCACCGGTCAGCCCCTCCGTTGCGGCTTTGCAACAACAAACGGCAGATCTGTTTTATGACAACCGCCTTGTCCCGAAAAAAATCGATATCCGCCAGCGCATCTGGCAACCCACGCAACAGGAAGGAAAATCATTATGAGCCTGAATATGTTCTGGTTTTTACCAACGCACGGTGACGGTCATTATCTGGGCACAGAAGAAGGATCCCGCCCGGTCGATCACGGTTATTTACAGCAGATTGCCCAGACGGCGGATCGGCTGGGATTTACCGGCGTGCTGATCCCAACCGGACGATCCTGCGAAGACGCGTGGCTGGTCGCGGCATCCATGATCCCGGTGACCCAGCGTCTCAAGTTTCTGGTGGCGCTGCGACCGAGCGTGACGTCTCCTACCGTCGCCGCACGACAGGCAGCCACGCTCGACCGGCTCTCCAACGGTCGTGCGCTGTTTAACCTCGTCACCGGTAGCGATCCGCAGGAACTGGCAGGCGACGGCGTGTTTCTCGATCACAGTGAACGGTATGAAGCCTCTTCTGAATTCACCCAGGTCTGGCGTCGTTTATTGCAGGGTGAAACCGTGGATTTCAACGGCAAGCATATCCACGTTCGCGGGGCAAAGCTGTTCTTTCCGCCGATCCAGCAGCCGCACCCGCCACTCTATTTCGGCGGCTCTTCTGACGTCGCTCAGGACCTGGCGGCAGAGCAGGTCGATCTTTATCTCACCTGGGGCGAACCGCCAGAACTGGTGAAAGAGAAGATAACCCAGGTGCGCGCCAAAGCGGCGGCGCGTGGACGTACCCTGCGTTTTGGCATTCGTCTGCATGTCATTGTTCGTGAAACCAACGAAGAGGCATGGCAAGCGGCAGACAGACTGATCGCCCATCTTGATGACGACACCATTGCGAAAGCACAGGCAGCCTTCGCCCGCACTGACTCTGTCGGTCAGCACCGGATGGCGGCACTGCATAACGGTAAACGCGACAAACTGGAAATAAGCCCCAATCTGTGGGCAGGCGTCGGTCTGGTGCGCGGTGGCGCAGGAACCGCGTTAGTGGGTGACGGCCCAACGGTGGCGGCACGGATCAATGAGTATGCGGCGCTGGGCATTGATAGCTTTGTGCTTTCTGGTTATCCGCATCTGGAAGAGGCTTACAAGGTCGGGGAACTGCTGTTCCCGCATCTGGATGTGGCAGTACCTGAAATCCCACAGCCACAGCGCTTGCACCAGCAGGGCGAAGCGGTGGCGAATGAATTTATCCCGCGTAAAGCGGCGCAAAGTTAAGGAGTAAGAGGATGGCAACGCCAACCAAAAAATGGTTATTACGCGTTGCTCCCTGGTTTTTACCGGTGGGCATCGTGGTCGTCTGGCAACTGGCTTCCTCCGCTGGCTGGCTTTCCGGGCGAATTTTCCCTTCACCGGAAGGCGTGGTGACCGCTTTCTGGACCCTCTCCGCCAGCGGTGAACTTTGGCAGCATCTGGCGATCAGTTCCTGGCGGGCGCTGATTGGCTTTTCCATCGGCGGCTCGATTGGCCTGACGCTGGGGCTTATCAGCGGCTTATCGCGCTGGGGTGAACGCCTGCTGGATACCTCAATCCAGATGTTGCGTAACATCCCGCATCTGGCGCTGATCCCGCTGGTTATTTTGTGGTTTGGCATTGATGAAACCGCCAAGATCTTTCTGGTGGCTCTGGGTACGCTTTTTCCCCTCTACATCAACACCTGGCACGGGATCCGCAATATCGATCGCGGCCTGGTTGAGATGGCGCGTAGCTATGGGTTATCCGGTTTTTCACTGTTTCTTCATGTGATCCTGCCTGGCGCCCTGCCCTCTATTATGGTCGGCGTGCGCTTTGCCCTGGGACTGATGTGGCTGACGCTTATCGTGGCGGAAACCATTTCGGCCAATTCCGGGATCGGGTATCTGGCGATGAATGCGCGGGAATTCCTGCAAACGGATGTCGTTGTTGTCGCCATTATTCTTTACGCTCTGCTCGGCAAACTGGCTGATATCAGCGCGCAGATACTGGAGCGCTTCTGGCTACGCTGGAACCCGGCTTATTATGTAAAGGAGGCCACCGTATGAACACCGCCCGCCTGAACCAGGGTACGCCGCTTTTGCTGAATGCGGTGACAAAAAAGTACGCGAATCACACCGTCCTGAACCGGCTCGATTTACACATTCCGGCAGGCCAGTTTGTCGCCATTGTCGGCCGTAGCGGCGGTGGAAAAAGTACGCTGCTGCGCCTGCTGGCGGGACTCGAATCGCCGAATGCGGGTGAACTGTTAGCCGGGACGACGCCGCTTGGCGAGAACCAGGACGATACCCGCATGATGTTCCAGGATGCCCGACTTCTGCCGTGGAAGTCTGTTATTGATAACGTAGGGTTGGGACTAAAAGGAAACTGGCGGGACAACGCGCGTCAGGCGCTGGCAGCGGTCGGACTGGAAAACCGGGCCGCAGAATGGCCGGCGGCGCTTTCCGGTGGGCAAAAGCAGCGAGTCGCCCTCGCCCGCGCGCTGATTCACCGCCCGGGTTTACTGTTGCTGGATGAACCGCTTGGCGCTCTTGATGCGTTAACGCGTCTCGAAATGCAGGAGCTTATTGTCTCATTATGGCAGGAGCACGGTTTCACTGTGCTGCTGGTGACGCACGACGTCAGCGAAGCCGTCGCGATGGCTGATCGCGTGTTGCTTATTGAGGATGGCAAAATCGGGCTGGATCTGACTGTGGATCTTCCGCGACCACGTCGCATGGGATCGGTACGTTTAGCAGAACTGGAAGCCGATGTATTGAACCGGGTGATGCAGCGTGGGGTAACGGAACAGCCGCTCCGTCGGCATGGATAAGCGTTCAGGATCTTCCAGGCCCGGTAAGCGTGAACGCCGCCGGGCATTTTTGCCGGATGGCGGTTTTACCGCCTTATCCGGCCTACAAAACGACGGGTCAACGTCTCAGACTAACGCTTTGGTTATCTTCTCAAACAGATCGCCGGAAAGATCCTTCAGCCCTTTCAACTGTTCAAGCGCCGCACGCATTTTTTCCTGACGTTTGGCATCATAACGTTTCAGACGGATCAACGGTTCAATCAAACGTGAGGCTACCTGCGGGTTACGACTGTTAAGATCGGTAAGCATCTCCACCAGGAACTGATAGCCACTGCCATCCTCCGCATGGAACGCCGCCGGGTTGCTGCCTGCAAACGCGCCAATCAGTGAACGAATACGGTTCGGGTTACCCATGCTGAATGAACGGTGTTTCAACAGACGACGTACCGTTTCCAGGACGTTATCCGCCGGGCTGGTCGCCTGCAGGATAAACCATTTGTCCATCACCAGACCGTCCTGATGCCACTTATCGTCATATTCCTGCATCAGCGCATTCCGGCACGGCAACTGCGCAGCGACAGCCGCAGACAGCGCCGCCAGCGCATCGGTCATGTTGTTGGTTTCATGATACTGCTTGCTTACCAGCGTGTCCGCCAGCGTCGTTTCACCAAAAGCCAGGAAACGCAGACAGGCGTTACGCAACGTGCGCTTGCCAATGTCCGCATGTTCTACGCGATACTCAGCCTGATGATTGGCGTTATAAATCGCCAGGAACTCATCCGCCAGTTCAGTCGCCAGCGTACGCGTTAACGCTTCGCGAACTTCCGCAATCGCCAGCGGATCGATGATATCAAACAGTTCGGCCATTTCGTTCGCGGAAGGCAGCGTCAGGATTTCCGCCGCCAGCGCCGGATCGATCTTCTCGTCCAGTAATACCGCACGGAAAGCGTCTGCCACATGAACTGGCAAAGAGAGCGGTTGCCCCTGCTGATGACGCGCTACATTCAGCTTGATATACGTTGCCAGCAGGCTTTGCGCCGCGTCCCAACGGGAGAAGTCGTTGCGGGCATGGCGCATCAGGAATGTCAGTTGCTGATCGCTCCATTTATACTCCAGTTTCACCGGAGCAGAAAACTCGCATAGCAGCGCCGGTACCGGCTGGAAATAAACGTTATCGAACACAAACGTCTGCTCCGCCTGCGTGACGTTCAGCACCGCGTTAACCGGATGCCCGCCTTTTTGCAGCGGAATTACCTTGCCTTCGTTGTCGTACAGTTCAATGGCAAAAGGAATATGCAGGGGCTGTTTTTCAGCCTGGTCTGCCGTTGCCGGCGTGCGCTGGCTTATCGTCAGTGTGTACTGCTCGGTTTCCGGGTTGTAGTCATCTTTAACCGTGACAACCGGCGTGCCGGACTGGCTGTACCAGCGGCGGAAATGGGACAGATCGACGTTTGAAGCGTCCTCCATCGCCTGAACAAAATCATCACAGGTGGCCGCACTGCCATCATGGCGCTCAAAATACAGTTGCATCCCTTTCTGGAAATTCGCTTCGCCCAGTAAGGTATGAATCATACGAATCACTTCCGCGCCCTTCTCATAAACGGTCAGGGTGTAGAAGTTGTTCATCTCAATGACCATGTCCGGGCGGATGGGATGCGCCATCGGGCTGGCATCTTCGGCAAATTGCAGGCCACGCATTGTGCGTACGTTGCTGATCCGGTTAACCGCGCGGGAACCGAGATCTGAACTGAACTCCTGATCGCGGAAAACGGTAAGCCCCTCTTTCAGGCTCAACTGGAACCAGTCCCGACAGGTGACGCGGTTACCGGTCCAGTTGTGGAAATACTCGTGACCAATGACACGTTCAATATCGAGATAATCTTTGTCGGTTGCGGTATCGGTGCGCGCCAGCACGTATTTAGAGTTAAAGATATTAAGGCCTTTGTTCTCCATCGCGCCCATATTAAAAAAGTCGACGGCGACAATCATATAGATGTCGAGATCGTACTCCAGGCCGAAGCGCTCTTCGTCCCACTTCATGGAGTTCTGCAACGATGTCATCGCCCACGGCGCACGATCGAGATTTCCCCGGTCAACATACAGCTCCAGCGCCACTTCACGCCCGGAACGGGTGGTGAACGTGTCACGCAAGACGTCGAAATCACCGGCAACCAGCGCAAACAGATAGCATGGTTTCGGGAACGGATCCTGCCACTGAACCCAGTGACGACCGTTTTCCAGTTCGCCTTCGCCAGTACGATTGCCGTTTGAGAGCAGGAAGGGATACTTCACTTTGTCAGCGATGATTTTGGTGGTAAAACGCGCCAGTACATCCGGACGGTCGAGATACCAGGTGATATGACGGAAACCTTCTGCTTCGCACTGCGTACACAGCGCATCGCCTGATTGATACAGGCCTTCCAGCGCCGTGTTCGCCGCCGGGCTGATTTCATTAACAATACGTAACGTAAAACGCTCAGGCAGCTCGCTTATTACCAGCGCACCCTCTTCTTCTTTATATGCAGTCCACGGCTTATCGTTGACGTGAAGAGAGACCAGCGTCAGATCTTCCCCGTCCAGCTTCAGTGGGGCATCCGATGCGCCATGACGAACAGCCTGACTCACTGCCGTGACCACCGTTTTTTCAGCGTCCAGGTCAAAGGTCAAGTCAATATCAGTAATCTGGTAATCCGGCGCACGGTAGTCGTGGCGGTATTTGGCTTGTGGCTGTTGTGTCATAAAAAAACCTTTAGCATCTTTTGAAGAGTCTCGACTCCAGTCTATTCCTGTTGCGTAAAACGCGCTACGCAGAATGTTCATCTTTTCAGGGACAAACACTCATTTTGCTACATTTTTATAACACGCGGCACGAAATGCACTCGACCCCAACATCAGCTTATGGTGTGATCGGGGTTCAATAAATCGCTAAACAAGGTATACTCCAGCGGTTTTCTTAGTTGTTTATTGTACTAAACGCTCCCGCGAGAGGATGCTACTGCGCACCTATGACACAATTCGCTTCTCCTGTTCTGCACTCGTTGCTGGATACAGATGCTTATAAATTGCATATGCAGCAAGCCGTATTTCACCACTACTATGATGTGCAGGTAGCGGCTGAATTTCGTTGCCGTGGCGATGACCTGTTGGGGATCTACGCCGATATTATTCGCGAGCAGGTCAATGCGATGCAGCATCTGCGGCTTCAGGATGAAGAGTATCAGTGGCTCTCTGGCCTGCCGTTCTTCAAAGCGGATTACCTCAGTTGGCTGCGCGATTTTCGCTATAACCCGCAACAGGTTACTGTCAGCAATGACAACGGGAAACTGAATATCCGTTTAACCGGCCCCTGGCGCGAAGTCATTATGTGGGAAGTCCCGCTGCTGGCCGTAATCAGCGAACTTGTCCATCGCTATCGCTCGCCGGAAATGGGCGTCGCACAAGCCCTTGAAACGCTGGAGTCTAAATTAGTCGATTTCTCTGCGTTAACCGCCAATCTCGATATGTCCCGCTTCCATCTGATGGATTTTGGTACCCGCCGTCGTTTTTCTCGCGACGTGCAGCAGGCCATTGTGCAACGTTTGCAACAAGAGCCGTGGTTTGTCGGCACCAGCAACTACGATCTGGCCCGCCGCCTGTCGCTCACGCCAATGGGGACACAGGCGCACGAGTGGTTCCAGGCGCATCAGCAAATTAGTCCCGAGCTCGCCACCAGCCAGCGCGCCGCTCTGGCCGCATGGTTGAATGAATATCCGGATAAACTGGGTATCGCGTTGACGGATTGCATTACGATGGACGCCTTTTTACGCGACTTTGGCGCTGAATTCGCCACGCGCTATCAGGGACTGCGTCATGATTCAGGCGATCCGGTTGAATGGGGCGAGAAGGCTATCACCCATTATGAAAAATTAGGTATCGATCCACACAGCAAAACGCTGGTGTTCTCCGATAACCTTGATCTGCATAAAGCAGTCGAACTTTATCGCCACTTCTCTTCTCGCGTAAAACTCAGTTTCGGTATCGGCACACGACTCACCTGTGATCTCCCCCAGGTTAAGCCGCTGAACATTGTCATCAAGCTGGTCGAGTGTAACGGCAAACCGGTGGCAAAACTGTCTGACAGTCCCGGCAAAACGATTTGTCACGATAAAGCCTTTGTTCGGGCGCTGCGTAAAGCATTCGATTTACCACATATCAAGAAAGCCAGTTAATCTTCTCAGGGAGTCGCATCGACTCCCTTTTCACGTTTATTTCTGAAATCTTTCTCTTTGCCTGTGAATTCTGCTTGTCTGATTGCAGATGCCAGGTAACATAGGAATCCCCCCTATTTCGGGGGACATCTTTTTATATATCGGACTATTAACAGAGAGAATATTATGAGCGTTGTGCCTGTAGCCGACGTACTCCAGGGCCGCGTAGCCGTTGACAGCGAAGTCACCGTGCGCGGATGGGTACGTACCCGCCGAGATTCAAAAGCTGGCATCTCCTTCCTCGCCGTTTATGACGGTTCCTGCTTTGATCCTGTACAGGCCGTCATCAATAATTCTCTGCCCAATTACAATGAAGAAGTGCTGCGTCTGACCACAGGCTGCTCTGTTATCGTGACCGGTAAAGTGGTTGCCTCTCCTGGACAAGGACAGAGTTTTGAGATTCAGGCGACAGAGGTTGAAGTCAGCGGTTGGGTTGAAGATCCCGATACTTACCCGATGGCCGCCAAGCGCCACAGCATTGAGTACCTGCGTGAAGTCGCACACCTGCGTCCGCGTACCAACATGATTGGTGCCGTCGCACGCGTTCGTCATACGCTGGCTCAAGCACTGCATCGCTTCTTCGATGAGCAGGGTTTCTTCTGGGTTTCAACCCCGCTGATAACTGCCTCAGATACCGAAGGTGCCGGCGAGATGTTCCGCGTGTCGACACTGGATCTGGAGAACCTGCCGCGTAACGATCAGGGCAAAGTTGACTTTGACAAAGACTTCTTTGGTAAAGAATCCTTCCTGACGGTATCCGGTCAGTTGAACGGCGAAACTTACGCCTGCGCGCTGTCGAAAATCTATACCTTCGGCCCGACGTTCCGTGCGGAAAATTCCAACACCAGCCGTCATCTGGCGGAGTTCTGGATGCTGGAGCCCGAAGTCGCGTTCGCCAACCTGAATGACATTGCCGGCCTGGCGGAAGCCATGCTGAAATATGCATTCAATGCCGTGTTGACTGAGCGTGCTGACGACATGAAGTTCTTCGCAGAGCGCGTGGACAAAGATGCCATTAACCGTCTGGAGCGCTTCATTGAGGCAGATTTCGCCCAGGTGGATTACACCGATGCCGTAGCCATTCTGGAAGAGTGCATTAAGAAAGGCAGAAAATTCGAGAACCCGGTTTACTGGGGCGTAGATCTGTCTTCCGAGCACGAACGTTATCTGGCTGAAGAACACTTTAAAGCGCCGGTAGTGGTTAAAAACTATCCGAAAGACATTAAAGCGTTCTATATGCGCCTTAACGAAGACGGTAAAACCGTCGCAGCGATGGACGTTCTCGCTCCGGGCATTGGTGAAATCATCGGAGGTTCTCAGCGTGAAGAGCGTCTGGATATTCTGGATGCGCGTATGCTTGAAATGGGCCTGAACAAAGAAGATTACTGGTGGTATCGCGATCTGCGTCGCTACGGTACCGTTCCACATTCCGGTTTCGGTCTGGGCTTCGAGCGTCTGATCGCCTATGTCACCGGTGTGCAAAACGTACGCGACGTGATTCCCTTCCCACGTACGCCTCGTAACGCGTCGTTCTAATAACCATTTCCACAAAGGCCAGTTTTACTGGCCTTTTTTACTCGCGTAAAATGTTATTTTTTGTGTGTATAAGTCAGCAATTCTCCGATCCCTGTCATTAAATTCCCGCATCTGTGACCAGACATTACGCTGTAATATTTGCGTACAAAAAATAAACCGCATTATTATTGCGGATTAGTATTTTCTCATCAATAGCATGGTTTTTAGACACATTCACAGCATTCCAGACGTCCATAAACTGCCATAAGCAAAATCGAATACGGCTACTTTCTGTACATGCCTTTTCTTTTATCTAAATTAAAGATAAGAAAATCATATAAATAGATAAGGGTGGCGAGTTTTGAAACTGAAATCGTTTCGAAGTTTGAAGTCGTTCACAAAGTTCCAAAAATTCAACATTTGGTTACATATTTTTTCTTTTTGAAACTAATTCTTTACCTTTGTAGCACTTTCACTGTAGCGAAACCCTGGTTTGAATGGAAAGATGCCTGTCAGACACATAAAGACACCAAACTCTCATCAATAGTTCCGTAAATATTTATTGACAGAATTTATTGACGGCAGTGGCAGGTGTCATAAAAAAACCAATGAGGGTAATAAATAATGATGAAGCGCAATATTCTGGCAGTGGTAATCCCTGCCCTGCT
>OKVW01000543.1_pt1 | contig 21540 bp, 18 predicted proteins | sample 1606991 | NCBI WGS metagenome assembly OKVW01 (sample SAMN03281021, study PRJEB24777) | human gut metagenome | isolation source: fecal sample PR177 from 1 month old male Malay infant, vaginal delivered...
ATAAATATTTTCAAGCACTAATCTCAAATTTGTTCTGAATATAGGTATATTTGCATCGTCTGCAATGACATAAACATCTTCATTTTTTAACCTGGATTGACAGAGTAACTCATCACTGGTTTCAAAGTCTCTAAAGCTTATTTCAGACCAAGAAATGTTTCCGCTAACAAAGGGGTATCCTTCCAGAATAGAAGTTACTCTCGCTTCGTCTTCTTTATCAATAATAGTGAAATCAGCACTAAGAGCTTCTCTACACTCTTCAAATAAAGTCATAAGATCTACCTGTTCAATTTTTTCAATACAGTCTTAAAGGCGTTTTCACTACCCTCAAATGGTATCACTTGCTTAACACCTTTCCTGCCCCTTGCTATAACCCCATCTATTGCTATGAGTGCCTTTTACATAATCATAATCGACTCGCCAACCGACCATGCGCTGCGAAAACTTCCGCCGTGCCATGCATAATGCGCTATTTTTTACGCAGCAAGTAGATAGTCCCAAAGCAAGCAGCCAGGCGATATAATCCAGCGAATTATTCTCAACAACAACTCGATCCTGTACACTTTTCTGTGATGATAACTGTTTTTAACTTTACTATCAGATATCTAAATCCGTTTTCTCTGTTGTAATTCCGGAACGGCAACTTTTTGCCCCGACGCGCCTTTTTCGCCAGAGTAAACTACCTCCTCGACGACAGTCGGGAATGTTTACTGGATAATTAATTTTCTTAAATGTTTTAAGCTAATGTCATTAACATCCATTTTAAGGTCATTACAAATATTTATGGCTAAATCGTACTCAGACTGACTAATCGGTACGTCATACTCGCTTAAATGATCGCAAATCGTTTCAAAAGCTAACCCTCTTTCACCATGCCCTACATACTCAATGGCATCCTGGAGCATTTCATTATCTAAGCGCCCCTTAAAAAGGTCGCCAAAAAAAACTATTTTTTTATCTAAATCAATCATTTAAACACCCATCTTATTTAATCTTTTTATAACTGCTCGGTATCGGTCCATTATCAGGAAAGGCTGTAACAATTTTCCCTGTAGCAGGTTGGTAAACAACCCTAATTCTTACGCCATCCCTAGTTTCATAGGACACCCAGTTAGCAGGTTTCCCTTTACTGGTGTATACACCCCCAGTTCCCGTTTGAGCAAACCATTGTGTATCAGGAGCAGTAGCAATATCACCAACAGCATGTACTACTTTGTCTGCAGACCAATCTTGTGGAAAAACAGTTTTTCCTGGATTTCCTGGATAAAGATGTCCACCGCTCGTTAGGTTATCTCCATACAGAATATGTTGTTTCGCCTCCGGTGAAAGGATATCAACATATTTCTGATTTGAAGGTGATAGTCCAAGATCTGAACTTTTCGCAATAGACAAAAAGGCTTTAGCAGCTACGTACTGCACCAGCTTGGCTTCACTCGTAGGTATACCACTCGCCAGGATTTCTGCTGCCCGTTGTGGCGTCATTTCTCCGTCAGCCGTCAATGCACTGACCGGGACCCCAAAAAACTCTGCCCATGCTGTCAGCAATCCTTTAACGGCATCCTGCCCTTCAGGTATTTGACCCTGCGAGTTTTTAACCAGCGCCGCCGTAAGTTCATCCGGTGAAGCGCCATTCTGGATCATACTGGCCGCAAGTGACTGTTGAGATAAGCCAATATCATTCAGCCCCTTAGGCAGACTCAGCGAGTTATTCTCAACCTCCACCTTCGCCGTTTCCGACGCCGTCGCCGCCATGGAGACACTGCCATCCGTCACCGCAGCACCCGCCAGACCACCCGCGATACTCACGAGGCTACTGACCAGCCGTTTCTCCTCTGCCGTCAGGTCACTGGATTTTTTATCTCCATACAGCGCGCTGACCAGATGGTCAGTCATCGCCGAGGCCGTAATGGCCCCTATGGCACCAGCCTTCAGGCCATCCGCACTGCTCCCGCCACTCAGCTGCGTCAGCGCCGCAGCCACAATACCGTGCAGCGCGGCACGGGCTGTCGGATCTTTCTGCTCCTTGACCAGGGTCGCCAGCAGAGGGGCCGCCCCCGCTGCCGCACCTGCCTTCAGGTTACCGCCAAGCGCACCTGCCAGTAATCCCGCAGCTGCGCTGCCCTTAGTCCAGAAGGCACTCCCCGGACCGTACTCGGTATTCTGATATCCGGGCTGCGTCTTCAGGAACGCTTCCTGCTCCTGCGGCGTATCGCCCTGCAGTTTTCCTTCTGACGCCAGCTTCGCGCCCAGCACCGCATTGGATTCCCGCGCTTTCTGCTCCGCATACTTGCCGTAAGCATCCAGCGCAGAGGTGGCCAGCGCCGCGCCTTCGCTCTGGACCGCCAGGTTATCCCTGACCTTCTGCACATCACCGTTCACGTCCACGCCGTGGTGGGCGTCAGCCGTATCACGGTTCAGGTCAGCAATATCCTGTTTCTGTCCCGCCGGGTTGCGAATGACAATGCTACCGCCACTCACCGCTGATGAGGTCGTGCCGGTGTGGCTCTCTTTTGCCTGGCCCGTACCGATGGCCGGTGCCAGGTTGCGGTTTTCACCGTTTCCGCTGCCGCCCGCGCTGCCGGAAAGCGCCACCGTGTAGCCGTTGCCGCTGGTCTGGCTCTCGTTATGGAGATTACTGAAACCCAGCGTACCCGTGTCGAGGCTATTTTTATCTGCAGACGCCGTGGATGCAATCACCGCGCCGTCAAGCTGGGTATGATTTCCGGTGGTGACGGCAAAGCCGCCTTTGCCTGCGAATATCCCGCTCTGTTCAGCGACGCTCTTACCATTCTGGGTGATATTCTCACCCGATGCACTGACGCTACCGGAAGAGGCACCATAACACAGTGGCGGTATGCACAGACTGAGGGACGCGCCTGACGAAGACTGCTTGCTGTTATAACTGGCTGTATCCTGCACACTGCTGATGGTGAGATCGCGCCCGGTGTTGACCACCACACGGTTACCTTCCAGCTCCGCACCTTTCAGGGTGGTGTCGCGTCCGCTGTTCACCGTAAGCTGTTCATCAGCATGGACAACGCTGTTCGTATTGCGCTGCGACTGGCTGTTTTCCTTACCCTTATGCTGTGACGCCCCCAGCTCCACCGAGATGCCGTTTTGCGCACCAATCAGGCTCACACCGACACCGACGCTGAACTGGCTGCCGCTGTTTTTACTCTCAGAGTGGGTTGTGTTCTGGGAGGAAGACAGCAGAATATCCCGCCCCGCATCCAGCGCCGCGTGTTTACCCGCGATCTGTACCCCCATACCGGCAATGTCATTTCCGGCACGAACAGAGACATTCTCGCCGGCATTAATGGTGGTGCCCTGCGTGTCGGTACTGTGGTAACGACTGTCCTGAGAGGACGTCCCCGCCGTTAAAGACACTTTAGCCTTGATGAGCGACGAGTCCGACATAGCGCCCTGCGCCGCGGTTGCCGCCGACTGGCCTGTTCTGATGGCGGTCAGCCGTGGATCATCGCCGTTTTCTGCGCTGCGGGCAGCCGTCTCAGCGGCTTTTGCAGCCTCAACAGCCCAGCCGCCAGCAGATGCCGTCACACCATACTGGGCGCTGCTGCTGTGGTTTTCACCGTCGCGGGTATCCCGGCTCACCCCCATGAGGACATTTTCGCCACTGAGTGAGACCGATTTACCGGCACGGATATCCGTACCTGACAGGGAGAGATCGTTACCGGCCTGCGCGACAAGGGTCTGCCGGGTTTTCGGGGGAGATTAAGGTCGCACCGGAAAGGGTAATGGTATGAATGGTGAAACAGGGTCCGGAGCCGGTAACCGGCAGCGGTCTGGCGGGCGCGGGGCGAGGAATACTCCGCTCCAGCTCCTCACGCTGTTGCTGGTTCTTTAATAACAGTTCCTCCTGCTGCTGACGCACTGTGTCCCGGTCAGCAGGAGTAAGGGGGGCTGCATGGCTCAGAGAGCAAAAAAATAACGAGCAAAAAAAGACGGCTTTGCTGTAATAGCGCATATTAAAGGATAATAGTTTTTGTTTTCCTCAATATGCCAGCTCTGGCGCAATAGGGAATAGTCTCAAAAAGAGGGCTACTATAATTGGTAGTAATATTTGCGTTAAGTTTAAAAAAACCGTTATGACGAAGAGCGTCATATCGGAATTTTTTATTATTGCCTGATTGTTTCTTCTTTCAAAAAATTTTAACCACCCCTTCCAATAGTTAGATATAAACATGAGCTAGCAGCGTAGATTAAATTATCCGTTGCATTCATCGTGCTGCAAATTCTGATGACACCTGATAACTCAGTGCTGAATATGGAGGCATGCGTGATAACTTCGTTGAAGCGATCAAACAACAGCATGACGATACCTGGATGGAAAAGGATGGGCTGGTTAAAAAATAGACAGAGGAGGATCACATCAAAAAATTCTGGAGCGGGCGAAGGGAATCGAACCCTCGTATAGAGCTTGGGAAGCTCTCGTTCTACCATTGAACTACGCCCGCTTTGAGGTGCGTAAGGTATTATAGACCTTACGCACCTTCATACAAGCCTCTTCACAACTAACCGGCGATTAAATAATCACTTAGCACTTCGGTTTGCTGCCGGGCGCAGGAAGATAGCGCTGCGGATCGATGGCCGTCGCCTTGTAGCGAATCTGGAAATGCAGCTTTACTGAATCCGTACCGGTGCTGCCCATGGTGGCAATCTTCTGCCCGGCTTTGACGTTCTGCCCGTTGTTGACCAGCATCGTGTCGTTGTGCGCATAGGCCGTGATGTAGTCTTCGCCATGCTTAATCATGATCAGGTTACCGTAGCCGCGCAGCTGGTTACCCACGTAAACCACCTTCCCGGCGCCGGAGGCATAAACCGGCGTACCGCGCGCAGCGGCGATATCAATACCCTTGTTGCCACCTTCAGAGAGTGAGTAAGGGGCGACCACTTTACCGCTGGCAGGCCAAATCCAGCAGCGCTGTCCAACCGGCGGCCATGACGATTGTGGCACCTGATAGGACGGCGTCACTTTGGCGGTTTTGCCTTTCGAAGAGGATTTTTTACCGGAGGACGATCCGCCGCTAACCTTCAGCTGCTGCCCCACCTCGATGGTGTAGGGCGGAGAAAGGTTATTCAGACGCGCCAGATCCTTCACGCTGGTTCCCGTTGCGCGCGAAATCCGGTACAGAGTGTCCCCGCGTTTGACGGTGTAGACCGAACCGGAATAGCTTCCCGTATCCGAAGATTTGCTCCCTGAACAGCCCGCCAGTAATAGCGTCAGCGTCAGGCAAAAAATAGCGGTAAGGGGTTTTCTCGTCAGGCTTCCTGCAAACAAAACAGATCCTCGGTCAGCGTGAATGGCGCACTATGATAACAGCCAAAACGAACAGGGGTCATGCCCTTTTCCGCTCTACGAGCCAAACCGTTCGTATAAGAATGCAGTATAATGCTTCGGCTGATGGTGCTGAACCACTCGGCAATTTGGCACTGGAGCATCAATGAGTATTCAAGAACACGTTATTTTGGTAAACGACCAGGGAATGGTGATTGGCACTCAGGAAAAATATGCCGCGCACACGTTACATACCCCGCTGCATCTGGCGTTCTCTTCCTGGCTTTTTAACGCAAAAGGCGAATGTCTGATCACCCGACGCGCCTTAAGCAAAAAAGCCTGGCCCGGCGTCTGGACCAACTCCGTCTGCGGCCACCCGCAGTCGGGCGAAGAGACAGTCCAGGCGATAATCCGCCGCTGCCGCTTCGAAGTGGGCGCGGAGTTGACCGATATCACCGCCGTCGCCCCTGAATTTCGCTATCGGGAAACCGACCCGTCCGGGATCGTGGAAAACGAAATTTGCCCTGTATTCGCGGCACGCATTACCAATGACGTGACGATAAACGAAGATGAAGTGATGGACTATCAGTGGGTTGAGCTTGATGCGCTATTCCGTGCGCTGGACGCGACGCCCTGGGCCTTCAGCCCGTGGATGGTCATGGAAGCGACGACCGCCCGCGAAAAACTCATAGCCTTCGCGGCGCAATAAAAAAGCCCCTTTCGGGGCTTTTTTTACATCTTAACGCCTTATTTCACCGGGCGCATCGCCGGGAACAGGATCACGTCACGGATGGTGTGGCTGTTGGTAAACAGCATCACCATACGGTCGATACCAATTCCCAGACCCGCCGTTGGTGGCAGGCCGTGCTCCAGCGCGGTCACGTAGTCTTCGTCGAAGAACATCGCTTCGTCGTCGCCTGCCGCCTTCGCGTCAACCTGATCCTGGAAGCGCTGAGCCTGGTCTTCCGCATCGTTCAGCTCGCTAAAGCCGTTGCCGATTTCACGGCCGCCGATGAAGAATTCGAAGCGGTCAGTGATCTCCGGGTTCTCGTCATTACGACGCGCCAGCGGAGAGACTTCCGCCGGGTATTCGGTGATGAAGGTCGGCTGAATCAGGTGCGCTTCGGCCACTTCTTCGAAGATCTCGGTCACGATACGGCCCAGACCCCAGCTCTTCTCAACCTTGATACCGATGCTTTCGGCGATCGCTTTCGCAGAATCGAAGTTATCCAGATCGGCCATGTTGGTTTCCGGACGGTACTTCTTGATCGCTTCGCGCATGGTCAGTTTTTCGAACGGCTTGCCGAAGTCGAAGACTTCTTCACCGTAAGGAACCTGCGTGGTGCCCAGAATATCCTGTGCCAGCGTGCGGAACAGGGATTCGGTCAGCTCGATCAGATCTTTGTAATCCGCGTACGCCATATAGAGTTCCATCATGGTGAACTCTGGGTTATGACGAACGGAGATCCCTTCGTTACGGAAGTTACGGTTGATCTCGAACACGCGGTCAAAACCACCAACCACCAGACGCTTCAGGTACAGTTCCGGCGCGATACGCAGGTACATGTCCAGGTCCAGGGCGTTGTGATGGGTGATGAACGGACGCGCAGACGCGCCGCCAGGGATCACCTGCATCATCGGGGTTTCCACTTCCATAAAGTCGCGGTTCACCATGAACTGGCGGATACCGGCCATGATCTGGGAGCGAATTTTGAAGGTCTTGCGGGATTCATCGTTAGAGATGAGATCCAGGTAGCGCTGACGGTAGCGCGCTTCCTGATCCTGCAGGCCGTGGAATTTGTCCGGCAGCGGGCGCAGGGCTTTGGTCAGCAGACGCAGCTCGGTGCAGTGGATAGACAGTTCACCGGTTTTGGTTTTGAACAGTTTACCTTTTGCGCCCAGGATATCGCCCAAATCCCACTTCTTGAACTGCTCGTTGTAGATGCCTTCCGGCAGATCGTCACGGGACACGTACAGCTGAATGCGGCCGCCAACGTCCTGCAGGGTCACGAAAGAGGCTTTACCCATGATACGACGGGTCATCATGCGGCCTGCAACGGCCACTTCAACGTTCAGCGCTTCCAGCTCTTCGTTCTCTTTCGCGTCGAAGTCAGCGTGCAGTTGGTCTGAGGTGTGGTCACGACGAAAATCGTTCGGGAACGGCACGCCCTGCTCGCGCAGCGCTGCCAGCTTCTCGCGGCGGGTTTTCAGTTCGTTGTTAAGATCGACTACCGCGTCAGCGCCCTGTGCTTGTTGTTCAGACATGTTGGTTCCTCATAACCCTGCTTTCAAACTTGCTTCGATAAATTGGTCCAGGCTGCCGTCCAGCACCGCCTGCGTGTTGCGGGTTTCAACCCCGGTACGCAGGTCTTTGATGCGGGAGTCATCAAGGACGTAAGAACGGATCTGGCTGCCCCAGCCGATGTCAGACTTGTTGTCTTCCATCGCCTGTTTCTCAGCATTTTTCTTCTGCATCTCCAGCTCATAAAGCTTCGCTTTCATCTGCTTCATGGCCTGGTCTTTGTTCTTATGCTGGGAACGGTCGTTCTGGCACTGTGTTACCAGCCCGGTTGGAATGTGGGTAATACGCACCGCCGATTCCGTACGGTTAACGTGCTGGCCGCCCGCGCCGGATGCGCGATAAACGTCGATACGCAGGTCCGCCGGGTTAATTTCGATATCGATATCTTCATCAACTTCCGGGTAAACAAACGCGGAGCTGAAGGAGGTATGACGACGGCCACCGGAGTCGAACGGGCTCTTACGCACCAGGCGGTGAACGCCCGTTTCGGTGCGCAGCCAGCCGTAGGCGTAATCACCGATGATCTTGATGGTGACGGATTTAATACCGGCCACTTCACCTTCAGACTCTTCGATAATTTCGGTTTTGAAGCCGCGCGCTTCGGCCCAGCGCAGATACATACGCATCAGCATGCTGGCCCAGTCCTGCGCTTCGGTACCGCCGGAACCTGCCTGAATATCAAGATAGCAGTCAGCGCTGTCGTATTCGCCGGAGAACATGCGACGGAATTCAAGCTGCGCCAGCTTCTCTTCCAGCACGTCGAGTTCTGCTACGGCTTCGTTAAAGGTCTCTTCGTCGTCGGCTTCGACGGCCAGCTCCAGCAAACCGGAAACATCTTCCAGCCCCTGGGCCATTTGATCCAGCGTATCTACGATAGCTTCGAGAGAGGAACGCTCTTTACCCAGCGCCTGTGCGCGTTCAGGTTCGTTCCAGACGTCCGGCTGTTCCAGCTCGGCGTTTACTTCTTCAAGACGCTCTTTCTTGGCATCGTAGTCAAAGATACCCCCTAAGAACGTCAGAGCGCTCCGTGAGGTCCTGAATACGGTTTTTTACCGGATTAATTTCAAACATGGTCTGTTTTCTTTTATGGACTTGTCAAAATGCGGTGATAAGAGCGGGATTGTACCGAATCCACGCCCTTTTTTATAGAGATTACTGCCGCTAAATTGGCCAGATATTGTCGATGATGATCTGAAGGGTGCGGTTGCCGCGAAACTCGTTGATGTCCAGTTTGTACGCCAGCTCGACCTCGCGCACGCCGTTGTCCGGCCATACCGCCGTGTCAACGTTAAAGGCAATGCCGTCCAGCAGCGGGCCGCCGCCGACCGGTTCAACCATCACCTTCAGATGACGCTCGCCGACGATGCGCTGCTGCAGCAGGCGGAAACGGCCATCGAACAGCGGCTCCGGGAACATCTGCCCCCATGGACCGGCATCGCGGAGCATTTGCGCCACGTCCATCGTCATCTCAAGCGGTGAAAGCTCGCCATCGGACACCACTTCCCCCTGCAGCAGGGCCGGGTCAATCCAGTCGGTGACCAGCTCGCCGAACAGGCGCTGAAACTCGTCGAATTTCGCCTCTTCCAGCGACAGGCCAGCCGCCATCGCATGGCCGCCGAACTTGATCATCAGGCCCGGATACAGCGTATCGAGCCGTTCCAGCGCGTCGCGCATATGTAGGCCCTGAATCGAGCGGCCAGAGCCTTTCAGCGTGCCGTCGCCCGCGGGGGCGAACGCAATCACCGGGCGGTGGAAGCGCTCTTTAATGCGCGACGCCAGAATGCCGACCACGCCCTGATGCCACTCGGGATGGTACATCGCCAGGCCGCCCGGCAGCATGTCGCCGCTGCGCTCCAGTTTTTCGCACAGGGTCAGCGCTTCGGCCTGCATTCCCTGCTCAATCTCTTTACGTGTCTGGTTCAGGGCGTCCAGCTCGTTGGCCAGCACGCGCGCCTCACCGAGGTTGTCGCACAGCAGCAGCGCGACGCCAACGGACATATCGTCCAGTCTTCCGGCAGCGTTCAGGCGCGGCCCGAGCGCAAAGCCCAAATCGCTTGCCGCCAGCTTGAGCGGGTCGCGGTTGGCGATTTCCAGCAGCGCCTTGATCCCCGGACGGCACTTGCCCGCCCGGATACGGCTCAAGCCCTGCCAGGTCAAAATACGGTTATTGGTATCGAGCGGCACCACGTCAGCGACGGTACCCAGCGCCACCAGATCGAGATATTCGGCCAGGTTCGGTGCGGCAATACCGCGGGATTCGAACCAGCCCTTGTCGCGTAACAGGGTACGCAGCGCCAGCATCAGATAAAACGCCACGCCTACGCCCGCGAGGGATTTCGACGGAAAATCACAGTCGCGCAGGTTGGGGTTAATAATCGCGTCGGCGGCAGGCAGCGTTTCACCGGGGAGATGGTGATCGGTAACCAGCACCGGGATCCCCAGCGCGTGGGCATGATCGACCCCCGCATGGGAAGAGATCCCGTTATCGACGGTCATGATCATCTGCGCACCGCGGGCGTGGGCCTGATCGACCACTTCCGGGCTGAGTCCGTAGCCGTCCTCAAAACGGTTCGGCACCAGATACGTGACGTTATCGCAGCCCAGCGCGCGCAGGCTGAGCACGCTCAGCGCGGTGCTGGTTGCGCCGTCGGCATCGAAATCCCCTACTACCACAATACGCGTGTTCTCACGCAGGGCGTTGTAGAGCATTTCAGTGGCTTTTTCGATGCCGTTCAGCTGCTGCCAGGGCAGCATCCCTTTTACGCTACGTTCAAGATCCTCAGCACGACGCACGCCGCGGCTGGCGTAGAGGCGCTTCAGCAGCGGCGGGAGATCGTCCGGCAAATCAATCGGTTCAACCGCCTCGCGGCGGCGCAATTTTATCGGGGCTTTCACGCGGATTATTTACCACTAACCTGTTTCTGGTGCGCGTCGAGGAACTCTTTCATCTCTTTTGGTCCCTGATAGCCCGGAACGACGTACCCGTTGCTCAGGACAATCGCTGGCGTACCGCTCACGCCAAACTGCACGCCCAGCGCGTAGTGGTTAGCGATATCAATGTCGCAGGAGGCCGGCTTAACGCCTTTGCCGTTCATCGCGTCGTCAAACGCTTTGTTGCGGTCTTTTGCACACCAGATGGCCTTCATGTCCTGCTCCGGCTGGCTCTGCACGCCCGCGCGCGGGAAGGCCAGGTAACGCACGGTAATACCCAGCGCGTTGTAGTCTTTCATCTCTTCATGCAGCTTGTGGCAGTAGCCGCAGGTGATATCGGTGAAGACGGTAATAACGTGTTTTTCCTGCGCCGCCTTATAGACGATCATCTCTTTTTCGAGCGCGTTCAGGTTTTTCATCAGCAGCTGGTTGGTCACGTTGACCGGCTGCGCGCCGCTCACGTCGTACATCGGCCCCTGAATAATGTGTTTACCGTCTTCGGTGACGTACAGCACGCCGCTGTTGGTCAGTACCGTTTTCATCCCGGCGACCGGTGCTGGCTGAATATCGCTGCCGGTGACGCCAAGCTTAGCGAGCGACTGTTTGATAGCGGCGTCGTCAGCATGGGCGAAACCGGTGAAGGAGGCTGCCAGCAGGGTGAACAGCGCGAAACTCTTTTTCATAGTTGATCCTGTTACAATTCGTCGGCACTCACGCACGAGGGTGGTGCTGTTGGTGTAGCTGCCGCAGGCGTTCCGTCGCGACATGGGTGTAAATTTGCGTCGTGGAAAGATCGCTATGTCCCAGCAGCATCTGCACCACGCGTAAATCCGCGCCGTGGTTGAGCAGATGCGTCGCGAAGGCATGACGCAATACGTGCGGCGAAAGCTTTTCACTGTCGATACCGGCCAGTGTGGCGTAATGCTTGATGCGATGCCAGAACGTTTGCCGCGTCATCTGCTGTGCGCGCTGGCTCGGAAACAGAACGTCGATAGACGCGCCGTTGAGCAGCCACGGGCGACCGTGCTCCAGATACGTTTCCAGCCAGTAAACCGCCTCTTCGCCCAGCGGAACCAGCCTTTCCTTGTTTCCTTTACCGATGACGCGCACCACGCCCTGACGCAGGCTGATGTCGCTCATCGTCAGGCCAACCAGCTCCGAAACGCGCAGGCCGGTAGCATACAATAGCTCAAGCATCGCTTTATCGCGTAACTCCAGCGGCAGGTCAACAGCCGGTGACTGTAATAATCTCTCAACTTGTGCTTCGCTGAGATCTTTTGGCAGCCGCTGCGGGAGCTTAGGGGATGCCAGCAGCGCGCTGGGATCGTCTTCGCGGATCTTCTCACGGTAGAGATGCTGGAACAGCCGACGCATGGCGCTGAGCAAGCGTGCAGAGCTGGTGGCTTTGTATCCCCCTTCTACACGTTCACCGAGCAGCGCCTGCAGGTCGTCGCTTTGGGCGCTCGCCAGCGAGAGCTGCCGACGGGCCAGCCACTCCACCAGCATGGTAAGATCGCGCCGGTAGGCGCTGAGCGTATTCTCGGCCAGATTTTTTTCCAGCCACAGCGCGTCGAGAAACTGTTCAACGAGTGCGAGATCCTTTTCCACATCAGCCCCTTTGATTCTGCAGTCAGGCCATTATGCCTGATTGCGACCGGTTTCTGGTACACTACGCGCAAAGTCAAAGCATGAATTGAGATAGTTACGCGATGAATATTGGTCTGTTCTATGGTTCCAGCACCTGCTACACCGAAATGGCGGCAGAGAAAATTCGCGACATCATTGGCCCGGAACTGGTGACGTTGCATAACCTGAAAGATGACGCGGTCGCGCTGATGGAACAGTACGATGTGCTGATCCTCGGCATCCCAACCTGGGATTTTGGTGAGATACAGGAAGACTGGGAAGCCATCTGGGATCAACTCGATTCAGTCAATCTCGACGGCAAGATTGTTGCCATGTACGGGATGGGAGATCAGCTGGGTTACGGGGAGTGGTTCCTGGACGCGCTCGGCATGCTGCACGACAAGCTGGCGCCGAAAGGGGTGTCTTTCATCGGCTACTGGCCAACCGAAGGTTACGAGTTCACCAGTAAAAAGCCGATTATTGCCGACGGCGAGCTGTTTGTTGGGCTCGCGCTGGATGAAACCAACCAGTACGATCTTAGCGATGAACGCCTGCAAAACTGGTGCGAGCAGATTCTGGGCGAAATGGCAGAAAAGTTTAGCTAACGCCTATTACCCCTGCGTCGTCTGTTGCAACAGCATCCGGCGCAGGTCTCGCCACTCGGCAGCATCCATACTGTCAGCCGCCAGCCAAAGATGCTGGCAACGCCCGCCGTCCACCTTGCGTAACCGTAACATCATGCCGCAGTTGAGCATCCAGGGCATCCCGAGAATATCCCACTCTTTTCCCTGCCAGCGCAGGCGGGAATCCATCAGTAATTTAATCTCTCCCTGACGGGCATTAATACGACGCTGGCTGCGTACGCTGTCAAAAACGACAAACGACAGTAACAGCAGCCACAGCGGCGTATAGCTCAGCGGCCACGGCATCAGTAACACAATGGCCGCAACCAGGCCGTGGAGCAATAAAGACATCCACTGCGAGCGCCACGAGACGCGAAGATCAGATTGCCACAGGACCACGTTCCCGATTCCGTGTTTGAATTAATTGCACCATCCGTTGCAACTCGGTGTCGGCGGGTTTGCCGTGGTTCATCAGCCAGTTGAATAAATCCGGATCGTCAGACTCAAGCAGGCGGACAAACAGACGCTTATCGTCGTCGCTTAAGGTGTCATACTCATATTCGAAGAAAGGCATGATGGAAATATCAAGTTCACGCATGCCGCGACGGCACGCCCAGTGAATACGGGCCTTGTTGTTAATATCCATGTTCAGTTTCCTGCATTACGTTTGGCACAGTCGGTACCCCATTCGGTGTTCTTTATTTCTCTACGGGGACACCAGCTAGTGTAACGTGTTTTTGACCGTTTCATTACTGGAATATTGCGATCAACAAGCAGGCTTCCAGAATAATCCCTACAAACACAGCGGATTACACTATTTTGCGTGGCGCTACGCAGAACCGGTTTATGGCACAAATGGCCTGTTGAAAGCGCTTGCATTGCCTGCAGGCTCTTTTACCATTAGGCATTATCAAAGCGTTAAGCAATTCAGGATATCGTTATGGCCTTTACACCATTTTCTCCTCGCCAGCCCGCCGCCTCTGCGCGTCTGCCGCTGACGCTTATTTCTCTTGATGACTGGGCGCTGGCAACGCTCACCGGTGCCGACGCCGAAAAATATCTGCAGGGCCAGGTGACCGCCGACGTCAGCCAGATGACCGAACACCAGCACCTGCTGGCCGCCCATTGCGATCCAAAAGGCAAAATGTGGAGCAACCTGCGTCTGTTCCGCCGTCAGGACGGCTTTGCCTTTATTGAGCGCCGCAGCCTGCGAGACGCCCAGCTCAAAGAGCTGAAAAAATACGCGGTCTTTTCCAAAGTCACCATTGCCGCAGACGACGAACATGTCCTGCTGGGTGTGGCCGGCTTCCAGGCGCGTGCGGCGCTGAAAAACCTGTTCAGCGAACTGCCGGATGCCGAAAAGCCGCTCGTCAGCGAAGGCGCCACCTCAATCCTATGGTTTGAACACCCGGCGGAGCGTTTCCTGTTAGTCACGGATGCGGCAACTGCCGAACGCGTGACCGAAGCGCTGCGCGGCGAAGCGCAGCTTAACAACAGCCAGCAGTGGCTGACGCTGAACATCGAAGCGGGTCTGCCGATCATTGACGCTGCAAACAGCGCGCAGTTTATTCCTCAGGCAACGAACTTACAGGCGCTGGGCGGCATCAGCTTTAAAAAAGGCTGCTACACCGGCCAGGAGATGGTCGCGCGTGCGAAATTCCGCGGGGCAAACAAACGCGCGCTGTGGACGCTGGCGGGACATGCCAGCCGCGTCCCTGAAGCGGGTGAAGATTTAGAGCTGAAGATGGGTGAAAACTGGCGCCGAACCGGCACCGTATTAGCCGCCGTACAGCTGGATGATGGACGTCTTTTGGTGCAGGCCGTTATGAACAACGACATGGAAGCTGACAGCGTGTTCCGCGTGCGTGACGATGCGAACACACTGAGCATCGAGCCGCTGCCGTATTCTCTGGAAGAGTGATGCTGTATCGCCCGGTGGCGCTGCGCTTACCGGGCCTACTTATCCCGTAGGTCGGGTAAGGCGAAGCCGCCACCGGACGAAAAACTACACCTGCCCCACGTACAAATAAATCGCCAAAAAGTGGCACACGCTGCCGCCCAGCACGAAGCCGTGCCAGATAGCATGGTTGTACGGAATGCGCTTGCAGACGTAAAAAATGACGCCGAGCGAATACACCACGCCGCCTAAGGCAAGCAGCGTTACGCCCCCTATCGACAGTTTGATTGCCAGCTGGTACACCACGATCAGCGACAGCCAGCCCATGGTCAGATAGGTGACCAGCGACAGCACCTTAAACCGGTGCGCGATGGTGAGCTTAAACAGGATCCCGAGCAGCGCCAGGCTCCAGATAACGATCATCAGCCCGCGCGACAGCGGTGAGTTGAGCCCCACCAGCAGAAACGGCGTGTAGGTACCTGCAATGAGAAGATAGATAGCGCAGTGGTCAAATTTCTTGAGCCACATCTTGGCCCGCTGATGCGGGATCGCGTGATACAGCGTCGAGGCCAGAAACAGCAGGATCATGCTCCCGCCATAGAGGCTGTAGCTGGTAATAGCCATCGCGCTGGCATTGGCGTCTACCGCCTGCACCAGCAATAACACTAAACCGACAATCCCAAACACCAGGCCAATGCCGTGGCTGATGCTGTTGGCTATTTCCTCAGCCAGCGAATATCCCTGTGCGATTAATGGTCTACTCACCATACAAAACTCCGGGAAAACAAAAGATGATTATTCATCGCATCACTATGCTAACTGAGAATGATTCCAGTGAACACCTGTTAGCTAAAATAATTTCACATCAGAATTTATGACTATAAATCATAGGCATAAATAAATTTTTCACCTAACATTTGTTCACATTAAAATTTAACCATTAAGAATCAAGAGCATAAAAATGGATCCTGTCGTCAGGCCCCATGTTATGATGAATACATCAGGTCTGAATAAGAGTTATGCCACTGTGAGTATGTTCACCCACTCCGCCATTGCCAGTCTCAATAATCTGGAGATGATGGTTTACAACTATGTCATTAAAAACCGTGACAAAGTCATGTACATGACCATCCGCGAGCTGGCGGATGCGGCGGGTGTCTCGACGACCACTATCCTGCGCTTTTGCCGCAAGCTTAACTGCGAAGGCTACTCGGAGTTTCGCGTGCGCTTTAAGCTCTATCTCGAGCAGAATGAACCCCAGCAGGCGAACTTTGGCGCCAGCGAAATTATCAGCTTCTTTAAAAGCGTAAATAATGAAGAGTTCGACGCGTTATTAGATAGTGCGGTCGATATTATTTTATCGTCGGAACGCATTATATTTGTCGGCGCAGGGACATCAGGCTCGCTGGCAAAATATGGCGCACGTTTCTTTTCTAATATCGGAAAATTCAGTAACCATATTGATGACCCTTATTTCCCGGTCACCAATGACATGGCGAAAAATGCGCTGGCGATTGTGCTCTCTGTCTCGGGTGAGACCGAGGAAATCCTGCGCTTCGCCAGCCAGTTTAGCCTGCATCACTGCAAGGTGCTCTCCATTACCAGCCACGAGCACTCGCGTCTCGCAAAACTGGCGGACTTTAATCTCTCCTGGCACGTTCCCCAGACGCGTATTGCAGGCGTCTACGATATCACCACGCAAATTCCCGTCATCTATATTCTGGAATCTCTCGGCCGTAAGCTGGCGAAGAAACTTGCAGAATAAAACATCCTGTTTTTTTGATGTGACAAATCACATTATGCCCAATTTGTTATATCGTGACATTTAATTTCGCTTTGCTAGACTCGATGCCAATAAGCCATTTATTGAGAATAGCAGCGATGAAAAAATTGACCTTACCAAAAGATTTTTTATGGGGTGGCGCGGTTGCCGCTCACCAGGTTGAAGGCGGCTGGAACAAAGGCGGCAAAGGGCCAAGCATTTGCGACGTATTGACGGGCGGCGCACACGGCGTGCCGCGCGAAATCACGCAGGACGTGGTGCCGGGAAAATACTATCCCAACCATGAGGCGATTGATTTCCACGGCCATTACAAAGAAGACATCAAGCTGTTTGCCGAGATGGGCTTCAAGTGTTTCCGCACCTCGATTGCCTGGACGCGTATCTTCCCGAACGGTGACGAAACGCAGCCAAACGAAGAAGGGCTGAAGTTTTACGACGACATGTTCGATGAGCTGCTGAAATACAACATCGAACCGGTGATCACCCTCTCCCACTTCGAAATGCCGCTGCACCTGGTGAAGGAGTACGGCAGCTGGACCAACCGTAAAGTGGTCGATTTCTTTGTACGCTTCGCGGAAGTGGTCTTCGAGCGCTACAAAAACAAGGTCAAATACTGGATGACCTTCAACGAAATCAACAACCAGCGTAACTGGCGCGCCCCGCTCTTCGGCTACTGCTGCTCGGGCGTGGTCTATACGGAACATGAAAATCCGGAAGAGACCATGTACCAGGTCCTGCACCACCAGTTTGTGGCCAGCGCCCTGGCGGTGAAAGCCGCGCGCCGCATCAACCCGGAGATGAAAGTCGGCTGCATGCTGGCGATGGTGGCGCTCTATCCGTACTCCTGCAAACCGGAAGACGTGATGTTCGCCCAGGAGTCCATGCGCGAGCGCTACGTCTTTACCGACGTCCAGCTGCGCGGCTACTACCCGTCCTACGTGCTGAACGAATGGGAGCGTCGTGGCTTCTCCATCAAAATGGAAGCGGGTGACGAGCAGATCCTGCGCGAAGGCACCTGCGACTACCTGGGCTTCAGCTACTACATGACCAATGCGGTGAAGGCGGAAGGCGGTACCGGCGATGCCATTTCCGGTTTCGAAGGCAGCGTGCCGAACCCGCACGTGAAGGCCTCCGACTGGGGCTGGCAGATTGACCCGGTGGGCCTGCGCTATTCTCTGTGCGAACTGTACGAGCGTTACCAGAAGCCGCTGTTTATCGTTGAAAACGGCTTCGGTGCCTACGACAAGGTTGAAGAAGACGGCAGCATCAACGATGACTATCGCATCGACTACCTGCGTGCCCACGTGGAGGAGATGATCAAAGCCGTCACCCACGATGGCGTCGATCTGATGGGCTATACGCCATGGGGCTGTATCGACTGCGTGTCGTTCACCACCGGCCAGTACAGCAAGCGCTACGGCTTTATCTACGTGAACAAGCACGACGACGGCACGGGCGACATGTCGCGTTCCCGCAAGAAGAGCTTCGAGTGGTATAAAGGCGTGATTGCCAGCAACGGCGAGGCGCTGTGATTTTTTTGCCCGGTGGCACTGCGCTTGCCGGGCCTATACGAATAGGAGGCCGGGCCGTCACCCGGCTTATTTCCCGCCCGCTAACTCAATAAAACTCCCCGTCACGTACGACGCCTTTTCGCTCAGCAGCCAGACAATCGCCTGGGCGACCTCTTCCGGCTGGCCGCCGCGCTGCATCGGCAGTAACGCTTTCACGCGATCCACTCGCCCCGGTTCTCCGCCGGAAGCATGAATGTCGGTATAGATCAGGCCCGGACGGACGCAGTTGACGCGAATGCCCTGCGCCGCCACCTCCAGCGACAGCCCCGTTGTCAGCGAATCCACCGCCCCCTTGGACGCGGCGTAATCCACATATTCACCCGGTGCGCCCAGGCGGGACGCCGCGGAAGAGACATTCACTATCGCCCCGCCCTTGCCGCCATGTTTGAAGGACATGCGTTTTACCGCTTCCCGGCAGCAGAGGAAGTAGCCCGTGACGTTGGTCGCCAGGACGCGGTTAATGCGCTCGGCGGAGAGATTCTCGATGGTGGATTGCTCAAACAGAATCCCCGCATTATTGACCAGCGCGGTCAGCGGCTCGCCTTCACGATCGAGGCTTTCAAACATCGCCAGCACCTGGGCTTCATCGCTAATGTCTGCCCGAACGGCAAAGGCTTTACCGCCCGCCTCAACGATCTGGTTGATCACGTCCGTTGCGGCCTTAATGTTGTGATGATAGTTGACCGCCACGGTGTAGCCTTCGCGGGCCAGCTGCAGCGCGGTGGCCTTCCCAATGCCCCGGCTGGCGCCGGTAACAAGTGCAATGCCCATTTTCTTCTCCCAATAAAAAAGCCGGGTGGCGGCTTCGCCTTACCCGGCCTACGTTACTACATCAGCAATGTTACTGGTATTCGCTCATCGGCACGCAGGAGCAGAACAGGTTACGGTCGCCGTAGACATCATCAAGACGCTTCACGGTCGGCCAGTATTTGTTCGCCACGCCTGCCGGGAAGACGGCCAGCTCGCGGGAATAGCCGTGGTTCCACTCGGCCACCAGCTCGTGCTGGGTGTGTGGAGCGTTGACCAGCGGGTTGTCTTCCAGCGTCCACTCGCCGTCCTGCACGCGATCAATTTCCATGCGGATGGCCAGCATCGCGTCGATAAAGCGGTCCAGCTCGGCTTTGCTTTCGGACTCCGTTGGCTCCACCATCAGCGTGCCCGCAACCGGGAACGACATGGTAGGCGCGTGGAAGCCGTAGTCGATCAGGCGTTTGGCAATATCCAGCTCGCTAATGCCGGTCTGCTCTTTCAGCGGACGAATATCGAGGATGCACTCGTGCGCCACGCGACCGTCGCGGCCGGTATAGAGCACCGGGAAGGCAGACTTCAGGCGCGTCGCAATGTAGTTGGCGTTCAGAATGGCCACCTGGCTCGCCTGCTTCAGCCCTTCCGCGCCCATCATGCGGATGTACATCCAGCTGATTGGCAGGATAGAGGCGCTACCGAACGGTGCCGCAGAGACCGCGCCCTGACGGGTCAGCATGCCTTCGATCTGCACAACGCTGTGGCCTGGGACAAACGGTGCCAGGTGCGCTTTCACGCCGATTGGGCCCATGCCCGGGCCGCCACCGCCGTGCGGGATGCAGAAGGTTTTGTGCAGGTTAAGGTGCGACACGTCCGCGCCGATAAAGCCCGGAGAGGTAATGCCCACCTGCGCGTTCATGTTCGCGCCATCGAGGTATACCTGACCGCCGAACTGGTGCACCACTTCGCACACTTCACGGATGGTCTCTTCGTACACGCCGTGGGTGGACGGATAGGTCACCATGATGCAGGAGAGCTTGTCGCCCGCCTGTTCGGCTTTCGCGCGCAGGTCAGCCAGGTCGATGTTGCCGTTCTTATCGCACGCGACCACCACGACTTCCATGCCCGCCATCTGGGCTGAGGCCGGGTTGGTGCCGTGGGCGGAGCTTGGGATCAGGCAGATATCGCGATGGCCTTCGTTACGGCTTTCGTGATAGTGACGGATCGCCAGCAGGCCGGCATATTCACCCTGCGCACCGGAGTTCGGCTGCATGCAGAGCGCGTCGTAACCGGTCAGCTTCACCAGCCAGTCGGAAAGCTGGTTAATCATCACGTGATAACCTTCCGCCTGCTCCGGCGGGCAGAACGGGTGCAGCTCGGAGAATTCAGGCCAGGTGATCGGGATCATCTCTGCCGCGGCGTTCAGCTTCATGGTGCAGGATCCCAGCGGGATCATCGCCTGGTTCAGCGCCAGATCCTTGCGCTCCAGAGAGTGCATGTAACGCATCATCTCGGTCTCGCTGTGGTAGCGATTGAAGACCGGGTGCGTCAGGATGGCGTCGTTACGCAGCATGCTGTCCTGAATGGAGCGGCTGTCGAGCGCAACTTCTTTGTCGAGCGCATCAATGTCCAGACCGTGCGCGTCACCCAGCAGCACGCTGAACAGATTCAGGATATCGTCACGGGTGGTGCTTTCATCCAGCGTAATGCCGACGGCGTTGTGGATGTCGCTGCGTAGGTTGATCTTTGCCGCGTCTGCGCGGGCCAGCACGGCCGCTTTGTCCGCCACGTCCACGCACAGCGTGTCGAAATAGTGGGTATGGCGCAGCTTAAGACCTTTTTGCTGCAGGCCGCAGGCCAGAATATCGGCCAGGCGGTGAATGCGGCTGGCAATGCGTTTCAGGCCTGCCGGGCCGTGGAACACGGCGTACAGGCTGGCGATGTTAGCCAGCAGCACCTGTGAGGTACAGATGTTGGAGTTCGCTTTCTCGCGGCGGATATGCTGCTCGCGGGTCTGCATCGCCATGCGCAGCGCGGTATTACCGGCAGCGTCTTTGGAGACGCCGATAATACGGCCAGGCATGGAACGTTTGAATTCATCTTTCGCGCCGAAGAACGCCGCGTGCGGGCCGCCGTAGCCCATCGGTACGCCGAAGCGCTGCGCAGAGCCGAATACGATATCCGCGCCCTGTTTGCCCGGGGCCGTCAGCAGCACCAGCGCCATAAAATCGGCGGCAACGCTCACAACCACCTTGCGGGATTTCAGCTCGGCAATCAGCGTGCCGTAGTCGTGCACTTCGCCGGTGGTGCCCACCTGCTGCAGCAGCACGCCAAAGACGTCCTGGTGATCCAGCACTTTGTCAGCGTCCTCGACGATCACGTCAAAGCCGAAGGTTTCCGCACGGGTGCGCACCACGTCCAGCGTCTGCGGATGCACGTCCGCCGCCACGAAGAAGCGGTTGGCATTTTTCAGCTTGCTCACGCGCTTCGCCATCGCCATCGCTTCGGCGGCGGCGGTCGCTTCATCCAGCAGAGACGCGGAGGCGATATCCATACCGGTCAGATCCAGCGTTACCTGCTGGAAGTTCAGCAGCGCTTCCAGACGACCCTGGGACACTTCTGGCTGATACGGCGTATAGGCGGTGTACCAGCCCGGGTTTTCCAGCATGTTGCGCAGGATCACCGGCGGCAACTGCACGTTGGTGTAGCCCATGCCAATGTAAGACTTATAGCGCTTGTTCAGGCCGGCGATAGCCTTCAGCTCCGC
>OKVW01000544.1_pt1 | contig 21520 bp, 19 predicted proteins | sample 1606991 | NCBI WGS metagenome assembly OKVW01 (sample SAMN03281021, study PRJEB24777) | human gut metagenome | isolation source: fecal sample PR177 from 1 month old male Malay infant, vaginal delivered...
GATGCTGCAATCCTGGCAATGGATAGCACAACCGCCAGACTGAATGCGCCGTATAATTCGCTTTTCCGGGATCATAGTTCTGCTCAAGCCGTAATTGATATTTGTCAATTTTAACATCTTTTTGCTGACCACGTAAGTCTGAGCGAACTGCATTAGCGGATTATTCCGACATGTACGAGTGGAATATTTCTATCTCATTGAAAAACCATGTTTTTACTGTGACATCATTGTGCAAAAGTGTGAGCAAGAAGGCACGAATTGCCTGGAATCTAGAGCAACAGATAACCTTCATGGCGTAATAACCACTCTTTTCGCTGCACGCCGCCTGCATATCCGGTCATCGTACCGTTTCGACCAATGACGCGATGGCAGGGCACGACAATACTGATTGGGTTTGAGCCGTTTGCCGCACCTACTGCGCGTGCTGCGCCAGGACGTCCTAACTGTTCGGCCATTTGCCCGTAGTGCATGACCTGGCCACAAGGAATGGTGCGCAATGTCTGCCAGACTTCACGTTGAAAGGGCGTTCCGCCCGTTGCCGTTGGCAGTGTGTCGATCACGCCGAGGTTGCCAGCAAAGTAGTCAGACAGTTTATCGCTCAGGCCGCCAGGATTTGTCGCGCTGATACGGGTGTAACCCTGCACGCGATAGTGAATATCCAGCAATTGCGCCATGCGATCGCTGTGCTGTTCCCACTCAACGGCGCGCAAATTGAATTGTTCGTCGCAGATAATCCACAGCGGACCAAGCGGGGTCGCAATCTTATCTTCCAGTAACGTTAACATCTGTCGCCTCTAAAGCGTGAAATTCGTCGTGTATCACACTATCACGACAATTGTCAGGGGCGCTATCCCTCTGATTGGGGATAAAAAAATAGAGCCTGTCGACATCCGCCAGACTCTACAGTACACACAGCAGTGTATCCTTCATCATTGCCCGATCTTTTCCTGAGCGGTTAAGTTTTTATAGCAAGAACAGATTGGCTCTGCCAGCGATCAAGAGTGACTGATTTCACGAAAATCTAAGTCAAATCAAGCGGATTAAATGACAGTGTTGCACCTGTTTAACACGGCTTAACTCGCAGGGATAAGCAGACCAAAAAAACAGGGCAAAACGCGGTTTACTGGAAACATCTGTAAAGCGTTGTCGCATCAGAGGGGGACAGCTATGATAGTCACTGTCTTAACAAGCGGGGGAGAAAACATGAACCTTGACGACAAATCGCTGTTTCTTGACGCCATGGAGGATGTCCAGCCGCTAAAACGATGTGACGACGTGCGCTGGCAGCCTGTGCGCAATACGCGGGCACCACGGCGTATTGATACCCTCCAGCTTGATAATTTCCTCACCACCGGCTTTCTGGATGTGGTCCCGCTGGCGCAGCCGTTAGCATTTCGTCGCGAAGGGTTGCAACAGGGGGGTACTCGATAAACTACGTAACGGAAAGTACAGTCAGCAGGCCAGTCTGAATCTGTTGCGCCAGCCAGTAGAAACCTGCCGCCAGCAGCTATTTAGCTTTATTCACCAGTCCTTACAGAATGGGTTACGCAACGTGCTGATAATCCATGGCAAAGGGCGAGACGATCGCTCTCATGCCAATATCGTGCGAAGCTATGTGGCGCGTTGGCTGACAGAATTTGACGACGTCCAGGCCTATTGTACCGCGCTGCCGCATCATGGCGGCAGCGGTGCCTGTTACGTCGCATTGCGTAAAACCGTACAGGCGAAGCAGGACAACTGGGAGCGCCACGCCAAACGCAGTCGCTAATTTAACAATAACGACAGCTCCTGCGCGGCTTTTTGCAGTTCGGGAAGGACACGAGAGCATAATTCTTCCGCAGACACCTGCCCGGCGTGGACGCCCACGTTCAGCGCCGCCAGAACCTGCCCCTGGCTGTTGATCAGCGGTACGGCTATCGATCGCAACCCCATTTCCAGTTCCTGATCGTTCAGGGCATAGCCTTGTTGACGAACTTTTTTCAGCTCCACGCGTAGCGCAGACACGGAATCCACGGTTTGTGAGGTGTAGCGGATCATCGTAATTCGCCCGAGGATATCGTTCAGCTTCTCTTCAGAAAGATGGCTAAGTAAGACGCGCCCCATCGAGGTGGACCACGCAGGCAGACGGCTGCCGATATCCAGATCAATCGTCATGATGCGTGAACTGGACGCGCGAGCAATATACAGAATGTCGTCACCGTCGAGAGTAGCGATAGAGCAGGACTCATTAAGCATTTCGCTCAGATGCTTCAACACCGGTTGCGTGGTCCTCGCCAGCGGCGTGGAGGCCAGATAGGCGTGCCCAAGCGCCAGAATGCGTGGACGAAGTTCGAAATTCTTTCCATCCTCGGCATAGACAAAGCCCAGTTTTCCCAGCGTATACAGACAGCGTCTTACCGCTGCCCGCGGGATGCCCGTTTTCTGGCTAATCTGCGATATCGACATAACCCGGCGTTGAGCTGTAAACGCCTGAATCACCTCCAGGCCGCGCGCCAGCGAAGCCATATAATTCGGATCGCCTTTAAACGGATCCGCTTCATTGTTCAGTCGGTCATCAGGGTGTTTTTCCACTGTTTTTGCCTCGGAGTTCGCCATGGATCACATTCTTCAAACAAATATAAATGATGTTCGATTATCGCACCATATTTCGATTATCGCCCTTGCCTGACTCCGTTAAGTGGGTCACATTTTGTGCGAACAACGCAAAAATGTGCGAAAACCGCACCACGAGGAGCGAACGGATGATTGATAAAAGTGTGCCTTCGGTGGAGGAGGCCATTGCCGGGATCCCGGACGGCGCCACCATTATGATCGGGGGTTTTGGCACCGCCGGGCAACCGACCACGCTGATTGACGCGCTCATTGCGCAGGGGGCGCGCGACCTTACCATCATCAATAACAATGCGGGTAACGGTGAAATTGGACTGGCGGCACTGTTGAAGGCGAAGCGGGTGCGCAAAATGATTTGCTCCTTTCCGCGCCAGGTTGATTCGCAGATTTTCGATGGCCTGTATCGTCGTGGGGATGTGGCGCTGGAGCTGGTGCCGCAGGGCAATCTGGCGGCGCGAATTCAGGCTGCCGGAGCAGGATTAGGCGCAATCTACACGCCCACGGGATACGGTACGCCGCTGGCGGAAGGTAAAGAAACGCGGCATATCGACGGAAAAGATTATGTACTCGAATATCCAATCAGAGCGGATTACGCGTTGATAAAAGCACATCAGGCCGATCGCTGGGGAAATCTGGTGTACCGCAAGGCGGCGCGCAATTTTGGTCCCATCATGGCAACCGCGGCGCAAATCACCGTGGTGGAAGTGAATCAGATTGTGCCGCTGGGAGAACTGGATCCGGAACACATCATCACGCCCGGAATTTTTGTCCAGCGCGTATTTTCTCTGGAAAACGAAACCCACACGGCCTTACGCGCTTAAGGAGTAAACGATGAAAAAATTGTCCCGCGACGAAATGGCCAAACGTGTCGCGCAAGATATCCCGGAAGGGGCATACGTTAATCTGGGAATCGGTCTGCCAACTCGCATTGCCAACTATTTACCCGCCGAAAAAGAGATTTTCCTGCACAGCGAAAATGGCTTGCTCGGCATGGGACCAAAACCGGCGGAAGGCGAGGAAGATCCGGAACTGATCAACGCCGGAAAAGAGTACGTCACGCTGTTGCAGGGAGGCTGTTTTTTTCACCACGGCGATTCCTTCGCCATGATGCGTGGCGGTCATCTTGATATCTGCGTTCTGGGGGCTTATCAGGTCTCGGCGACGGGCGATCTGGCCAACTGGAGCACCGGCGCGCCGGATGCTATCCCCGCTGTAGGAGGCGCAATGGATCTGGCCATTGGCGCGCGTCAGGTGTTCGTGATGATGGATCATCTCACCCGCGATGGGGAATGCAAACTGGTCGAACACTGTACTTATCCGCTAACCGGCATAGGCTGCGTCAGCCGTATTTATACTGACCTGGCGATTATCGATATTACCGAAAAAGGTCCGGTGGTCCGCGAAATCGTTAACGGGCTTTCCTTCGAAGAACTACAACGTCTGACGCCCGTCAAACTGGGTTTTGCAGAGCTGGCGCACAGCGCATAAGGAACTATGATGAATCAGGCATTTATCTGTGATGCAGTGCGAACGCCGTTTGGTCGCTTCGGAGGGACGCTGGCAAGCGTCAGAGCTGACGATCTGGCCGCCGTCCCGTTAAAAGCGTTGCTTGAGCGGCATCCGGCGCTGGATCCGGCGCTGATTGATGATGTGGTTTACGGCTGCGCAAATCAGGCGGGGGAAGATAACCGCAACGTCGCGCGAATGGCGCTGCTGCTGGCCGGGTTGCCAGAAAGCGTACCGGGCAGTACGGTAAACCGCCTGTGCGGCTCCAGCCTCGATGCGATTGGTATTGCGGCAAGAGCCATCAAAAGTGGCGAAACGCAGATAATGATTGCCGGTGGTGTTGAGAGCATGTCCCGCGCGCCTTTTGTCATGGGCAAAGCGGAAAACGCATTCAGCCGTAACATGAAAATCGAAGACACAACCATCGGCTGGCGCTTCATCAATGCGCACATGAAAGCATTGTACGGTGTGGATTCCATGCCGGAAACGGCGGAGAACGTCGCCCGGGAATTTGGCATTTCGCGAGCCGACCAGGATGCTTTCGCACTGCGTAGCCAGCAGCGTAGCGCACTAGCCCAGCAACAAGGTCTCTTTACTGATGAACTGATTTCAGTGACAGTGTCACAAAAAAGAGGCGAGCCGCTAATTTTTAGTCGCGATGAGCACCCTCGCCAGACGTCGCTGGATGCGCTCGCCAGATTAAAAGGCGTGGTCTGCGCCGACGGGTCAGTGACTGCAGGCAACGCGTCAGGCGTTAACGACGGGGCCTGTGCGCTGTTAATTGCCAGTGAGCAGGCTATAACGCAACAGGATCTACAACCGCTGGCGCGTATTGTTGGCGTGGCAACCGCCGGAGTGGCGCCCCGAATCATGGGCTTTGGCCCGGCGCCTGCGGTGCGTAAAGTGCTGGCGCAGACCGGGTTAACGCTCGGTCAGATGGATGTTATTGAACTTAACGAAGCGTTTGCCGCGCAAGCGTTGGCGGTGATGCGTGACTTAGGGTTGCCGGATGATGCTGCGCATGTCAATCCAAACGGCGGCGCGATTGCTCTGGGTCATCCTTTGGGAGCATCAGGTGGACGTCTGGCGATGGCGGCCGCTTATCAGCTACAGCGAACCGGTGGCCGCTATGGTCTTTGCACAATGTGCATTGGCGTGGGTCAGGGGATCGCACTAATTATTGAACGCGTGTAAGGAGCCGGAATGACCTTGCTAACGCCGTTGATGCGCGGAAATGCGCTGACGGCTGAATTTACAGACTCGCAGCTTCTACAGGGAATGCTGGATTTTGAGGCGGCGCTTGCCCGGGCGCAGGCAGACTGTGGCGTGATCCCGGCAACGGCAGTCGCGCCGATTGCACAAAGCTGTCGCGCCGAATTGTTCGATCTGCCCGCGCTGGCTGAATCGGCGCGATCTGCCGGGAATCTCGCCATTCCGCTGGTCAGACAGTTAACGGCCAGGGTAAAACAAATCGATCCTGAGGCGGCGCGTTACGTCCACTGGGGAGCGACCAGTCAGGATGTGATTGATACCGGTCTTATTTTACAACTGCGTTCAGCGTTGAATCACACGCAGCGGTCGCTGGCCAATCTGATGGAGGCTTTTGCCCAACAGGCGCTACGCTATCAGCACACGGTGATGCCCGGACGCACCTGGTTGCAACAGGCGTTACCGGTGACCTGGGGATTGAAGCTTGCCGGAACGCTCGATGCATTGCTTCGCTGGCAGGAGCGTCTGCGGCAATTGCGGCCGCGCGTGCTGGTATTGCAATTCGGCGGGGCGGCGGGAACGCTGGCGTCGCTGAGGCAAGACGGACTGGCGGTGGCAGAGCGGTTAGCGCAGGAACTTACGTTGACGCTCCCGGATACGCCCTGGCACACCCAGCGGGACCGCCTGCTGGAAGTGGGGGGGTGGTATGCCGGGGTCGGTGGCACGCTGGGAAAGTTTGCCCAGGATTTCTCGTTACTGATGCAAACCGAGGTGGCTGAAGTCAGCGAGCCTGCTGTTGCGGGCAGAGGCGGTTCGTCGGCGATGCCGCACAAACGAAACCCCGTCAGTTGCGCAGCGATTTTAACCAGCGTGCAGCGAACGCCTGGTTTGATGGCAACCCTTTTCAGCGCTCAGTTACAACAGCATGAACGTGCCCTTGGCGGCTGGCAGGCTGAATGGGAAGTGCTACCGGAAATTGCCATGCTGGTTGGACATGCGCTGGAGGAGACCCAACAGCTTGCCCTGAATATGCAGGTCTTCCCACAAAAGATGCGTGACAACCTGGAGATAACTCACGGCCTGATGATGGCGGAATCCGTCACGCTGGCGTTAGCGGCTTTTATCGGTAAACAGGATGCGCATCATTTGATGGAGGCGCTTTGCCAGCAGGCCGTTGAGCAGGGCCGTTCGTTGCGTGCTGTGTTAGTCGAAAATCCGCGCGTTATGGCGCATCTCCGAGAATCTCAATTAACGGCGTTACTGGATCCAATGACGGCGACCGGTAGCGCGGAACCGTTTGTTCAACGTGTGCTTACACGCTTTAAGGAACAGCAGCATGGAACTGAATTACCAGATTGATGGGCCAGAGAATGCGCCAGTGGTGGTGTTGTCCTGTTCGCTGGGAACGACGCTTGCCATGTGGGAACCCCAGATGGCAGCACTGGCCGCGTGCTACCGGGTATTGCGCTATGACACGCATGGTCATGGCGCAACACGTCAGTCGGGGCAAACCAGCCTCGCGCAATTAGGTCAGGATGTGATTGATCTGCTGGACCACCTTGATATTCCAGCGGCGCATTATTGCGGGATTTCGATGGGCGGTCTGACAGGCCTTTGGTTGGCGCGTTTTCACCCTCAGCGCATGTTAAGTGTGACAGTGATAAATAGCGCTGCGCGCATTGGTAATGAAACGGGATGGCAAAGCCGGGCACAGAGCGTTCGCCAGGCGGGGCTACGCGATATTGCCGCCAGTTCGCCGCAACGCTGGTTTACCCCGTCATTTTGCCAGTCAGCCCCGGAAACGGTCGCCGCATTGTGTCAGCAACTGGCCGCATCGAATGCAGAAGGCTATGCCGCCTGCTGTGATGCGCTGGCGGCAGCCGACTTGCGGGAGGAGATTGGGCAGATAGCCTGCCCGGTACTGTTGATTGCCGGGGAACGTGATCCCGTCACCACCGTTGCCGACGCGCGGTTCATGCATCAGCGTATCAGCGGTTCGCAAATGACCGTGGTGAATGCGTCACATCTGTCCACCATTGAAGCGCCAGAGGCTGTGAACGCGGCGCTATTATCATTTCTGGGAGATCAGTATGAACGATGAAGAGCGTTATCAGCAGGGAATGCGCGTGCGCTGCGCGGTGCTGGGCAATGCGCATGTCGATCGCACAGTGGAAAATTTGACGCCGCTGAATGAAGAGTTTCAGGATTTCATTACCCGGTATGCGTGGGGCGATATCTGGAGTCGCCCTGGACTTGAGCGGCATACGCGCAGCATGATCACCATAGCGATGTTGATTGCGCTTAACCGGGAGGCGGAACTCAAAATGCATCTTAACGCCGCATTCAATAACGGTGTGACGCGTGAGGAACTGAAAGAACTGATTATGCATTCGGCGCTGTACTGCGGTCTGCCTGCGGCAAATGCGACGTTGCACCTGGCGCAGCAGGTTTTTGCCGAGCGGGATGCTGGCAAAAAGTAACGTAGCCCTGGCGACGGGGAATGTTGCCAGGAAACAGATTCTCAGGCCGCCAGTACCCGGTTGCGTCCGCCATTTTTGGCCCGGTATAACGCCGAATCAACGCGTTTAAACAGGTCGTCAATACTCTCATTCGGTTCATGATGGGCGACGCCAATGCTCACGGTAAAACGCGGCAGGCCAGCAAGACCAATTTTGGCCACAGACGCGCGAATATCTTCGGCTAGCTGGAGTGCGGTCTCCAGCGGGGTGCGCGGCAGCAGCAGGACAAACTCCTCGCCGCCCCAGCGGAACACCAAATCGCCTTTGCGGGCACAGGACTCCAGATTTCTCGCCAGCGCGCAGAGCACTTCATCGCCTTTCAAATGGCCATACAGATCGTTAATACTTTTGAACCTGTCGGTATCAATGAGCAATAAACTGTAATCCTGCGTGATCGACAGGTGTGACATCTGCCCCTGGTCGGTTAATTGAAAGAACTGACGACGATTGAGTAGCCCTGTCAGCGCATCATGCATGGCTGCTTCCTCAAGCGCCTGTTCGAGGCGCTTTTGTTCAGTGATATCGTGAATGATGCAGAGCATTAACCGTTCGCCATAGATTTCGAGCGGTCCGGCATAGGTCTGAACATGGCGGGTCGAGCCATCCGCGATTTTGTGAACAAAATTTAAGGGCTTATGTCCGCCGGGCAGCCGCGCGATCTCCTGCATTACCGGTAAAATCTGTCGACCCAGCATGTTGATTTCCCAGGTGTGCTTTTGGCACATTGCGTCGAGGCTGTAACCATAGAAATTCAATGCTGCCAGATTGGCATCCACAATCAGTCCTTCTCTGGCGGGATCGATAAGAAGCATTGGGGCCGAATTGGTCAAAAAGAAACGGGCATAAAATCCCTGTTTTTTTCGTTGGTAGCTTGCCGAACGGCTCGCTTTCAGTCCCTGCATTGCGGAATTTTCCATCCCTTCATAAAAAATGACCTCTCCCGTTTCCGGTAGCTCTTTAACGGAAAGCCGACAGCTAAGCGCGACCGGGGCATCTGCGCGTACCACCGTAAGAATTTCAACAATATCGCGCTGGTTGCGTAAATCTGAAACATAGCTAACTAACTGGCATTGTGCATGGGTTGAAAAACACCCTTTGCGCAGTTGGCTGAAGGTGAGGTGCTGCATCATTTCTTTTGCGCTGCGATTCGCGAAATATAATTCCTCGGTACACGGAGAGACAACCCAGACCGGGAAGGTTAATAAATCGAGTGCATTGAGGTTGTGTGCAATCATAAGTAATCCTGTTATTTTTTTATTACGTTGCGGTCATGCGACACTATTTATTCAAGCGTGATGCATTTGCTGCTGACAACGCGCTGAATACTCCGGGATTGCGAGTAAACAGAGTACGATTTGCCTGCGGTTGGCTAAACCGGTTAGCGGCAGTTTTGTCAGTCGCTTATTGAGAGGGCGTACAGAAATCGCAACATGTATCGCAAACATCGCTGTGGATAAACAGCAGAGCAGGGATTCCCGATGCACAGAAACAGCCACTTTACCCATGCTATCAAGGGATACAAAGGCAGCAATGAAAGCAACAAGGTATGAGATCCCGATTAATAGTGGGCCCCATGATATGTGCAGCATCGGGCTTTCCATCGAAAAAATGGTGTGATGTTAAATCTAGCAGGGATTCATGCTTTCGCATGGTAGAGAAAGCGACAAACCTATAACTTTTTCGTATTGCCGAACGCCTCCGTTTGCATCTGGCGAATAAACGGGTAAATCGACGCATCAAAACATTAAATGATTTAATCATTTAAGCAATTTTTAACTTTCATTATTAATGATGTTGCATGGCTTAACTTTTCAGGAGAGCAATCTTATGATTCAGGCAGGAAAATCGCGATTCAAAAGCAGAACAGGGTGACCTAAGGCAAATCAAAGAGTCATAATTCGAAATTAAACTAAATTTAACGTTTCCAGGATTGATTATTGCCATATCGTGAAAAGCGCGTGAAAATCACCATGCCTGATGCTATATAAATATGACCAGCAATATATAATCCTAACAGGCTTAAAATGTTAAAAAACATTAGCGTCAGAACATTTATTATTGTATTCATGTTGCTCACATTCTTTCTGCTTAATATTGTTCAGATAATGAATTTCGTCAGTCTCAAAATATTAATTCCGGTCAATGTGATCTATCTTGTGGCGGCGATCTCACTCTGGTGTTATATGACAATATATCTGGTCACGCCCATCAATACCGTCAAAAAAAGTATAGAAGATGTCACCTCGGGAAATCTTGCGGTGAATATTCCTGAATTTGGCAATAACTGTGCGGGGCGGCTGATTCCAGGTATTAATAGCTTATCCTGCAATATTGCCACACTGGTGCGTGAAATCCGGAGTTCATCGAAAACAGCATTGTCACTCTCGGAGCAACTGGCTGCTCGCAGCGCGGAATTATCTGTGAAAACCGAGCAGCAATCCGCGTCGCTTATCCAGACTGCCGCCAGTATGGAGCAGATGGCGGCCAGCACCCGCAATAACGCAGACAATACCCGGCTTGCCAACCAGCAGGCTGACAGCGCAACACAATGTGCGCAACGGGGCAGTGAATTAATGGTTCAGGTTGCCAGTAATATGCATTCCATAACGGAATGCGCCCAGGAAATGACGGAAATAATCACCCTGATTGATGACATTGCATTTCAGACCAATATTCTGGCGCTGAATGCTGCTGTTGAAGCTGCACGCGCGGGAGAACACGGGAAAGGATTTTCAGTAGTGGCGACGGAAGTCAGAAACCTGGCGCACCGAAGTGCGCAAGCGGCAAAAAATATCCGGGTGCTGATCGACGTCACTCATCAAAATGTCCGGCAAGGCGCTAGTGTGGTGGGGGAAACAGAAAAAAATATGCAGGAAATTGTCCAGGGAGCCGGGCAATTAAGTCAGTTGATTAGTGAAATATCAGCAACAACATCGGAGCAAGAAAAAGGGATTAATCAGATCGCTCAGGCAATGAGTGAACTGGAAAAAGTCACCCAAAGTAATGCATTGATGGTGGATGAATTATCCGGCTCCTCCGATGTACTGAAATCTCAGGTTGTCGATCTGCAATCGAAAACACATAAATTTTATTTAAGCGATATGACAGAAGACATTTCGTCCCCCTCCCGGGTAGGATTCGCGCGTTGAGGCACGCAGGAACATCGTTTTTATGAATCATTTCAGCACAATGGGATAATAACAGGTTGCTTAACATACGCCGAAGGCTAGACTAACCAGAAAAGCGCGATGTATGGGAGGCGAAATGGAAGCCATTAAAGGGTCTGAAGTGAGTGTGCCGGATGCGGTGTTTGCATGGCTACTCGATGGCAAAGGCGGCGTGAAGCCCTTAGAAGATGACGATGTTATCAGTAACGAACATCCGTGCTGGCTTCACCTGAATTACACACATACGGAAAGCGCGCAATGGCTGGCTACCACCCCGTTACTACCAAATAACGTCCGGGACGCGCTGGCAGGCGAAAGCCTTCGCCCGCGTGTCAGTCGCATGGGTGAGGGTACACTCATCACGCTGCGTTGCATCAATGGCAGTACCGACGAACGTCCGGACCAGTTGGTGGCAATGCGTTTGTACATGGATGAACGGCTGATTGTCTCTACGCGACAACGTAAAGTGCTGGCGCTGGATGATGTGGTTAGCGACCTGCAGGAAGGGACCGGGCCTGTCGATTGTGGCGGCTGGCTGGTTGATGTGTGTGATGCGCTGACGGATCATGCCAGTGAGTTTATCGAAGAACTTCACGATAAAATTATCGATCTTGAGGATAATCTGCTCGATCAACAGATCCCTCCGCGCGGGTTTCTTGCTCTGCTGCGTAAACAATTGATTGTCATGCGCCGCTATATGGCGCCTCAGCGTGACGTCTATTCCCGACTGGCCAGCGAGCGTCTGCCATGGATGAACGATGATCAGCGTCGCAGGATGCAAGATATCGCCGACCGTCTGGGAAGAGGACTGGATGAAATTGACGCCTGTATCGCCCGCACAGGCGTGATGGCCGATGAAATCGCGCAGGTTATGCAGGAGTCTCTGGCAAGGCGTACTTACACCATGTCGTTGATGGCAATGGTTTTTCTGCCCAGTACGTTTCTGACCGGTCTTTTTGGCGTTAACCTCGGGGGGATCCCCGGTGGAGGATGGCAATTTGGTTTTTCACTTTTTTGTATTCTGTTAGTGGTTCTGATTGGTGGTGTTACTTTATGGTTGCATCGTAGTAAATGGTTGTAAAAACGAGCGTTTTAAGAGATTTCGGAGCCTAAAAATGGCTTTTAAATTGAGCAAAGTCAATAAATGAGATTTTTGTTCGGGGCAATATTCCTCTTGCAGGTGAATGCAACGTCAAGCGATGGGCGTTGCGCTCCATATTGTCTTACTTCCTTTTTTGAATTACTGCATAGCACAATTGATTCGTACGACGCCGACTTAAATAAGTCGGCTTTTTTTTGTCTGCCTGTTTTCAACGGCTACCCTAAAAGGGAGTCAATGAAATACAGGAGGCCCTCATGTTACGTATCTTCCCTCACGATCATAACGCTATTCACTTCTCTGACCCGGTGCCCACCGATCCGGTTCCGATACCTGATCCTATACCCCGACCACAGCCGATGCCGGACCCACCGCCCGATGAAGAACCGATTAAAATGTCGCATCGCGGGCGCGAATCTGCGAGGATACGCGCCTGCTGACTGTGAGTCGTTAACCGCGAGAATAAATTGTGACCGCTTTTTCTACCCTGAATATGTTGCCTGCTGCCCAGATTGAGAATTTGAACGAGTTGGGGTATTTATCCATGACACCTGTCCAGGCGGCGGCGCTACCGGCGATTCTGGCGGGAAAGGATGTTCGGGTGCAGGCGAAGACCGGGAGTGGGAAGACGGCGGCGTTTGGCCTCGGCTTGCTGCAACAGATTGATGCCAGTCTGTTTCAGACGCAGGCGCTTGTACTCTGTCCGACGCGTGAACTGGCTGACCAGGTTGCAGGGGAGCTACGTCGCCTTGCGCGGTTCTTGCCGAATACCAAAATTTTAACGCTTTGTGGTGGACAGCCGTTTGGCGCGCAGCGTGACTCGCTTGCGCATGCACCGCATATTATCGTGGCGACGCCCGGACGTTTGCTGGATCATCTGCAAAAAGGCACAGTTTCTCTCGACACGCTGACGACGCTGGTCATGGATGAAGCGGATCGGATGCTGGATATGGGATTCAGTGATGCCATTGACGACGTGATTCGCTTCGCTCCTGAATCGCGTCAGACATTACTCTTTTCCGCTACCTGGCCCGACGCGATTGCGGCCATTAGCGGCCGTGTTCAGCGTAATCCGATAGCTATCGAAATTGATACGGTGGATGCGCTTCCCGCCATTGAACAACAGTTCTTTGAAACGTCTGCGAGCGGCAAAATTCCGCTGCTGCAAAAATTACTCAGCCAACACCAACCGGCTTCCTGCGTGGTGTTTTGTAATACCAAAAAAGATTGTCAGGCGGTATGCGATGCGCTGAATGCGGCAGGGCAAAGCGCGCTTGCGCTGCATGGCGATCTGGAGCAACGCGACCGCGATCAGACCCTGGTGCGTTTTTCCAACGGCAGCGCCCGCGTGCTGGTGGCGACGGATGTGGCCGCGCGCGGGCTTGATATCAAATCGCTGGAGCTGGTAGTGAATTTCGAACTGGCGTGGGATCCGGAAGTGCACGTGCATCGTATCGGGCGTACTGCGCGCGCCGGGAACAGTGGTCTGGCGATCAGTTTTTGTGCTCCTGAAGAAGCGCAGCGGGCGAACATTCTGTCAGAAATGTTACAGCTCAAACTTAACTGGGTTTCAGCGCCGGCGAATGTCACGGTGACCCCACTGGAGGCTGAAATGGCGACGCTGTGTATCGACGGTGGTAAAAAAGCCAAAATGTGTCCGGGCGATGTATTAGGCGCACTGACGGGCGATATTGGTCTGGATGGCGCGGATATTGGCAAGATTGCCGTTCATCCGGCGCATGTTTATGTCGCGGTACGCCAGTCAGTGGCAAACAAGGCCTGGAAACAGTTGCAGAACGGTAAAATTAAAGGCAAAAACTGCCGGGTTCGGCTGTTGAAATAAGGCTGTCGCTTTGCCGGATGCGCGCTGCATCCGGCATATTGCAACTTACTTCACTTCCACGACGTTCAGCCGTAATTCATCACGCTGATTGTCGTCTTCTTCCGGCTGCCAGCCCGCGGGCTGAAGCGGGATCTCTTCGCGGTCAAACGCCAGATCGCCACCGTCGACGACTTCGGCACCGTGTTTAATCCCTTTGAAATCGAACAAATTAATGTCGCTCAGGTGCGAGGGAACAACGTTCTGCATTGCGCTGAACATGGTCTCGATACGACCTGGATAGCGCTTATCCCAGTCACGCAGCATGTCAGCGATGACCTGACGCTGCAGGTTCGGCTGCGATCCACACAGGTTGCAGGGGATGATAGGGAACGCTTTTGCCTGGGCAAAACGCTCGATGTCTTTCTCGCGGCAATAAGCCAGCGGGCGGATCACGATGTGTTTACCATCATCGCTCATCAGCTTCGGTGGCATACCTTTCATTTTCCCGCCGTAGAACATATTCAGAAACAGAGTTTGCAGGATGTCGTCACGGTGATGGCCCAGCGCGATTTTCGTTGCGCCCAGCTCCGTTGCGGTACGGTAGAGGATCCCGCGCCGCAGGCGTGAGCAAAGAGAGCAGGTGGTTTTACCTTCCGGGATCTTCTCTTTGACGATGCCATAGGTATTCTCTTCGACGATTTTGTATTCGACACCAAGCTGCTCAAGGTATTCAGGCAGAATATGCGCCGGGAAACCGGGTTGTTTCTGGTCCAGGTTAACCGCCACCAGTGAAAAATTGACTGGCGCGCTTTGCTGCAAATTGCGCAAAATTTCCAGCATGGTGTAGCTGTCTTTGCCGCCAGAGAGACAGACCATAATGCGATCGCCTTCTTCAATCATATTGAAATCGGCAATCGCTTCGCCCACGTGACGACGCAGGCGCTTTTGTAATTTGTTCAGGTTGTACTGATCTTTCTTGCTAATATCTTGATTTTGCGACATTTAATAGAGGCTCAATTCATAGGATGGCATCAGAAGAGTATGCATCACGCCGGAAAGTCCGGCAAAGCTGTCTGATATAAAAACTGTGGTCTGTATGGTACGGATAAGCGAGAAAAATGTCAGCACATTTAGCGCGTATGGGAGGGGGGATAAAATGAAGAAACAAAGCCCGCACCGGGATGCGGGCTGAAGAGATTAACGCACCACAAGGACTGAGCATGAGGCATGCCGTACAACGGCTGCCGCGTTAGACCCTAACAGATAAGTGGCAATGTCCGGACGGTGAGAGGCAATAATCACCATATCTGCTGGCAACTTTTTCGCCATTTCAAGGATTTTGTCTTTTGGCGAACCTTCAGCGACGTGGATTTGCACTCTGTCTGACGGGATAGCGAACTTCTTGATAATCTCTTCCAGTTGAGATTTCGCTTCGGCTTTCAGATCGTCCATGGCGGGCAACTCAGCAGAGTAGGCCAGGCCCAGCGAAGCATAGTAAGGCAGTGAAGGGATAACGGTCAGGAAATGAACCTGTGCATCGTCAATTTTCGCCTCAGCTTCGACGTGGTTAATCACGCGTTGAGTTAATTCTGAATCTGAAATATCGATGGGGACAAGAATCGTTCTGTTCATAAAACCTCCTGTTTTAGTATCCATATAAAGTGTAACGCTTTATCGCAGGTTAAGCATAATGACAGAGCTCACATTTTGGCATCACTTACTTTTGATTTCCGGGAATTTGCCTTTAATGACGCCGTCATAAAAGCGTCCTTTCGATACAACCGTCAGGAAATTTTGATAAATATGCGGCGGAACGCCGCGATAGCGCAAAATGCCCGTCTGATAGAAACGAATTTCCAGCGTAGCGGTCTTTTCGTCATAGCCGACGGAGGCGATACGTGATGAGTTTACAGGCTGGTGGTTCATGATGGCACCCTCGGCGGCAGATCGTATTAATAATGTATCATCTAACCGGCAGGGGGATTAGTCTCTGAGATATAGCGTTTTGCTATAGGCGACAGATTTTGGTTATAGGAAATATTGAAAAGGAGAGCCCGCCGTTGCCAGCGGGCGAAATAACTTAGAACTGATATACCATACCTACAGCAACAACGTTATCGGTGTTGATGCCGTTGCTACGATAGAAATTATCGTTGTCATCTAACAAGTTAATTTTGTAATCAACGAAGGTAGACATATTCTTGTTAAAGAAGTAATAGGTACCTACGTCAATATAATTAACCAGCTCCTGGCTATTATCAGCACCCTGGCCCGTCAAGTCTTTGCCTTTGGAGACGACGTATCCCAGAGACGGACGTAAGCCGAAGTCAAACTGATATTGCGCAGTGGCTTCGAAGTTTTGCGTTTTATTCGCAACACCGTTATCATCACCGTAAGGCGTCATATTACGGGTTTCGGAATACATGGTCGCCAGGTAGATGTTGTTCGCATCGTATTTCAGACCTGCTGTCCACGCATCTGCTTTATCGCCACCTGCAACTTTACCGCCCGCAGTGACTTGTTCATTAGTACGGTCAGAAGTGGTATACGCCGCACCCATGCTAAAGCCCATGCCGAAATCATAGGTAGAGGAGATACCGAAACCGTCACCGTTGGAATTCTGCAGATTACGTGAGCCACCGTTAGCCGTTCCTGACTGAGAGAAATCATCTTCATTGGTAGACTGGTTTTCGTTTTTACCCTGATACTGCAGGGCGAAGCTCAGGCCATTGACCAGTCCGAAGAAATCGGTGTTGCGGTATGTGGCCACACCATTCGCACGACCCACCATAAAGTTGTCTGCATAGGTGTAGGAGTCGCCGCCGAACTCAGGCAGCATATCGGTCCAGCCTTCGATGTCATACATAACACCGTAGTTACGACCGTAATCGAATGAACCGTAATCACCGAATTTCAGACCAGCAAAGGCCAGACGAGTAAAGCTGTTGCCATGATCGCTTTCAGTGGTGTTGGTATTCACCTGATATTCCCACTGACCAAAGCCCGTCAACTGGTCGTTGATTTGCGTTTCGCCCTTAAAGCCGATACGCATATAGGTTTCGTCGCCATCACTGTTTGAATTGTTGGAGAAATAATGCTCAGCGTCAACTTTACCATAAAGATCAAGCTTGTTACCGTCTTTATTATAAATTTCAGCGGCATGTGCTGCGCCTGCAGCTAAAAGCGCAGGGATGATAAAGGCCAGTACTTTTCTATTCATGGGAATAATCCTTTCGTTTTTATTTGACTCCCGGAGAGGAGTTAAAACATGCTAAAGGAGAAGTTCCGTAAAAGGATAAATATCAATTGTTACACGCTGAGTAAAACCTTTAATAATTAATTCAGTTGAAATGATGATAATTATTATGAATATTTTTACTCGAAATATACAAAATAAAAATTATACAACGCATTAAGAATGCGATATTCTGCGCGCGTTATATGCCTTTATTGTCACAGATTGCTTTTTTGTTGGTCAATTGCTAAAAATACTGATTTGCGAACTAACAAAATGACAAGCCCGAACGGATGTTCGGGCTTTTTTTTGGGCGTCGAGACAGTTAGCGACGTCGATGCGATCAGTCGCTACCGGTTTTTTCCGCTTTACCGGCCAGTTGCGCCAGAAAATCGTACCGTTTTTGCAGATCCGCCGCCGCATCTTTCCATAACTGCTCAGCAACCTCTGGCTGCTGTGCGTTCAGACGACGGAAACGTTGCTCGTTGAGCAATGTTTCTGCCAGCGCGTCTGACGGTGGGCGAGAGTCCAGCGCCAGCGGCAGTTTACCTTCATCTGCACGGCGTGGGTCAAAGCGGTAAAGCGGCCAGAAGCCCGTTGCGGTCAACTGACGCATCTGATCGTGACTCAATGCCAGGTCGTAACCGTGTTCCTCGCATGGACTGTAGGCAATGATTAGCGACGGACCAGGATACGCTTCCGCTTCCTGAATAGCCTTAACGGTCTGGTTGAGCTGTGCGCCGAGCGAAATCTGCGCCACATATACATGGCCGTACATCATTATACTGACGCCCAGATCTTTACGCGCTTTACGCTTACCGTGCTCACCAAATTTCGTTACAGCGCCCAGTGGCGTCGCTTTTGATGCCTGCCCCCCGGTATTGGAATAGCACTGTGTATCGAGCACCAGAATATTGACGTTTTCGGTGAGGCTCAGCACATGATCCAGCCCGCCGAAACCAATATCGTAAGCCCAGCCATCGCCACCAATCAGCCAGATCGACTTCTCGACCAGCGCATCGGCATCGGTGAGCAGTTCACGCGCGCCGTCGACATCTTTAAGGTGCTGACGCAGAGCGGTCACCTGTTCGCGGCGCTCTTCAGGCGTGGCGTCTGCATGAAGCGCGGCATTCAGTTCCGCAGGGAGCCTGTCGGCAAACTGTTCCAGCAGACGCAGAACGCGTACCCGATGCTGATCAACTGTCAGACGAAAGCCCAGACCGAACTCTGCGTTATCTTCGAACAGCGAGTTCGCCCACGCGGGGCCGCGACCATTGGCATCCGTGGTATAAGGTGTCGAAGGGAGGTTGCCGCCGTAGATAGATGAACAACCGGTAGCGTTGGCAATCAGCATTCTGTCACCATAAAGCTGGGTCAGTAGCTTGATATACGGTGTTTCGCCACAGCCGGAGCAGGCACCCGAATACTCGAAAAGTGGTGTAATGAGCTGCGACGTGCGGATATCGATGCGTTCTAGTGTGCTGCGATCAATTTCCGGCAGGTCGAGGAAGAAATCATAATTCACTTTTTCTTCCTCTACGTGTTCAAGGCGGGACATCATATTGATGGCCTTGATCTCCGGGTTCTGGCGATCTTTTGCCGGGCAGACTTCTACGCAAAGATTACAACCCGTACAGTCTTCCGGCGCGACCTGCAGCACGTATTTCTGTCCGCGCATATCGCGGGACTTCACATCCAGAGAGTGCAGGCTGGACGGCGCATTCTCCATCGCTTCGGGAGAAACCACTTTGGCGCGAATTGCCGCGTGCGGGCAGGCGGCGACGCAGTGGTTACACTGAGTACAAAGCGCTTCTTTCCAGACTGGGATCTCTTCGGCGATATTGCGTTTTTCCCATCGGGTAGTGCCCATTGGCCAGGTTCCATCAGGAGGGAGTGCTGAGACGGGAAGGGCATCGCCTAGGCCGGCAAGCATCGCGGCGGTGACGGTTTTTACAAAATCTGGCGCCGCATCGGACACCACCGGAGGACGGTTAGCACTGTGCGGATCGACCGCCAGCAGCGGCACTTCAGCTACCGACTCGCGTGCCAGCGCCAGCGCCTGCCAGTTGCGCTCAACCAGATCCTGACCTTTGCTGCTGTAACTTTTGGCAATCGCGCCCTGCAGTTCAGCCAGCGCGCTGTCGCCGGGCAGGATTTGCGTCAAATGGAAAAATGCCATTTGCATGACGGTGTTAATACGTGCCGCCAGTCCACATTCGCGGGCGATTTTGGCTGCGTTAATGACGTAGAAACGGGCTTTTTTCTGATTCAGCACCGCCTGTACTTCCTGTGGCAGTCGCGGCCAGACCTCATCGGCCGGATACGGTGTGTTCAGCAGGAAAATGCCGCCCGGTTTCAGGCGCTCAACCATCTGGTATTTGTCGATAAACTGTAACTGATGACAGCCAACAAAATCGGCCTGAGAAACCAGATACGCCGAGCGAATAGGTTGTTCACTGACGCGCAGATGCGAAACCGTCAGGCCGCCGGCCTTTTTAGAGTCGTAAACGAAGTAGCCCTGCGCATACCACGGCGTTGAGTTACCGATTATCTTGATGTTGTTTTTGGTCGCCGATACGCTACCGTCGCTTCCCAATCCATAAAATAGCGCTTCGAGCTTCGCGGTGGCAGGTAAGGTGTTATCTGGCAGCGGGAGTGAGAGATTGGTGACATCATCGTAGATACCGACGGTAAACCGTGGTTTGGGTTTCGCCTGGTTCAGTTCATTAAATACCGCCAGCACGCAGTCCGGACCAAATTCTTTAGATGAGAGGCCATAACGACCGCCAATAACGCGGGGCAGCGTTTCGCGTTCGCCACTATTAAACGCTTCCGCCAGGGCGGTCATAACATCAAGATACAACGGTTCGGCCTGTGCGCCCGGCTCTTTGGTTCGATCGAGAACGGCAACTGCCCGTACGGACTCAGGCAGGGCCTGCAACAAATGTCTGGCTGAGAACGGGCGGAAGAGACGAACCTTCAACACGCCAACTTTTTCACCGCGCGTCAGCAGTTCATCAACCACTTCTTCACTGGTGCCGATGGCTGAGCCCATCAAAATAATGACCCGTTCCGCCTGCGGGTGGCCATAGTACTCGAACGGCTTGTACTGGCGACCTGTAGCCGCGGCAAAATCATTCATCGCCTGTTCGACATGATCGTAAACGGCGTTATACCACGGGTTGGTTGCCTCACGGGACTGGAAATAGGTATCCGGGTTTGCCGACGTTCCGCGAATCACCGGATGTTCAGGATTGAGCGCCCGGGCACGGTGCGCGTCGATTTCGGCCTGAGGCATCAGGTCCAGGATGGTGTCATCCGCCAGGGGAACAATTTTGTTAATTTCATGCGACGTGCGGAAACCATCGAAAAAGTGAATAAAAGGCACCCGGCTTTTCAATGTGGCGATTTGCGAAATTAAGGCAAAGTCCTGCGCTTCCTGTACGCTCGCGGCGCACAACATCGCGCAGCCGGTCTGACGCACGGCCATTACGTCTGAATGATCGCCAAAAATGGAGAGCGCATGTGTTGCCACCGTACGCGCTGCGACATGCAGTACAAACGGCGTTAATTGTCCCGCCAGTTTGTACAGCGTAGGTATCATCAACAATAACCCCTGGGAAGAGGTAAAGGAGGTCGACAGCGCGCCCGTTTGCAATGCGCCATGAACGGTGGCGATAGCCCCCGCTTCGGACTGCATTTCGACAACGCGAGGGGTATCACCCCAGACGTTTTTTAGCCCGTTGCCAGCCCAGGCATCCGCCTGTTCAGCCATCGTGGAACTGGGCGTAATGGGGTAGATGGCGATAACTTCACTGGTACGAAACGCCACTGAGGCGACTGCACCATTACCGTCAATAGTAATCATATGACACCCTTACATTGCGCAAAAAGAGGGACGCACGAAACCACTCAGCGTCCTGATAGTTATTCTTTCAGTATAGGACTTTCCTGTATTCCCTTGAAGTTATGCGGCTTTCGAGTGCACAAATTGACACAAAGGTCGCAAAAAAGAACCTGTTGTTTATCCGTCGGCCACGGTTCCGGCCTTTAAATTATTAACAATGAGTTAACCCATTGCACAGAATTACTCTCTCTCTGTCCAATACTGGATTCCAATTTTGTTTGAGGATTTACTTAATCCGTTTATTATCCTCGCCGCTGTCCTGAAGACGTGAATGTTTTACTCAGACTTTTTAAGTTTGCGTTCATGTCGATAGTGTCTGTACTCAACACGCTTCATAACGGATATGTCTTACAAATCCATAAGTTAGCTGCAGTTGGTGAGCGCTGTTTAATCACGGATACAAGCGTTAAAAACATAATAATTTCAATTCACCCTGAGGGTGGATT
>OKVW01000551.1_pt1 | contig 21391 bp, 19 predicted proteins | sample 1606991 | NCBI WGS metagenome assembly OKVW01 (sample SAMN03281021, study PRJEB24777) | human gut metagenome | isolation source: fecal sample PR177 from 1 month old male Malay infant, vaginal delivered...
TTAAGCAGATTTTTAAGGGAACGTAAAGGATGGCTTATGCCAGTTCAGCCTTTACGTTCTTTTTTAATTTTATATAAAAATGAAAAACTATGGTAAAATAAAAGAAAACATAACATTTTCTGGAAAATTGTAATTATTCAGACGACTGGAGAATCATCCTGCATCCATTTCCCAATTTTCCGGCCCCATGTATCTAACCACACTTAAAGGGAGGTTTTCCTATGAGTTTGCTGCAGACTGCTCAAAACCCACTGTTTCAGAAGCTGGCCAACGAGATATTCAACCGCCAGTTTGAGATCGACCCCAAGCTCAGAAACGAACTGAGTGAGATTGCGAAGATGAAGATGTACCGGGATGTTCTGCACAATATCAATATTCTGAACATGGCGTTGGAGCTGGGTGACGAGATGATTTTTGAATATCATGCCAGGTGGATCTACCAGCTTCTCTGTCCGCTTCTGCCGCACTGTACCAGGGCGCGGGTGAAGGAACTGCTGCAGCAGCATTATGAGCTGCTGTTGGAATGTTTGGAACAGGCAGTCCGGGCGGATCAGGTTCCCAGGCTGCGGCGTATGATAGGCCGGGCCATCCAGGCCACCAATGAGGAGTGCGACAATGAAGCCGGCGCCCCGCCCACCCTGGCCGGTAGGTACGAAATTGAGGTAAGCCAATACCTGGAATGTCTGCTGAAATCAGACACCAAGGGAGCAGTTTATCTGATTTCCGAGTATGTGAAGCAGGGAATCCCATTGACGGATGTCTACGTGGATATCGTTGCGCAGACCATGCACAGGGTGGGGGATCTGTGGCATCAGCATCAGATCCTGGTGGACAAGGAGCATTACTGCACCACCACTACGCAGCTGGCCTTGTCCCAGCTGTACCCCATCATTTTCCGTCAGGAGCGGAACGGACGGAAAATGTTGGCGGCCTGCGTGGGCAATGAGCTGCATGAGATGGGGGCCCGCATGGTGGCGGACCTATTTGAGTACGATGGGTGGGACAGCGTTTACCTGGGGGCAGCGGTGCCGCCGGAGTTCATCTGCCGCGCGGTGAAAGAGCATTGCCCGGAGCTGGTGGTTCTCTCTGTGACCATGCCCGATAACCTGATTCTATGTAAAGAAACGGTCAGGCAAATCCAGGAGCTGTGCCCAGATGTGAAGCTGGCAGTGGGCGGCAATGCATTTGCATGCACCAATGAAATCTGGAAGGACTGGAGAGTAGATGTATATACGCAGGATGCGAGAGACCTTGTAGCATGGGCGGATAATACACTGCGATAGAGCGTATGATTGGATATATTGCATTGTGTGACAGCTTAGGGACAGTTAATAAGGTGATCAGAAGTATTCCACTGGAGCTGGCCAATGAAGGGCAGAACGTGAGGGAACTGTTTGTGGATACAAAGGAGCTGGGTGAGCTGCTTAGTCCGGGGACGGAACCTGTGAAGCTTGGGCGTCTGATACTGGCTGGTTCAGAGCAGAGGCCCGTTTCCGCCGCTGTTAAGAGAGAGGGAAAACAGCTGCTTTTTCTGCTGTGCGATATCGATGAGCCGGGAGAACTGACACAGCTGCTGGAATTATATATTGGAGTGACTGAGGAATTGAGGCTGGTGCAGCAGGAGCCTTATGAGGCCAGTTACTATGAAATCCAGAAGGTCAACAATCAGCTGATCAATTACCAGAGAGCCCTGTCCAAGGCCAATGAGCGTCTGAAAATGCTGTTGGAGGAGGCGCGGCAGGCCAAGAGCACCATTGAAATCCTGGAGCGGGATTCCCTGACTAATCTGTACACCCAGGAGGCATTTTTCGACCGGGCGGAGGCGCTTTTGAAGGACAACCCTGATACTGCGTTTGATATTATCGCAGTGGACATTGAGCGTTTTAAAATGGTCAATGACTCTTTTGGTACTGATGCGGGCAACAAACTCCTGATCGAGCTGGCCAACACGCTGTTAAGTATACAGATTGAGGGCAAGTCACTGTTTGCAAGGGCGCAGGCAGATAAATTCTATGCGATAACTGTGAGGAGCCAGGCCGGCTATGCAGAGTTGAGCCAAAGTATCTGCTTCCTTGCAGAGAATTATCCGCTGCCCATGCGTATCCAGATTAAATTCGGAGTGTACCATATTCACGACCAAAGTGTGGGCATCCCCAGAATGTGCGACCGCGCTCTGCTTGCAGCCGCCAGCGTAAAGGGGGCATTTGACCGTTGTTTTGCCTTTTATGATGATTCGGTGCGGAGGAAAATGATCCGTGAGCAGAAGATTATCAACTCCATGATAGAGGCACTGGAGCGCGAAGAGTTCAAGGTGTATCTGCAGCCCAAGGTGGAGATTGGGACTGGGAAACCCATAGGAGCGGAAGCGCTGGTCAGGTGGGTCCATCCGGAATTCGGTTTGATCTCGCCTGGGGATTTTATACCGATCTTCGAGAAAAACGGGTTTATATATGCAATGGATCTGTTTGTATGGAGAAAGACCTGTGAGATGATTGCTAAATGGAAGGAACTTGGCTGGGACTATGTGCCCGTATCGGTCAATGTATCCAGAACGGATATATACCATGTGGAACTGCCTGCTGTTTTGACAGATATGGTGGAGCATTATCATCTGCAGCCCGAAGATCTTCATCTGGAGATCACAGAGTCAGCCTATGTGTCGGATTCCCGCCGGCTTCTGGAAGTGGCCCGGCATCTGCGTCAGTTGGGCTTTGTTATAGAAATGGATGATTTCGGCAACGGCTACTCTTCGTTAAATACCCTGTCTGAGCTGCCAATTGATGTTCTGAAAATGGATCTGATATTTTTGAGGCAGGGGAAGGATGTAGTCCGCAGACAGAAGGTCATGCAGTTTGTGATCAACCTGGCGGGAGAGCTTGATCTCCAGGTGATCGCAGAGGGGGCTGAGACCACAGAGCATATCAAGCTGCTGGAAAACATGGGCTGCAAATGCGCACAGGGGTACTACTATGGAAAGCCAATGCCAGAGGAAGAATTTGGAAAATATCTCTGCGGAAAGCGTCCGCCTGAGAGATAGGATATTCCTTTGAGGAAGATCAGAACGAGATAAGTAATAATGTATCATCCGTGATATTGCGTTTGTCTTTTGGCATATGATATAATCAAAAAAACATCAATTATCTGCGGAAATTACTGACATTTTTTAAAGAGCTGGAGAAATTCAAATGGTTCCAAAGTTCTGATGCCGGGATGGAAAACGAGGAATGAGAATAAAGGCATTTTACGACACCATAGGAGAAAAAATCACTAAAGTGCTGTTATAGAAAGCCAGGTACAAAGGAGGAGAGTGGTATGCCAACAATATTTTTAAGCTATTCAAGTATTGATAAACCGTTTGTGGAAAAATTGGCTAAAGATTTAGATCGTTTGGGAATAAATGTTTGGTATGACAACTATGAGATAAAAGTCGGAGACTCTATCCTTTGGAAAGTAGATGAAGGGATACGGGAAGCGGAATATCTCGGAATTGTCATATCCAAAGAGGCGTGGGAATCGGAATGGGTTACTACAGAAATCTCTGCGGCATGGCAGAAACAGGTGAAGCAGAAGAGGAATTTTGTGTTGCCTATTTACTACAGGGAATGCGAAATACCACTTTTTTTAAGAGGGATAAAGTATGCGGATTTCCGCAGGGACTATCAAACGGGTTTGAGTGATTTGGCAAAAGTGTTTGGGATAAAGAAGCTGGACGTTATCACAGAGGAAAACTGGCGAAGATTTGCGCGTGTGAGGGGCAGCAGTTGGAATGAATTCCGTGTTAAGGAATTTGAATTGTTAATTACCAGGATATGCAGGGTTGCCAGGGCTTATAATTTCAGCGTATGGGTAGGCGGCAGCCAGAATCCATATTCATTTATTATTAATGGGCGAACTGATTTGGGAAGAAACCTTTCCATATCAGTTCGTATGGACCCGGCACATTCATATCGTTATCTTGCGACAGATACCCAGGAGTGGAATCCCAATCGTGTTGCAAAAAGCAGCTATCGAACCGAGATTGGCAGTACCGTAAATGAGGTGGAGGAATATCTGACCCGGAGGGTCCAGCAGTTTGTATCAATCAATGGTAAACCATCAGGTGAGATCTCTTTATTTACTGAAAGGCATATGGATTTAAATACGGCTATGGCTGGAATACGGGAATTGATGAAGATGAGTAATTGGGATCAGGAGGCATTGGGAGCAGACCTGCAATATTGTAACAATTAAATCAACATCATTTCATCAAGCACGAAGGATATCAATATAAAGTGGTTATACTTTATATTGATATCCTTCGTTTTTTATGCCCAAAACCGCTGAATACGGCTACGGATACAGATATTGAACCAATACAGCCACTGAACAAGGAGATAGCAATGAATATGAATAAAACTGCAGAGGACATTCTGCGCCATGTGGGCGGCAGGGAGAATATAAGGGATCTCAGCCACTGTTTTACCCGTCTGCGCTTTGTGCTGAAGGATGAGTCCAAAGTTGACAGGGAGGCGATAAACCGCCTTGAGGGGGTAATCCAGACAATCGTCTCAGGCGGACAGTTCCAGGTGGTTCTGGGGGCAAAGGTGAACCAGTCGTATGAGGGTGTGCTGCAGGCTATGGAGCGTGAAGCCGGAACATGGGAGCCTGGGAGTGAATCCCGGGAGTTAGGAACCAAACCCCAGCAGTCCGGGGCCGAAAGACGGGAACAAAGATCAATAATCCATGAACCAGTCCCAGCTCCCATCAGGCCGCAGGAACCAGGCTCAGCCAAAAAAACTTCCCGCTCCCCTTCAGACCATCTGAACACAGCGCTTCAGACCATTTCCAAGATATTCACTCCTCTCATTCCATCGATTGCAGCCTCAGGCCTGATCAAAGGCCTGTTAACCGCTGCAAAAATGATTGCGGCCCAGCGGGGAGTGGATATTGCATCCAACGATACCTACATTCTGCTGTTTGCAGCCAGCCAGATCATTTTCTATTTTATGCCTATTTTTCTGGGATACACGGCGGCCAGGGCCTTGAAGTGCAGTGAGGTCATTGCAATGACCATTGGCGGTTTTTTGTGTTTTCCGCAGATAGACGGGATCATTCAGGATGTGTCCGCCGTGACGCGGATTTTCGGAATTCCTGTGGTGAAGGGGGCGTGGACCATCGGGGATTCCACCAGAGTGTTCAGCTACACTGAGTCGGTGATTCCCATACTGCTGGCGGTATTTGCGCTGAGTTATCTGGAACGGGCCCTTAAAAGGCTGATTCCCCAGGTTCTTCAGATTATCCTGGTTCCCGGACTGTCCCTGATTGTCATGGTTCCTCTGACACTAAGCCTTCTGGGGCCGGTGGGAATCTGGGTGGGGAATATGATCCAGACGGTGTATTATGGTCTGATGAACTTTAACGCTATCCTGGGCGGCGCTGTGGTCGGCGGGCTATGGGGAGTATTTGTGATATTTGGTGCCCACAGGGCGCTGCTGCCGGTGGGGCTTAACGATGTGGCGGTCAGCGGCAGACAGAACCTGCTGGCATTTGCTGGAGCTGCCAATTTTTCCCAGGGCGGCGCGGCTCTGGGGGTTCTGCTGAGAACGAAGAACAGGGAACTGAAAGGGATTGCGGCATCCTCCGTCATCTCTGCGGTGCTGGTGGGAATCACGGAGCCGGCCATCTATGGCTGCAACCTGCCGCTGAAAAAGCCCATGGTGTGTGCCATTATCTGCGGCGCTGTGGGAGGCGCTGTGATGGGGCTGGGCGGCGTTTACGGGGATGCCTTTGCCAACAACGGCGTGCTGACCATATTTACCTATGCGGCTTTTGGTATGAGGGAATTTATGTTTTATCTGGCGGGGATCGGGGTGGCGTTCTTTGGGGCTGCTGTGTTGACCTGGCTGGTGGGGTTCGATGATATTAACAGAAAATAAGTTGAACGAAATAGGTTCGAAGAATTGTCGGAAAAGGAGTGATCATATGGCAATCAGATTTCCGGAACATTTTTTATGGGGGGCGTCATCCTCTGCATTTCAGATTGAAGGCGGCTGGGATGAGGGCGGCAAGGGCATGACTGTGGCGGATTACAATTCTTTCAGGCGTGCTTCCACCCAGGCAGATACAAAAACAGCCAGCGATTTTTACCACCGCTGGCGGGAGGATATTGCACTAATGAGGGAGCTGGGACTGAAGATATACCGGTTTTCGCTGTCCTGGGCCAGGATTATCCCGGATGGGGACGGAGAGATCAACCCGCAGGGAATTCGGTATTACAGCGATGTGATTGACTGTCTGCTGGAAAACGGCATTGAACCTTTTGTAACCCTGTACCATTTTGATCTTCCCTATGCCCTGGTGGAAAAATATAACGGCTGGGAGGACAGACGCTGTGTTTATGCCTTTGAACGCTATGCGCGGATCTGTTTCGAGCAGTTCGGCGGCCGGGTTAAGCATTGGCAGGTGATCAATGAGCAGAATCTGATGATCCGGGTGGACGAACGTATGAATATCCAGGAGCCGGACCCCTGGAAAGGGGACAAGATGCGGGCGCAGATGGATTACCACATGTTTCTGGCCCATGCCCTGGCCACAAAGGCCTGTCATGAACTGATAAAGGGCGCTCTGATCGGCCCTGCCATCTCTGCCACATGCACTTACCCTCTGACCACCAGGCCGGAAGATGTTTGGGCTGCCAGGATGAACGACGGCATGAAGACCACTTACTGTCTGGATATGCATTATTATGGACAGTATCCGGGCTGGTATATGCGGTATCTCAGGGAGCGGGACATCGTGCCTCTCATGGAAACAGAGGACAAAGAGATCCTGCAATACGGCAGGCCCGACTACATTGCCCTGAACTACTACCGTACCCTTTGCGCTGCCTATCTGCCTGCGGATCGGGAACACCCTGTGGGGCTGCGCCTGTTCCGGGGAAATGAAGTGGACTTCGACCAATATGGCTATTGCAGGGATGAGCCCAACCCTCACCTGGACTCCAGTCCATACGGCGCCCAGATTGACCCCATGGGCCTGCGCCTTGCGCTGGGGGACTGCTACAACAGGTATCACCTGCCTATCCTCATCACGGAAAATGGCCTGGGGATGGCTGATGAGCTGGAGGAGGACGGCAGGGTTCGCGATCTTCCGCGGATTGAGTACCTGAAAAGCCATCTAAAGGCCTGCGCTCTGGCTATGGAGGATGGGGTGGAGCTGATGGGGTACTCCCCCTGGTCATTTATGGACCTACTCAGCTCCCACCAGGGATTCCGCAAACGGTATGGGCTGGTCTATGTGAACCGCGAGGACATGGATCTTAAGGATCTGCGGCGGATTAAAAAGGACAGCTTTTACTGGTATCAGGAGGTAATCCGGACTAATGGTGCCAGCCTCTGATGGATTGTATATCTTGCTGCCAGCCAGCAGGCCCTGCGCCGCGCCATCACCCCGCCGCCTGCTTCCCACCTCCCCTTCGGCCCGCTATCTTCTCATAGCAGCCCTCCGCCCTCCGTGCAATCTGAATACTCCGGTAGCCAAGTGCAGTGGCTCTGGCGCCCTGTTTCAGACGCTGGTGTTCTTCGTGCACGGACACTGCCTTCTTGACGGCGGCCGCCCACTCCGCCGGAGACTCTCCGGTCATATAACCGTTATAACCGTCCCTCACCACATCGACAACACCGCTGGCCTTCACCGCAACCACCGGGTTCCCGGCGGCCATGGCTTCCAGCATCACAATACCCTGTGTCTCTGACTGGGAGGTGAAGAGGAAGGCGTCACAAGCAAATTGGTAGTCCTTGATCTGGTGATTGGGGATTCTGCCTGTGAAAACGAGGTTGTCCAAGAGGCCGTACTGCCGCGCTTTTTCCTCCAGCTGCTGGCGCTGCCGCCCTTCGCCGATAACAGCCACCCGGAAACAGCCGCCCATGATCTCCTTCAGCTTTAAGAGGCCATCCAGCATAAAGAACAGATTTTTCTCTTTTTCCAGTCTGGAAACCGTGCAGAACAGATATTTGCGGCCGTCCAGGTATTTCGCCCGCAGGGCGGCGGATCTTCCGGCATTTTCCTGGAAAGCGTCATCTTCCAGACCTGTGGGCAGGATCTCCACCTGGGTGCGGACGCCGGAAGCTGTGATGATACTTCTCATCATTTCCGTAGGGGCGAAAACCAGATCGCACTGGTTGGAAAAGAGGGACATATATCCAGGCACCAGCACCTCCTGACTGTATCTGGTCAGACCGTGGAACAGGTCCTGGCGGCGCTGCATTTCCTCAAACAGCCTGAAATAGTGCAGATAATCCTCATATTTGGTGTGGTAGGTATAGGCCACCGGGACCCCGTATTTTCTGCCAAGGTAAAGGGCCGTGTAACCTGAGGCAATAGGATGGTGAACGTGGATGACATCAAAGTCCATCATCCGGAACTGCTGCTCAATGACACTGTCCAGGAAATTCCCAACCACAACGCCGCTCTTTTTCCGGTAAATGGTCTGGTAGCGCACAATGTCCCGCTCGTCCTCCCCGGTACCGTAATCCGGCGCAAAGACCACCACAGTGTGGCCCAGCCTCCGCAGCCCATCGGCCAGGCGCTCAATAGAGACGGGGACTCCGGCGATAAATGGTTTATAATTGTTGGTAAACATCGCAATTTTCATAAAATGCCTCCTTTATCAATCAGCCGAACAGCCCCAGTGCTGAATCGCCCATGGCATATCCCGCCCCCACCAGCACCAGATTCCACAGGAAAATACCCATGGTGGAACTGACCGTATAGCTCCAGAAATTCATTCCCACAATGCCCGCCGGAATGGATATAATGGTGCGCACCATGGGTACCAGTTTGCTGATGAACACGCCCACAGCCCCTTTTTCCCGCAGCATATTCAGATTTTTCCGGATCAGCTTCTCCTGTTTTGGGAAATGCTTCAGGTACCAGTTGATAAACATTTCTCCTCCAAATTTTCCCAGAAAGTACAGAATCCAGCTTCCCAGCAGCCCTGCGCTGACCGTGAGCACCATGGCCATCGCAAAGCTGATATCCCCCTTGGCGGCCCAGATCCCGGCCAGAGGCATGATGATGCCCGCCGGGAACCCGGGCAGGTTCATATACTCCAAAAGCACGATGATAAAGATAAATGCAGCTCCATATTGCAGAAAATACTGTGTCAAAAGTTCAATTGTCATGTCAGACCTCCTCATAATATAAGAATCATAATGGACATTTCTGAAAATGACGCGCAGAAAAAAGAAAAGAATCTCTAAAGCAATATTAAAAAAGTAGATGTCTTATCCATGCCATGGAAAAATTGACTTTTATGTGATTTGGCTTTAGACTACAAATATACGGCTGGGACTGTGGATGAACCAACATAAGAGGGGATGAATTTGCATGGTGTTAAATAAGACGAATCAATCTAAGATAAAATTAACCATAGAAATAGTAATTTGCTATCTGTTAATGCTGATAATGGTGCTTTTATTTAATAAGTTAAGTAATCTGCTGCATACGGACAGCTTGTGGATGGGCGTTCTGACTTACGCATTTGTCGCTATACCCATCTTGATATATGTTTCACAAGTTGAGAAAAAACCAATGAGTAGTATTGGATTATACCGGATTACAGTTAAAGAGGTACTGATTGGTGTGATAATTGGCGCAGTCATGTTTTTGGCCCAGCAAATTCCCTTTTTGATTATGGGTACTGACTATGGAATGTTTGCCTCTTCACCAGATTGGCAGTTCATACTTGTCAGATCTATTTTCTGCATTGTTTGTGTGGGATTTACAGAGGAAATCGTGTTGCGGGGATTTATATTACATAAATCTATGCTCTTATTCAACAATAGAGTGTTAGCTGTAATTTTGAATTGCATTGTTTTTTATATGATTCACTGGCCGCCCGTCCGCTTTGTATTTGGCGAGTTTTTCAACATTACACTAAATACGCTGATTTTATGCGGGTATTTCTTTATTTCAAGAAAAAAGAGCATCGTACCTCTGATTGTTGCCCATGGAGTTTATGATATTATGGCAATATATTTATTACCTGCTGCGGCTTATTATTTTTTCTAAATGCAAAGGAGTCAACCCATGTTCCCAGTGAGTACATATGAGGAAATCGTTCAAAAGGAACGGGAGTTAAATGAAAAGCATATTATTGTCCTGCTGTTCGTCAGGCCCAGCCTGCCGGGGGCCAGGGAGATCATAGAGGAATTCAGCTATCTGCACTACAATTCCCGCAGGTACTGTTCCATCTACGCTGTGGGTTACACCAATGACGGCCAGAAGGAAGGGGACTACCGGATGGTGCAGCAGACAGGTGGCGCGGAGTGGTATTACAGCGACCAGGTGTTTGTGGACTTTAAACGGCAGCTGGAGCGGCGGCTGAAATGGAGATACAGTGGTGAGATTGAAATCCTGATTCTGCAGAGCAATCCGGAAGGGCGGGAGATCCTGAATTTCCAGAATTATGTGGCCATTGACGTGAACTATGGCATCAGGGAGGGGTATATCGGCTCCTTCTCCCGGTTCATGGAGACGCTGGTGCACAGCTCCCAGACCCAGGTGGAGTCGGCCCAGGTGGTGAAGGATCTGAGGAAACAGTCCCTTCGGCCAATCAGTATCCTGGAGGAAGCCGTCCAGGAGAGCAAGCGGGTGCCGGGCCCCTTGAAACGGGTGCTGAAGGACCGCATGTTCTATAAAACATCCAGATCCTATGGGGCGGAATAACGCAATTCATCATGGAGGACAGCATGTATAAAATTTTCATCGTGGAGGACGACAGCACCATCACCGCAGTGCTTACGCGGACGCTGGAAAGGTGGAATTACCAGGTATCTGCCGTGGAGGATTTTGGCGGAGTGCTGGAACAATTTGAGCGGATCGGCCCGGATCTGGTGCTGATGGACATTTCCCTGCCCTTATATGACGGGTTCTACTGGTGCGCCCAGATCCGCAGGCAGAGCCAGGTTCCCATTATCTTCATATCCTCGGCCGACCAGGAGATGAATCTGGTGATGGCGGTGAACATGGGGGCCGACGATTTCCTGGCCAAGCCCTTTAAACTGGAGGTGGGTCTGGCCAAAATCCAGGCGCTGCTGCGCAGAACCTATACCTTCACCGGCAAAAGGGATGTGATCAGGGCCGGGGAGGCGGTGCTGAGCCTGGGGGACGGCACATTGGAGGCTGGCGCCGCAGAGGGGGATGTCACAGAAGCGGGTGCCGCAAAGGCGGGTGCCGCAGAGGCGGGGAGCGCGGGGCCGCGGAAGCTGGAGCTGACCAAGAACGAACTTCGGATACTGAAGCTTCTGATGGAGCGCAAGGGGAATGTGGTACCCAGGGACGATATCATCCGGCAGCTGTGGGAGAGTGAAGATTTCATCGATGACAATACCCTTACAGTAAATATGACGCGGCTGCGCAAGAAGCTGGAGGGAATTGGGCTGAATGGGTTTATCGAGACCAGAAAGGGCCTTGGGTATCTGATTTCCGACGGGACGGGCAGAGAGGGGAGACGGCAATGAGCGGCGCAGAGTTTCCTCACAGTTTATTTCGGCTTTACTGGAAAGACAGAAAGCCCTGGCGCTTCCCCGCCCAGCTGCTGGTCCTTCTGACGATTGTCTGGTGGCTTTACGGCCTGCCCTGGCAGCCCATGGCCTACATCAGCCTGCTTCTGTCTGCCGCGGTGCTGGTTAATTCGGCATTCGATCTCCGCCTGTACCGGCGCCAGCTGCAGAGGGCGGCAGAGGTGGAAAGACGGGCCGGCCAGGAGCTGTTTTCCACAGCCCATGAGCAGAGTATGGAAAATGCGGGGGCGTCCGGCCTGGAAACCGCCTGGTCTCTGGCAGCGGAGGCCTGGCAGAGGCGCTGCCTGGAGGCCAGGGAGAAGCAGCGGGAGGAGAAGGAGAGAAGCAGCCGGTATTACACCCTCTGGTCCCATCAGGTCAAGACCCCTGCGGCAGCCATGGAGCTGCTGCTTCAGGAGGAGACTCTGGACCGCCGGGCGTTGGAACAGGAGCTGTTAAAGGTGGAGCAGTATGTGAATATGGCCCTTCAGTACCAGCGCCTGGACTGCAGCGGCCGGGATCTGGTGCTGAAGGAATATCCGCTGGAGAGTCTGGTGAAAAAAGCGGTTAAGCACATGGCTTCGGCCTTCATTTACAACAAGGTTTCCGTCCGCCTGGCAGACCTGGAGGGCACAGTGCTGACGGATGAGAAATGGTTCCTGTTCGTGCTGGAACAGATTCTGGGCAATGCGGTGAAATATGCGCCCAAGGGGGAGATCTGCATTTATGTGCCGGAGGAAAGTCCGGGGGAGCTGGTGGTTGAGGACAATGGGATCGGCATCCGCGCAGAGGATGTACCCAGGGTCTTTGACTGGGGTTACACCGGTTATAACGGCCGGCGGGAGACCCGTTCCACGGGAATCGGCCTGTATCTCTGCCGCCAGACCATGGACATGCTGGGCCAGTCCCTCCGCCTCCGGTCCGTGGAGGGCAAGGGGACCAAAGTGTATCTTGGCATTGCCAGAAAACGGTTTGCAATTGAATAGGATCTGTACCTTTCAAAAATGTAAGGTGCGGCGGAGAAAATGTAAGCTGCTTCGATGGCAGCTTTTTTCCGTACTTTCTATAATAGGAGACACAATAAATGATACAGATTGGAGGAACTTATGTCTCTTTTAGAAGTGAAACATTTAAGAAAGGTGTACAGTACGCGGTTCGGAGGCGTCAAGGCTGAAGCCCTGGCTGATGTGGAGTTCTCTGTGGAGAGCGGAGAGTATGTGGCCATCATGGGAGAGTCCGGCTCCGGCAAAACCACATTGCTGAATATTCTGGCGGCCCTGGATAAGCCCACCTCAGGCACGGTGGCCCTGGATGGAAAGGATATGTCCCAGATACCGGACAGGCAGATGGCGGCCTACAGGCGTGATAATCTGGGCTTTGTGTTCCAGGATTTTAATCTGCTGGATACATTTTCCCTGAGGGACAACATCTTTCTGCCCATGGTCCTGGCCAGAAAGGATTACCAGGAAATGGAAAAACGCCTGGGGGTTCTGGCGGAGAAGCTGGAGATCGGGGAGCTGCTGGATAAATATCCCTATGAGGTGTCGGGAGGCCAGAAGCAGCGGGCCGCTGTAGCCAGGGCGCTGATAACCAGGCCCAGAATCCTGCTGGCGGACGAGCCCACAGGCGCCCTGGATTCGCGGGCAGCGGACGGCCTGCTGCGGATCTTTGAGGAGATCAATGCCGGGGGACAGACTGTGTTCATGGTGACCCACAGCACCAGGGCTGCCAGCCATGCGGGGCGGGTGCTGTTCATCAAGGACGGAATCATTTTCCATCAGCTGTACCGGGGGGACTGTTCAAATGAGGACATGTACCAGAAGATCTCAGATACGCTGACCGTGCTGGCCACCAGGAAGGGGGAGACACATCATGAGTTCCATGCATAATTTCCTGTTTTACCCCAGGCTGGCCCTGACTAATATGAAGAAGAACAGGGAAATCTACGGTCCCTACCTGTGCGCGGGGGGGCTGATGGCAGGGCTGCTGTATATTCTCCACGCGGTTGGGATCATGGTGGAGGACAGCCGGATGGCGGGCGGGGATATCATGCAGTTTATGGTTGCGGTCTGCTTCAATCTCTGCATTGTATTTGTATTTCTGATCCTGTTTTATATCAACAGCTTTGTGATGAAGCGCAGGAAGCGGGAGCTGGGCCTGTTCTGTGTGCTGGGAATGGAGAAGCGGCACCTGGGCTTCGTGCTGTTCTGGGAGGTGGTCTTTGGGATGGCGGCCAGCCTTCTGGCGGGGATTGCCGGGGGCGCATTGTTCAGCCAGGCCATGTTCATGCTGCTATTAAAGCTGGTAGGGCTGCCCGCCAGGCTGATGTTTACAGTGCCGCTGCAGTCGGTGGGACAGACCTGCCTGATCTATGGGGTGTGTTTTACAGCAGTGCTGGCCTACGATCTGGTTAACGTGTCCAGAACCAACCCCATTGACCTGCTGCACAGCAGCCAGGAGGGGGAGCGGGAACCTGAGACAAGATGGGTGACAGCCGTGCTGGGCGCCGTCTTTCTGGCCGGAGGCTACGGCCTGGCTGCCACGGCCAGGACATCGTCGGGGGCATTGTCCGCCTTTCTGCCGTCTGTGCTGATGGTGATGGCTGCAACCTACTGCCTGTTCCAGGCGGGAAGTGTACTGATCTTAAAAACACTCCGTAAAAATAAACGGTTTTATTATAAGCCGGAGAACTTCGTTGCAGTGTCGGGAATGATCTACCGGATGAAGCAGAACGCTGCCGGTCTGGCGGGAATCTGTATCCTGTCCACAGCTGTGCTGCTGACCCTGTCCACCTGCGCCAGCCTGTATGTGGGCGAGGAGGACATTCTGAGGACCCAGTATCCCAGGGAGGTCAGCCTGTTTGCCGGAGCCGGTGAGACGTCCCCGGAGGCCATTAAGGGCGCGGCTGAGGCGCTGGCTGGAAAAAATGGCTGTGAGCTGGTCAACATGCAGGACTTCCACCAGTCCAACTACCGCACCCAGTATGGGTCAGGCCGCTACATGGCGGCGCCTGCCTATGATGCAACGGACACCATGGTCTATCTGATGCCTCTGGCGGACTATAACCGGCTCAACCAGGAGAATCGGGAACTGGCCCCGGATGAGGCGCTGTACTACTCGCCCTCCTTTGCACAGGGGGAGACTGCAGATCTGTGGGGGACCAAGTACCGGCTGAAGGGGGAGATAACAACCTTTGACGTCAGCTGGCTTCAGGGGTTTGCCACGCCGGTGGACCAGGTGCTGTTTGTGGTGCCGGAGCTGAAGGATATGTACAGACTGGCAGAGGCCTATGACAGCCTGTCCCCGAGTGAGAGCTCTAAGCCCCGGGTCAGCTATCTCTGTAGGTTTGACCTGTCGGGCAGCCCCCAGGGGAAGGAGGCTTTTGAGACACATATTGCTGCGGAAATTCCCGGGATTTACAACAGCACGGCCAGGAACCAGATCAAGGCTGAGTTCTACCAGCTGTACGGAAGCATTTTGTTCGTGGGAATATTTTTTATCGCCCTGTTTTTGACTGCCACGGTGCTGATTATCTATTATAAACAGATCACAGAGGGCTATGATGACAGGGAGCGGTTCAAGATCATGGAGAAGGTGGGGATGAGCGCCGCTGAGGTGAGACGGACCATTACCAGACAGGTGCTGATGGTATTTTTTCTGCCTCTGGGCATGGCGGTGATCCATATTCTGGTGGCATTTACGCCCATGTGCAGTATGCTGACCATGTTCAGCATGAGGAATACCCGGCTGTTTGCAGCCTTTACGGCTCTGTCCATCCTGGTGTTCGGAGTGGTGTACCTGCTGGTGTACCGGCTGACGGCCAGGACGTATTTTAAAATTGTCCGGGAATAGGCTTGCAGTGCAGAAAAAGTGTCTGCCAAAACAGACCATTGACAAACAGCCGGCGGGATGGTAACATTTTTTTAGATTTAACATAGAGGAGATATCCCATATGAAATGCAGATTGACGGATCAGATGAGAAGGCGAAGCAGCTCTGTACAGACGGTGCCGGTGAAACGTTGTGCGGAGCTTAAACTGGAAGCATAGATGCTTTTGAATCACCGGAAGACAGTGGTGGAAGGGCGTACACAGGTGCGTCTGTTTCAGGTACTCGTTTTCCGGGGTCGTCATTTATGATATTCAGGCTGCGGGCAGTGTTTTGCCCGCGGCTTTTTTGATGCCTGAAATGATTGAAATGGAGAATAGCAATGACCAATGAAATAAAGAACTGGAAGGGAAATGTTTCCCGCTTTTTAACTGCTCAGACCATCTCGCTGTTCGGATCATCCCTGGTCCAGTACGCCATTGTCTGGTATATCACCCTGTCCACCTCCTCCGGGAAAATGCTGACCATATCCACGCTGTGCGGTTTCCTGCCCCAGATCTGCATATCCCTGTTCGCAGGGGTGCTGATCGACAGGTACAACCGCAAATATATGATTATGCTGGCTGACACTATGATCGCGGGGGCCACCCTGGCCCTGGCTCTGGCCTTCATGTCCGGTTACAGGAACATCTGGTTCCTGTTCGCGGCCCTGGTGGTGCGCTCGGCCGGAACCGGCGTACAGACACCTGCGGTCAATGCCGTCATTCCACAGATGGTTCCAAAGGAGCAGCTGATGCGGATCAGCGGGATCAACAGCACCCTGTCCTCGCTGACCATGTTCCTGGCCCCGGCTGCCAGCGGCGCGCTGATGGCGGCGGCGCCCCTGGAGTTTGCCCTTCTGATTGATGTGGCCACGGCGGTGGCGGGCGTGGGAATCACGGCTTTTGTGCGGGTGCGCCCTTATGAAAGGCGTGGGGATAAAGCTGTTTCGGCGGTGGAGGAGCTGAGGGCCGGTTTTGCCTATTTAAGAGGAAGCCGGTTTGTGAAATGTCTGTTGATGTTTCAGATTACCGTGCTGTTTTTGATCAGCCCCTCGGCATTTCTGACGCCGCTGATAGTGAGCCGTACTTTTGGGCCGGAGGTCTGGCGCCTGACGGCCAGTGAGATGACCTACAGCCTTGGCATGGTGGCCGGCGGCCTGCTGATCACAGCCTGGGGCGGCTTTGAGAAACGCCTGAAGACCACCCTGCTGGCCGGGGCGGTGTACGGCGGCATCATGATTGGCCTGGGGATGGCGCCAGTGTTCTGGATATACCTGATATTTAATCTCTGTATAGGAATCACCGCCCCCTGCTACAACTCGCCCATTACAGTGTCTATCCAGGAGCGCGTGGAGCCGGAGATGCACGGGCGGGTATTCAGCCTGATGCAGATCTCCACCTCCTGCGCACTGCCCCTGGGAATGGTATTCTTCGGTCCCATGGCAGATCTGCTGCCCATAAAATGGCTGCTGGCCGCAGCGGGAACAACGGTGCTGCTGGTATCCGCCCTGGTGTGGAGAATGAAGTGGCTGGAGTAACCGCCGCCGCGCGGTCCGAAACGATTTGAAAAATGGGTGTTCCTTTGTTACAATAGGGATCATACCAACCATGCAGGTGCAGATAAGGAGAATAGGGATTATGGGAGCTGGAATGTTTGACTTTAGGAGCAAGGAAGAGAAGGACCGGGATTACAAGTTATTTTACAAACGGGTATTCCCGGGCGGGGAAGAGCAGAAGGAGCGGGTGACACGGCTGCTGCAGGAGAGGGTGCCTGGTGAGGACATCAAATACGTGCTGATGTATTATATCACGCTGAAGGATTATATGGTTCTGAATGAGGAGCCGGATTTTGACAAGGCTGCGGATCTGTCCCTGAGGAAGCTGCGTCTGATCAAGGTGACGCCGGAGCTGCTGAAGGTGTTCCGGGATGTGATGGAGCAGGAAGGGTAAGTTTTGCCCATCAGATGGATAATTTTTCCATTATAGTTCGGCAGGTTATTATGATATACTAGAAATTATGAAGATATTGCTTGACGAGATCATGAGGCGGCGTAATTTAACAGAGCGTCAGGTGAGCATACTTACAGGGTTGTCCCCGTCAACCGTACACGAGATCAGGAAGGGGTCTATGCCACGTGTGGACACTCTGGAAGCCCTGGCGGCAGGTCTAAGAGTAAAAATTTCGGATCTGATGGAAAGCGAATATCTGTAGTTTATAAAAAGTGCTTGTTATTCCGAGCAAGATGATCAAAGTGCCATAAAATGCGCTATATTATGTAGAGATTCTGGGGATTGCCGAAACGTCCCCTCTATTAGAATCAGGCGAGAGGTAGTGTGCAAAGGCATGAAAGATGAAGAATTGTTTGAGCTGCCGGAAGGGTTTACAGACCGGCAGCTGATGGAAGAATTTGAGGAGGCTGAAGCTGAGGTGGAGGCAGAGGGCGGTCCACAGCCCGATCCGGAAGGGTTTGAGCGTCTGTGGCGGAAGCTGACAGAAGAGGGCGGTGAAAATCCGCGCCGGTGAGCAGATAACAACAAAAGTAGAGAAATCAAGGTTTTTGGGTACAGTATATAGGGCTGTTGCATGTAATGCGCAGTCCTGTTTTAGTGGATTGTTTTATATGGAAAAACGGTGGACAGAATTCTAAGAATCTGTTATGATAAAACCACATTTCTAATGAGATCTGAATCTTCTGAATTCACGCAGCTTCTGCACATATTTCTCATCAGATCAATTAAATACGGAGGTATTTTTATGGAGCAAAACACACAGGTAACAACCAACCGCGAGGTCAAATCCAGTGCTTTTACCACCCTGTTCGGGCAGGCTGAGAATGCGGCGAAGCTGTATGAGGCGCTGAATGATGAGGAGGAGGTCTCACCAGAGGACATTGAATTTACTACCCTGCAGGGCGTACTGTTTATGGTACGGAAAAATGATCTGGCCTTTGTTGCTAAAAGAAGGGTTCTGGTCGTCAGCGAACATCAGTCCACAGTCAACGGCAATATGCCCCTGCGAGACATCATCTATTATGGCCGGACCATGGAAAAGCTGGTGGAGCCAAGGGATCTTTACAAGACGAACATGATTGAGATACCTACTCCGGAATTCCTGGTATTCTACAATGGAGACCGTGCATTTCCACCAGAAAAAATCCTGAAACTTTCTGATGCTTTCCTTGAAAAAACGGATTCACCTATGCTAGAATTAAAAGTGAGGATCATCAATATCAATCTGCCGATGAATCACCCAATTCTGGAACGGTGCAGGCCCTTGTATGAATACGCTTGGTTTATCCAACAGATCAAGACCCATCAGTGGGAGGGGTTGAGCCGTGATGAGGCCATTGTTTCGGCAATGGCGGACTGTAAGGAAGAAGGGATTCTGACAGATTTTCTGAGAGAGCATGGGACGGAGGCGGTAAATATGCTGTTTACAGAATTTAATATGGAAGACGCCCTGGATGTCCGGGGGGAGGAGAAATTTGCGGAAGGGCTGGCACAGGGGAAGGCTGTAAGTGTATTGGAGTTGTTGGAGGATCTCGGTCAGGTGTCTGACAAGGTGAAAGAAACCATATTGGGCCAACAGAATCTGGAGATTTTAACAAGGTGGCATAAAATGGCTGCAAAGGCCAAAAGCATCGCTGAGTTCGAATCGCAGATGTGATGTGAAACCAGTGTGCAAAAATGGGCGGCCGCCCAGCTGTATACTTCAGCTCATGGGGCCGCCCATTTTCAGCTTATGAACTCACCAGCGGCAGATACTCTTTAAAACCCTCGGCCTCCATCTGGCTCAGGGGAATAAAGCGGAGGGCAGCACTGTTGATGCAGTACCGCAGACCGCCGTCCTCAATGGGCCCGTCATGGAATACATGGCCCAGATGGGAATCAGCTTCCCGGCTCCGGATTTCCACGCGATTCATTCCATAGCTGTTATCCTGGGTTTCAGTGACAGCGCCGGGCGTCACAGGCTTCGTGAAACTGGGCCAGCCGCAGCCTGAATCGAATTTCGCAGCGGACGTAAACAGCGGTTCGCCTGTGATCACATCCACATACAGGCCGGGTTCGTGATTCTCCCAGTATTCCCCGGTAAACGGTCTCTCGGTGGAGGATTTCCTGGTGACTTCGTATTGTTCCTGGGTCAGATTCTCCGCCAGCTCCTCCTCGGATAGCTTCATGCCCACAGTGCCGTCCGGCCGGACCTCAAGGCTGTCCAAACCACGGAAGTCAATGTGGCAGTATCCGCCGGGATTTTTTTGCAGATAATCCTGGTGATAGTCCTCAGCGGGATAAAAATGATCAAGGGGCTTAAGCTCCACTGCCAGTGGTTTTGCATAATCCTTCTGTACTATGTGCATGACAGGCTCAAGGACAGCCAGGTCATTCCGGTCTCTATAGTAAATCCCGGTCCTGTACTGGCTCCCGCGGTCATTGCCCTGGCGGTTTACGCTGACCGGATCAATGATCTTGAAATACTGCAAAGCCAGTGTGCGCAGCGTCACGATATCCGGATCATACAGGATGCGCACTGTCTCGGCAAAGCCGGTGCTGTCTGAGCACACCTCCTCATAGGTGGGATGGTCCTTATTGCCGTTGGCATAGCCGGAAACAGAATCACAGACACCTGGTATCCGTGAAAAGTATTCCTCAACTCCCCAGAAACAGCCGCCTGCGAAATAGATTTCACGCAGATTCCGCGTATTGGCAGATTGGTTTGACATAATATTCCCTCGCTTTCTGTTGGTATCATTTTGCCCATCAGGGCGGCAGCTTATGCTCTTGAGGCAGAGAAAGCAGGCCGCCGGAAATCTGTAAAACAAAAAGCCCCGCAAACCTAAGTTTGCAGGGCCTTTAATATGCGCCGGACATGATTCGAACACGCGACCTTCTGGTCCGTAGCCAGACGCTCTATCCAGCTGAGCTACCGGCGCATTGCGATGTCTCACAACAACGCAAAAGCAATTATAGCTAAGATCCGGAGAAATGTCAACAGTTTTTTTGGAAAATATAAAAAAAGTTTCCAAGCCTACAGTATAAACATTCTGGCAGTCATCAGCTCGTCCATGGAATGGGCGGTGTAGCTGACGGTAAAATCATCCAGCATTTTCACGCCCGGATAGTAGGAGGCGTGGAGGGCTTTAAAATGATCCTTGTAGTTGATTTCCAAAGTCAGAAGCTCCGGTACTGCCATGGGGCGCAGGTCAGAGTGTTCCAGCGCCTCCCTGGCGCCCTGGCGGATCTTCTCGCAGGCCAGGTCCGTGGGCAGGTTGATGGTGGCCCGTCCCAGGCTCTCTTTGACAGCCACCGCTGTGATGGCCGGATCATGCTGTTTCACATGGTCGCAGAGCATCTGGTCCCCGCTGACGAATACGGAGGGGACTCCCCGTGAGGCGCCGGTGTAGGCGTGGAGCAGAAATTCTGAGGCCAGGCTGCCGTTAATCTTCACATAGTTGTTGCCACGGTTCATGGTGTGGCACAGGGGGCTTCCGGGAAGTCCTGCGGGGGAGTGGTAGCCCACGAACATCAGGGCGTCGAAGGAGCTGTCCAGGCCTGCGACCATGGAGTCCGGTGTCAGGGACCAGTCGAAGATGACCCGGGCTTCCTTGGGGAACAGGGACAGATCCATGTTGCGCCCGCTGTCATGTGCGTCCTTCACGTATATTTCCGTGGCTCCGGCCTCTATGGCGCCCTGGCAGGCGGCCACGGCCTCCAGCGTCATCTCCCTGGCCGCGGCCGCGTGCTCCTTGTCCCCCAGATTGGTGGAGGCCCAGGAGGTGGTGCCTGCGGTCCCTTCAATGTCCACACTGATATAAACTTTCATATTTGTTTTCTCCTTTTTGCATTGTACCATCCGCCGCACGTACTGGGGAGCGGGGGGAAATGCCTGATTTTCTGTAATGATGGGATACATTTATAAACATACAGCGCCCATAAAGATCCATATTTTCCAGTTTTTATTTTATATTATAAAGAGAAAACC
>OKVW01000552.1_pt1 | contig 21355 bp, 19 predicted proteins | sample 1606991 | NCBI WGS metagenome assembly OKVW01 (sample SAMN03281021, study PRJEB24777) | human gut metagenome | isolation source: fecal sample PR177 from 1 month old male Malay infant, vaginal delivered...
GCGGTGGAAAGCGGCAGCGATGCGGTGGAAAGCGGCAGAATTGCGGCGGAGGGCCGCATCTCCCAGGTGCAGCCGGGGGAGATCCTGGTAACACACGGCAACCTTCACCGCGGATTCGAATATCCGCTGATTAAATTCGTATTCATCACCGAAGGCGACATGTTCGGTGTGGAGAAGAAGAAAAAACGCAGGAAGAAAACCAATTACCAGGGCAAGGCCATACAGAGCTTTTCCGAATTGTCGGTGGGCGATTATGTGGTTCATGAGGAACACGGCCTCGGCATCTACCGCGGAATCGAAAAGGTGGAGCGGGACAAGATCACCAAGGATTATATCAAGATTGAGTACGGGGACGGCGGCAACCTGTATCTGCCTGCAACCCGTTTGGAGAGCATCCAGAGATACGCGGGGGCGGAGGCCAAGAAGCCTAAGCTGAACCGCCTGGGCGGCAGCGAGTGGTCTAAAACCAAGAGCCGGGTAAAGGGCGCGGTACGCGAGATCGCCAAAGACCTGGTGAAGCTGTATGCGGCCCGCCAGGAGAAGGCGGGTTTCCAGTACGGCGGGGATACGGTGTGGCAGAGGGAATTCGAGGAGCTGTTTCCCTATGATGAGACGGACGACCAGCTGGATGCCATTGATTCCGTGAAGAAGGATATGGAGAGCCGCCGGATCATGGACCGCCTGGTGTGCGGGGACGTGGGCTACGGCAAGACCGAGGTGGCGCTGCGGGCCGCCTTTAAAGCGGTGCAGGACAGCAAGCAGGTGGTCTATCTGGTGCCCACCACCATTTTGGCCCAGCAGCATTACAATACCTTTGTGCAGCGGATGAAGGACTTCCCTGTGCGGGTGGATATGCTGTCCCGGTTCTGCACCCCGGCCAGGCAGAAGAGGACTCTGGAGGACCTGCGAAAGGGCATGGTGGACATTGTGATCGGCACCCACAGGGTGCTCTCCAAGGATATGCAGTTTAAGGATCTGGGGCTGCTGATCGTGGATGAGGAGCAGCGCTTCGGGGTGGCCCACAAGGAGAAGATCAAACAGCTGAAGGAGAATGTGGATGTGCTGACCCTGACGGCTACCCCCATTCCCAGAACCCTGCACATGAGCCTGGCCGGAATCCGGGATATGAGCGTGCTGGAGGAGCCGCCGGTGGACCGCACTCCCATCCAGACCTATGTGATGGAGTTCAATGAGGAAATGATCCGGGAAGCCATCAACCGGGAACTGGCCCGGGGCGGACAGGTGTATTATGTATACAACCGTGTGACGGACATCGACGATGTGGCGGGCCGTGTAGCGGCCCTGGTTCCCGAGGCGGTGGTGACATTTGCCCACGGTCAGATGCGGGAACATGAGCTGGAGAAGATCATGGGAGAGTTCATCAACGGGGAGATCGACGTACTTGTATCCACAACAATCATCGAAACGGGACTGGATATCCCCAATGCCAACACCATGATTGTGCACGACGCGGACCGCATGGGCCTGTCCCAGCTGTATCAGCTGAGAGGCCGCGTGGGCCGTTCCAATAGGACGTCCTATGCATTTTTAATGTATAAACGCGACAAGCTCCTGAAGGAGGAGGCTGAGAAGCGTCTCCAGGCCATCCGTGAATTCACGGAGCTGGGTTCCGGTATCAAGATCGCCATGAGGGACCTGGAGATCCGCGGCGCAGGCAACGTGCTGGGCGCTGAGCAGCACGGCCACATGGAGGCCGTGGGCTATGACCTCTACTGTAAGATGCTGAACGAGGCGGTGCTGGCCCTTAAGGGCGAGTCCGTGGAGGATGAGAACTATGATACGGTGGTGGAATGCGATATCAGCGCCTATATACCTGGTTCCTATATCAAGAATGAATATCAGAAACTGGATATCTACAAACGTATATCCGCCATTGAGACGGAAGATGAGTATATGGATATGCAGGATGAGCTGACCGACCGGTTCGGGGACATCCCGGGGAGCGTGGAAAACCTCCTGAAGATTGCCTCCTTAAAGGCCCTGGCCCACCGGGCCTATGTGACCGAGGTGTCCATCAACCGCCAGGAAGTGCGCCTGACCATGTATCAGAAAGCGCGGCTTAAGGTGGAGCTGATCCCTGAGTTTGTGAAGAGCTATAAGGGAAGCCTGAAAATGATGCCGGGGGAGGTGACGGTGCTTCTCTACACTGATATGCGGAACAAAAACAAGGACAGTTTTGCCATGATGAAGGTGGCCAGGGAGCTGGTGGAAGGGCTTGCAGGGCTGACGGAGGAAAGACCGTCAACTGTCGACAAACATTGACATTTACCGAATTATCTGTTAAATTACTAAATAAGAAAATATATCGATTCAGGCGAAGAGCTATAGATTAATATAGAGTATTTAATCTATGGCTCTTTTGCGGATATGGAGGAGCGGAAACATGAAATACATCGTGAAACGAATCCTGCAGATGATCCCCTCGGTGCTGCTGGTGCTTCTGATCACATTTACGCTGTCCCGCATTGTGCCGGGGGACCCCGCGCGCATGATGGCGGGCGAGCAGGCGCCGGAGGCCGCTGTGGAGCGAATCCGCGAGGAGATGGGCCTCAACGATCCTGTCCCCATGCAGTTTTTTAGCTACGTGGGGGATGTGATGCACGGGGATCTGGGTACGGCCTGGCACACCGGCAAGCCGGTTACATACGATTTCGCTATGCGTTTCCCTGCTTCCCTGGAGCTGGCGCTGTGCGCGCTGCTGCTGGCGGTGGTGATCGGAATCCCGGTGGGCATTTACGCGGCGTCCAAGAAGGATTCCATGGCGGATCACGTGTCCAGGGTGGTGACGCTCCTGGGAACCAGCGTGCCGGTGTTCTGGCTGGGGTTCATGCTGATCTACCTGCTTTACGCCAAATATGATCTGATCCCCGCGCCTATCGGACGGATTGCGGACAATATTTATCCGCCCACCCAGATTACGGGGCTTTATCTTCTGGACAGCCTGCTGACCGGGGATATGATCGCCTTTAAAAGCGCGCTATCCCACATTTTGCTGCCTGCTGTCTGCCTGAGCTTCGGCTCCCTGGCGGTGATCTCCCGCATGACCCGCAGCAATATGATCGAGGTGCTGAACCTGGACTACATCCGCACAGCCCGTTCCAAGGGCATCAAGGAGCGCCAGGTGGTGGGCAAGCACGGACTGCGCAATATTCTGGTACCCGTGCTGACGGTGATCGGCGCCCAGCTGGGCGGCCTGATCGGCAACGCTGTGGTGGTGGAGACCATTTTCAACTGGCCCGGTGTGGGAAGCTATATCACCCAGTCTATTCTGCAGACGGATTATGCGCCGGTCCAGGCATTTACGGTGGTCAGCGTTCTGATTTACATGGCGATCAACCTGATACTGGACATCCTGTACGCTGTGGTTGACCCGAGAATTACATACAATTAGGAGGAAGAAGGATGAGTGAGCAGAAGAATATCGGTATAGACAGGCCTTCCTTTCTCCAACGTCTGATGAAGCAGAAAATGGCGCTGGTGGGCGGGATTGTGATCCTGCTCTGGCTGCTGGTGGGCCTGGTATCGTTTTTCTATACGCCCTACGGGCCCAACGAGGTCAGCATGGGGGAAAAGCTTCTGGCCCCCGGCGCCGGACACCTGATGGGGACGGACAACTTTGGGCGTGATATTTTAAGCCGGATGATGTGCGGGGCTCGCATCTCCCTGTTGCTGGGCTTTGTGGCGGTCTGTATCTCCCTCTGTATCGGGATACCGCTGGGAGCGTTTTCCGGATACTATGAGGGGAAGGCCGGGAACCTGATCATGCGTGTGATGGATTCCCTGCAGGCGTTCCCCATGCTGATCCTGGTTATGTCCATCTCCGTGGCCCTGGGGCGCAACAGCTTCAGCGCCATGCTGGCCGTGGGTATCGCCGGAATTCCCAACTTTGCCCGCCTGATGTATGCCCAGACGCTGTCGGTTAAGCAGAGCGCCTTCATTGAGGGCGAGCACGCCATCGGCCTGCCGCGGCGGGATATCCTGGTGCGCCACATCCTGCCCAATTGTATCACCCCGATCCTGGTGCGCCTGTCCCTGAGCCTGGGCAGCGCAATTCTGACCGTATCCAGCCTGAGCTTCCTGGGAATCGGTGTACAGCCGCCCACGCCTGAGTGGGGCTATATGATCTCCGACGCCAGGGGCTATATCCTGACAGGGGAATGGTGGATGATCTTTTTCCCGGGCCTGGCCATCGCCAGCCTTGTGCTGTCCTTCAACCTGTTCGGTGACGGTCTGCGGGATGCCCTGGACTATCGCACTCAGTAAGGCTGCTGGAGCAATTTTCAAACACGCTCTAATGCGGGCCTTAACATAGAGTTTAATAAAGGATCTAAAGAAATGGAGGAGAATTATTTATGAAGAAAAAATTTCTGGCGGTTGTGACCGCCGCCGTGATGGCTGCTTCCCTGGCCGGCTGCGGCAGCAATGCCAACGCAAACAATCCCAATGCCACCAGCGCGGCGACCACTGCGGCAGGCAGGGGGAGAGTCCCAGGCCGATGGAGCCGGTGCGGCCTCAGGCAATAAGGTGCTGACCCTGGCATATGCCGAGGGCGGCAAAACGCTGAATCCCACCCAGGCCACGGACGCCACCTCAGCCGAGTTCATCAACGCGGCCTACGACCAGCTGGTGACCTACGGAAGTGTTACGGGCGAACAGGGTTATGAGATGGCCGATACCAGCGATATCAAGCCCTCCCTGGCAAAAAACTGGGAGGTGTCCGAGGATGGCCTGACCTATGTGATTCATCTGGACGAGAATGCCAAGTTCGCCAACGGCGACCCGGTTAACGCCGATGCGGTGACCTATTCCTTCAACCGCATCAAGGATTCCAACTATACGGGATTTCTGTACTCTCTGGCCAACATTGACACCATGGAGAAAACAGATGACCTTACAGTGACCTTCAAGCTGTCCAAGCCCTGCACCATATTCTTTAACCTGCTGCAGATGCACATTTTCTCCATCGTGAACCCCAACCAGCTGGAGGGGATGTCAGAGGAGGAGATCGACACCTTCCTGACCACCACCACCGTGGGTTCCGGCGCCTTTGACATTGAGAAATGGGATGCCACCACAGAGGTGATCTTAAACGCCCGCGCCGACTACTGGAAGGGCAAAGTGGATCTGGACAAGGTGATCTATAAGATCATTCCTGAGCCGTCCAACCGCGTACTGCTGGCGGACAAGGGGGATGTGGATATCGCCAGAGTGATCCCTCCCAAGGATCTGGCAAAGCTGGAAGGCAACACGGATCTGGATATCAGGGCCTACGAGAGCGTTTCCATCGTGTATCTGTCTCTCAATACACAGAAGGCGCCTCTGGACAATGTGAAGGTGCGCCAGGCTTTGAACTATGCGGTACCCTACGATGTGATCGTCAATGATGTTATGAGCGGCAAGGCTAAGAAACTGGATTATGTGATTCCCAGCGCTATGCCGGCCCACATCGCGGACCCCACAGGGGCCTACACAACGGATCTGGACAAGGCGAAAGCCCTGCTGGCCGAGGCCGGATACGCTGATGGCTTTGACATGAAGCTTGTGATCAGCACCGGCAACCAGGACTATGAGGATACAGCGATTCTGGTTCAGGCTGAGCTGGCTAAGATTGGTGTGAAGCTGAGCATTGAGAAGATGGAGAGGGCCCAGTATCTGGAAGCTACCAGAAGCCACAATTTTGATATGGCGATCTCCAGCTATTCCTCCTTTGTAAATGATCCGGGTTATTTCTTCGGAAACTGCCTGTATTCTAAGGGTGAGTACAACTACGGTTCCTACAAGAGCGACGAGGTTGACGCTATCTGGGATAAGGCAGAGTCCTCCAATGACTTGAGCGAGCGCTATGAGCTGTACACCGAGGCCCAGAAGATTGTGGCTGAGGACGCTCCCTGGGTGCCGCTGTATGAGAAGTCAAATATTTATGTGCTGAACAAGAGTGTTAAGAGCTTTTTGTATTATCCGGACGGATCCGTGCGTCTCGCAGCTATCTCCAAATAACGGAATATAAAAACAGATTTGAGGGTTAAGTATGGAGCCGATTTTAAAAGTACAGGATTTACATACAGAGATAACGACCAATTATGGCACGTTTGAGGCGGTGAGCGGCGTCAGCTTCCAGCTTGGAAAAGGCGAGACGCTGGGGCTGGTGGGGGAGTCCGGCTGCGGTAAGAGCCTGACCTCCTTATCCATCACCGGCCTTTTGGGGCCGAAGGTCCGTGTGGCCGCGGGGGAGGCCTTTTTCGAGGGGAGAGATATATTCAAGCTCTCCCCCAAGGAGATGCGCCAGTTAAGGGGCGGTAAGATCTCCATGATATTCCAGGAGCCCATGACCGCCTTAAATCCCCTGTTCACGGTGGGAAACCAGATGGTGGAGATGATGCTGCCCCACATGAAAATCACCAAGAAGGAAGCGCTGAAACGCTCTGTGGAGCTGCTCACCGACATGGGGATCGAGCGGCCGGAGCAGGTTGTGAAGTCCTACCCATTTGAGCTGTCCGGCGGTATGCGCCAGCGCGTGATGATCGCCATGAGCCTGTCCTGCAATCCCAAGATCCTGATCGCGGATGAGCCGACCACCGCCCTGGACGTGACCATCCAGGCCCAGATCCTCAAATTGATGAATGAACTGAAACACAAGTACGATACCTCCATTATCCTGATCACCCACAACCTGGGCGTGGTGGCTCAGATCTGTGACCGGGTGGCGGTGATGTACTTCGGCAGAATCATGGAGACGGCTCCGGTGAAGCTGCTGTTTGAGCAGCCGCTCCACCCATACACCAAAGGACTGTTCCTTTGCATCCCCAAGCTGGACCAGGAGGAGGATTTCCTCAGCACCATCCCCGGCATGGTGCCGTCGCTGACGGAGAAGGCAATCGGGTGCGCTTTTGCACCCAGGTGTCCGCGGTGTACGGACCGGTGCCGCAGGGAGGAGCCGGAGCTGGTGGAAGTGGAAGAAGGGCATTTTTGCAGATGCTGGGGCGTTCTGGAGGATAAGGCATGAGCAGATTGTTGGAAGTAAAGAATCTGAGTAAATTCTATACGAGCAAACAGGGCTTTTTCGGCGCCAAGTCCGAAACCGTCAAGGCGGTCAACCGGATCACCTTCCACATCGATGAGCAGGAGACTCTGGGGATTGTGGGGGAATCCGGCTGCGGCAAGTCCACCACAGGGCGTGCCGTGCTGCGGCTCCATGAACCCACGGAGGGAGAGATCCTGTACCGGGGGAAGGATCTCTGCGGGCTGAGCCTGGAGGAGATGAAGCCCTACCGGCAGAAGATGCAGATCGTTTTCCAGAACGCCAACTCCGCTCTGGACCCCAGGTGGACGGTGGAACAGTCTTTGGTAGAGCCGATCAGGCTCCATAATCCGGAGATCGGCAGGCAGGAGCTGGACCAGCGGATCGACCGCCTGATGGAGGAGGTCGGGTTTGCTCCCATGTACAAAAAGAAATATCCCCACGAGTTTTCCGGTGGCCAGCGCCAGCGCATTGGGATTGCCAAGGCGATCTCCGTGAGCCCGGAGTTCGTGGTCTGTGACGAGCCGGTGTCCGCGCTGGATGTGAGTGTGCAGGCTCAGGTGCTGAACCTGATGAAAAAGCTGCAGAGGGAGCGGAAGCTGTCCTATATGTTCATCTCCCACGACCTGTCGGTAATCCGGTTCATCAGCGACCGGGTGGGCGTGATGTACGCCGGGCGCCTGGTGGAGGTGGCGGAGACAAAGGAATTTTTTGAAAATGCCCTCCACCCCTACTCCAGGGTGCTGATGGCGGCTGTGCCAAAGCCCGTGGTGATGGACGATAAGGACGAGCTGTACCGGGGGATCGGGACCATCGCCAAGGCGTCCAAGGAGGGCTGCCCGTTCTGTTCCAGATGCGCCCAGGCTGACGGCCGCTGCCGGGCGGAGATGCCGGAGCAGAGGGAAGTGACGCCAGGGCATTTTGTGTCGTGCCATCTGTATGATTAATTGTAAATGAGAGTATGAATTTAAAGGTGCTGTGAAAAGATGGAGTGATTTGACTTCATTTTTTCACAGCTTTTTTCTTTTAGTGGAAAAGGGAACGCCGGGGCTGGCGTCAATGTATGCTTTTTCTTTGACATAATGACGAAAATGGTGTAAAAGTCAAGAAAAATATTAAAAGAGTTTTGGATAATTATGATATAAATATAAAATGCACAATAAAAAGATTGATGAAAATACTTTTTTAGACATATTGACATCACGATGCAACTGTGCTATATTCTATGTACAACGTTTTAGCAAACGCTGTTTTATTTTTAAAATTTTGCTAAAACGATTCACATGTCGGAAACTTAAAAAATACACAAACAAATAGCCGGAGGAGAAAATGAAAAAAAACGGACTACTAAATGCAGAACTGATTTCAGAGATCGCGGCGGTTGGGCATACCCAGTACATAGTGATAAGTGATGTGGGCCTGCCTGTTCCCAGGGGGGTGAAGGTGATTGATCTGGCGCTGACACCGGGAGTTCCGTCATTTGCCCAGGTGCTGGAAGCGGTGGAGAGTGAGCTGGTCAGCGAGTCATATATTCTGGCTGAGGAGATCAGGGAGAAGAATGCCGGTTTAGACCGGTTCATCGGGGAGCGCATGGGAGGACGGGCGGCAGCCTATGTCCCCCATGAGGAGCTTAAGAAGCTGACCCGGGAAGCCCAGGTGATCGTCCGGTCGGGTGAGACATCGCCCTATGCCAATATTGTGCTTGTGGCCGGCGTCAATTTTTAGGGGGAATGAGGTGAGAAGATGATTGGATTATCTCAAAATACTGCTCTTGCCATTGTGCTGCTGGTGACGTTCCTGTGGGGGTCCTGGTTCCAGGTGGTAAAACATACCGGCGACTACCCTATCTATGCATTTTTAAGCTGGCTCTATGTGTTTTCCATTTTCATTGTATGGGGGTCCATCTGGGCGCTGCACACGGTGATGATTCCAAAGGGGATATGGAACGAAATCCGCGCTGACATACCCAGGACTGTAATTGTGCTTCTTTGCGGCGGGTTGTATGCGGTGGGGATGCAGCTGCAGCTGTCTGTGGTGAGCCGTGTGGGCCTGATCCTGTCAAGCTCGGTAACATCCACCTGTTCCATTCTCAGCGGGATTCTCCTGACAGCTGTTCTGGGAGGGATTGCGGAGGGCTCCTCTGTATACTTAATCATCCTGGCCGCGGTTCTGCTGATCTGTGGGACAATTGTATGCCAGATCGCCGGGGTGATGAGGGACCGGCAGTCGGAAGGAGGGCGGAGGGAGAACTCCCGGCCCCAGGCCGTCTCCCCGCAGAAGGCGGACTCCCAGCAGCCCCAGGAGAAGCCCCGGTCCCATTCCCGGGACCTTGTAATCCTGGTGGTGTCAAGCGCCGTGCTGATCCCCTTTTACTCCGTGGCCTCCTCCATCGGGCTCAGCACGGATCTGAGGCCAGAGGGCTTCTCCTCATTTACCTGCATGGGAATCTTAAGCGTGGGCGCGCTTCTTGGCACCAGCGTGTACACGGCCCTCAGATTGACCCAGGAGCGGAAATGGAAGCTGTTTTTACACCCGGGCAAGGGGCTGCCGATGATTCTGGCCATGGCGCTGATTGGGGCGTTCTGCCATTTTGGGGGAAATATCCTCCACTCTGTGGCAGCGCCAGTGGTGAGCATCGTGATTGCCACGGGAATCGGATATTCCTACGGCATGTGGTCTTATCTTTGGGGCCTGGTGTACGGGGAGTTTAAGGGCGCGGGCGGACGTACCTTCGGTGTGCTGGGAGGGGGAATCCTCCTGTTCGCGGCCGGGGTGCTGATCTTAACTTTAAATATTGCGTAACAAAGGGGATAGAGACATGAAAAGAATACTTGTAATCGGCAGCACCAACATTGATTTTACCGTAAATGTCCCCGACTTCCCCCAGGAGGGGGAAACTGTGATGGGGGAAGCATTTAAGAAGATACCGGGCGGAAAGGGCGCCAATCAGGCCTATGCCTGCGGAAAACTGGGCGGCCGGGTGACCTTCATCAGCGCGGTGGGAAACGACGCCTTTGGGGAAATGGCAGTTGCCAACCTGGAGAGGGCCGGTGTCAACACGGATTTCATCAGGGTGGCGGAGGAGGATACGCCCACCGGGATGGCCATGATCACCATCAACAGGAGAGGGAATAACTGCATCGTCGTGATCCCGGGGGCCAACGAAGCCTGTGGCCGGCCCATGATTGAATCCCTTTATGGGGAGATTGACCGCTGTGATATCCTGCTGGTCCAGCTGGAGACGCCGGTGGACGGGATAGCGGCAGCAGTGGAGCGGGCAAGGGAAAAGGGCAAGACAGTGATCCTGAACCCGGCCCCGGTGCCTGAGGGCGGACTGCCGGAAGAAATCTACCGCAATTTAACATACATAACTCCCAATGAGACAGAGCTGGCCAGGCTTACAGGAATCCCTGTGGACAACGTTGAGGATGTGTGGAGGGCAGGCCGGTTGCTTTTAGACCGGGGCGTGGAACATGTGGTAGTGACTCTGGGGGAGAAGGGGGCTGCCCTGGTGAACCGGGAGTGCAGAAAGGTGTTTGATCCCATCAGAGTGACTGCTGTTGATACCACTGCCGCAGGAGATACATTCAATGGAGCCATGGCCGTGAAAATCGGGGAGGGCTGCACCGTGGAGGAGGCGATCCGTTTTGCTGGTATTGCATCAGGAATATCCGTGACCAGGAAGGGAGCGCAGCCGTCAGTGCCGGACAGAGAGGAGGTTGAACGGTTTATATTTGCTGATTGCGGGAGGTAACTATTAACCAGGTATAACTGATAGAGAAGGAGAGGATTTCATGAAAAAAACATTGAGCTTTATTCTTGCTGCTGCCCTTATGGTTACGATGGCGGGGTGCGGAAGTACAAAAAACGCGGCTGAGGCTGCCGGTGGAAAAGAGGCTGTGCAGACAGAGGCCGCCGCCACTGCGGCATCGGATACCACCACTGCGGCACCGGAGACCGCCAAAGAGGGCTCTGATGAGCAGCTGAAAGTCGGTCTCAGCTTCGTATCCCTTAATTTCCCATATTATGTAAGGATGTACGAACAGTTTATGTCAGAGGCAGAGAAAAACAACTGGGATGTCACTTTTGTGGACGGCAACCTGGACGCGGCCACACAGCTCAACGGGATTCAGGACATGATCAACAACGACGTGGATGTAATGGTGGTCAGCACCTGGTTTATCGATGCCATGGAGGATGTGTTCGCCCAGTGCAAGGATAAAGGGATTCCCGTATTTATCATCGGCAATACCCAGAACCCTGATGCCATCAACAACCTGATTGTCTATGCCTGCGGAACCGAGCACTATGACGCCGGATTCCTGGGAGGCACCTGGGCGGCCAAACATTTTAACGGCCTGGGCAAAACCGCTGTAAAGATGGTGATTATGTCCGGATCAACGGAACAGATGAAGCAGAGGGGGCAGGGCTTTGTGGACGGCTTGAAGCAGGGCGGAATTGAGGTTGACGTGCTCAACGAGTATGACGTATCTGCCAGGGAGGACGCCATGGCCAGCACTGAGGATGCATTAACCGTATACTCCGACCTGGATCTGGTCTATGGGGTCAGCGCCCAGGGGTCATTAGGGGCTTATGACGCAACGGTGGGAGCCAACCGCACGGAGGTGGAAGTGATCGGCTATGACGGCGAGGACGAGGAACTGGAGCTGATCAAGAAGGGTACCAACTATATTGCAACAGTGACCCAGGACCCGGCGGGGGAGGCCACTGTTACGGCAGAACACATTTTAAAATACTTAAACGGGGAAAGCTTTGACCTGATCGTCCCCATTTCCGCAGGTATTTACTGTCAGGAAGGCCAGCTGACTTCCGAACAGGTGCTTGGCAAGTAACAGGAACCTTTAACCATAGGACGGAAAGGCGGCTTTGCTATGGCAAGTACGGAAAATATTCTGAAGCTAACTAAAATAAACAAGGCGTTTCCGGGTGTTAAGGCACTGACAGATGTGGACCTGACCCTGAGAAAGGGGGAGGTGCTGGCCCTGGTTGGAGAGAACGGGGCAGGTAAATCAACCCTGATGAAAATACTCTCAGGCGCCTATAAACGGGACAGCGGAACCATTGAGTATGACGGCAGGGAGGTTGAGATCCACTCTCCTAAGCAGTCTGAGGAGCTGGGCATATCCATCATTTACCAGGAGCTGAACCTGATCCAGAGAATCACTGTGGCGGAAAATATTTTCCTTGGGCGGTACCCCCTAAAATGGGGGGCCGTCCAGTGGGATAAGATGCGCCAGGACGCCAGGGCACTGCTGCAGGGGCTGGGCATTGAGATGAATGTGAACGCCATGCTGCGGGACCTGAGCCTGGCCCAGCAGCAGATCATAGAGATTGTGAAGGCGGTGAGCATAAACGCCAGGGTGGTGATCATGGATGAACCCACCTCCTCCCTGTCTCACAGTGAGACGGAGATCCTGTTCCGCATTATCCGGATGCTGAAGGAGAAGGGAACTGCGGTCATATTCATTACCCACAGGCTGGATGAGATCTATACCATCTGCGACCGCATGACCATACTCAGGGACGGCTGCTATGTGGGAACCCGGGAAGTGAAGGATGTGACCAAAAGTGAGATGATCGAGATGATGATCGGGCGGCAGCTGACCAACCAGTATCCCCAGCGGGACAGCTCTGTGGGAGATACGGTGCTGGAGGTGAGGAACCTGACAGACGGCGGCAGGCGTGTGAAAAACGTCTCGTTCTCGGCCCATGCCGGGGAGGTGCTGGGGTTCGCCGGACTGGTGGGGGCCGGGCGCACGGAGACCATGCGCATGATCTTCGGAGTGGACAAAAAGGCCGGCGGAGAGATACTGATCGGCGGCCGGGCGGTTGAGATCAGAGGGCCCAGGGACGCCATCGGCAGGGGCATCGGTTTTGTGACGGAGAACCGCAAGGAGGAGGGCCTGTTCCTCCATTCCTCGGTAAAGGTCAACACTGTGATGGTGGCCCTGGGGAAGATCTTAAAACACGGCCTCTATTTTGACTTTAAGAAGGAACGCAGGGTGGCGGAGGAATATGTGAAGCTTCTGCACACCGCCACCCCTTCTGTGGAACAGAGGGTGATGTATCTCAGCGGAGGCAACCAGCAGAAGGTGGTACTGGCCAAATGGCTGTTTTCGGACTCCCGGATCATCATATTTGACGAGCCTACCAGGGGAATTGACGTGGGGGCCAAGCGGGAGATCTACGAGATTATCAACAAGCTGGTAGCGGAAGGGAAGGTTGTGATTGTGATATCTTCGGATCTGGAAGAAATTATGGGAATTTGTGACAGGATACTGGTTATGCACGAGGGAACAATCTCAGGCGAGGTTGAGAAAGCGGAGTTTTCCCAGAGCAGGATCACGGAATTTGCGGTGGGAGGTAATGTATCATGACGGACAAAAGCTTAAAATCGAAAATATTTTCTATCGCAAACAATATGGGGGCCTGGCTTCTGATTATCGTAATCGTGTTGGTTATGACGTTTGCAAATGATAAATTCCTGACGGTCAGCAACATTTTAAATGTGCTGAGACAGGTGTGTGTGGTGGCCATCTGCGCCCTGGGGGTCTCCTTCGTGGTGCTGGGCGGGGAGATTGATCTAAGCAGCGGCATGGCGGCCACCTTTGCCGGGTGCAACGCAGCGCTTTTAATCACCCGTCTGGGCGTGCCGTTGGTTCCGGCCCTGCTGGCAGCGGTGTTTCTGGGGGCTGTGGTGGGCACCATATCGGGCTGTATTGTGACATTCTGGCGGATTCCTTCTTTTATAGGTACGCTGGGAGTCCAGTATGCCATTCAGGGATTTATATTGATCACCACCAACAGTATGCCGGTGACGGGGCTGCCTGAGGGGTTCTTATACCTGGGCAGAGGATATATCGGGGACCTGATCCCGGTGCCTGTGGTGATTATGCTGGGATTCTTCGCGGTTGGGGCATTTCTGCTGAAGTATACTACCTTCGGCCGTTCCGTGATCGCGGTTGGGGAAAATGTGGAGGCGGCTGCGCTGTCCGGCCTTAAGGTGGTGCAGACCAAGATTCTCATGTTCACTATCTGCGGCTTCTGCTCTGCCTGCGCGGGCATTGTGATGACGGCCAGGCTGTCGTCGGGCCAGCCCAGCTCCGGCAGCGACATGTCCCTTCAGGCCCTGGCCGCGGTGTATATCGGCGGCACATTTAAGGGGAGTATGCTGAACACCCTGGCAGGGGCGCTGGCCTGGGGATTTGTGAATAACGGCCTGAATCTGCTGGGTGTAAATGCGTATTGGCAGAAGGTATTCCTGGGGGCAGTGATTGTGGTGGCAGTCCTGTTTGACTCCATCCGGGCCAAGATTTCCACTGCAAAGTAGAGACGAGGAGGATATGATGAAGAGAAAAGCGTACATATTTTACGGCGGCTGGGAAGGGCATGAGCCTGAGCTGGTCAGCGCCAGGTTTCAGAAAATGCTGGAGAACGAGGATTTTGAGGTGACCCGGGAAGATACCCTGGATCATCTGGAGGACGAGGAGTTTTTAAAGTCCATGGATCTGATCGTGCCCTGCTGGACCCAGGGGGAGCTGGAGGACAAATGCTGTTTCCCCATCACCGAGGCTGTGATGTCCGGCGTGGGGCTGGCCGGCTGCCACGGGGGCATGTGCGATGCCTTCCGCTGGAGCGTGGAGTGGCAGTTCATGACCGGCAGCCAGTGGGTGTCCCACCCGGGTGATCCCTGGCGGCACCACGTGTCCAAGCTGAATGATGAGAACCTGGCGTATTTACATAAGCGGTTCCCGGAGTGCGAGGCGGACGGGGCCTTCTGGACCCACTATGATGTGAATTTTAAGAAACAGTCCTCCTCGCCGCTGATCGAGGGGCTGGAAGATTTCAGCGTTTACACGGAACAGTATTATCTGCATATTGACCCGTGTGTGGATGTGCTGGCTGACTCCCAGGTCAGGACCCAGGGGCCTCATCAGGCCAACGGCGTGGTGAGTATGCCTGCGGTGTACACCAAGCTCTGGGGCAAGGGCAGGGTGTTTTATAATGCGTTGGGGCACCATGATGATATATTTGACATCCCTCAGGTGTCTGAGGTACAGAGGCGCGGGTTCCTGTGGGCAGCCAGGAAAGCAGAGTAAGGGACAACGTATATTGCGCACAAACGGCCGGTTCAGAGCCGTTTGGCGTCCATGATGAGGAGGTATTTTATGTTAGTTCAGGGTGTGTATGTAACAGATTATATGAAGCTGGGAATCGGACAGCATGAGCTGCCGGATGAACCAGAGCCTGACCAGGTGCTGGTCAGGACCATGGCCTGCGGTGTGTGCTGCTGGGATTCCTGGCTGTACCGGGGCGTGAACGCCCCGGGTCCCATGCCCTATGTGATCGGACATGAGGGTGTTGGGATTGTGGAGAAGGTGGGTTCTCTGGTGACCAATGTGAAGCCGGGCGACAAGATATTCGCGGCCTACGGCGGCAATGATATGATGAGCGAATATTTCCTCAACAGGGCCGACGGCGTGGTGAAGCTGCCGGACGACACCGAGGACTGGGCTGGGGTGGTGTATGAGCCCACCTGCTGTGTTGTGAACCTGTTGAATATTGCGGACATAAAGATGGGTGACCACGTGGTGCTGGTTGGCGCAGGTTACATGGGACAGCTCACCTTAAAGGGGCTGGCCAGAAGCACCCAGGCGGGACGAATCACCGTGTTTGAGCTGAGGGAGGACAGGAGAGAGGCTGCCAGGGCCTTGAATCCCACAGAGGTGGCTGACCCGGAGAGCGAGGAGGGCAAACGCCTGATCAAGGAGATCCAGGCGGCAGGTGGAGCGGACGTTGTCATTGACTTTGGGGCCTCTGATTCTGGATTCCACCTGGCTGATTCCATGACAAAGGCAGCAGGGAAATTCGTCATCGGAAGCTTCCACAGGGGCGATGTCACATTTAACGGCACAAAATGGCATTTGGGCGGACTGACGGTCTACAACCTGTCGCCTTTCAGCAACAGCCATTACACGGATATGCTGCCCAGGGCCAATACCATGATCCAAAAGGGCGTGTATGAGCCGGAGAAATTCATCACCCACACAGCCTATTATAAGGACAGCGAGGCCATGGAGAATATGTTCCAGAGAGCCTGTGACAAGAAGGACGGCTATATCAAGGGCGCAGTGCTCTTCTATGAGAAACGGGAGTGATGAAAATGGACAGAAGTTTTCCTACTACAACCGTGGCAGGAATCCAGATCCCCCGCCTGGTGATCGGATGCAACTGGATATCCGGCTTCAGCCACCAGACCCCTGCAAAGGACCAGCTGATCCTCCAGAGGCACAGCCGGCCTGACACCGTGGCCGACATATTCACCACCTTTATGGACCAGGGCATCAATGCGGTGCTGGGGCTGTTCGGGGTGGATGAGGACCTGATCGATGGGGTCCGTCTGGCCCAGGAGCGGACCGGGAAAGAGATGACCATCATGGATACGGTGATCATCAATGTGGATGATACGGCGGCAGCCAGGAGGGAGGCGGAAAAGGCCATCAATGAGAGCGCCAGAAGGGGAGCCAGGTTCTGCCTGCCCCTCCACTCCTGCGTGGAGCAGCTGCTGAACAAGAACACACAGACCATGGACCGTCTGCCGGACTATCTGTATATGATCCGGCAGGCGGGGATGATCCCTGGCCTGTCGGCCCACATGCCGGAGGTGATCCAGTATGCGGATGCAAATGATTATGATGTGGAGACCTATATCCAGATCTTCAACTGCATGGGGTTTCTCATGCAGGTGGAGATCGAGAGCGTGGCCAAGATTATCCACCATGCCAAGAAGCCGGTGATCACCATCAAGCCCTGCGCGGCAGGGCGGACCACGCCCTATGTGGGGCTGAATTTCTCGTATAATGCCGTCCGCAGCCAGGATATGGTGTGCATCGGCTGCTTCAACGCCCAGGAGGCGAAGGAGGATATTGAATATGCAAGGGCAGCCATCCAGCGGCGGCTGCCATGTATTGAGGCCCGGAACAGCCCGTTTGGCACAGGGGTAATAAAGGGCGCGTAGGCGCCCGCGGGATACTGCCTGTGAACAGCAGCCGGGAGGCCACTTCCATTGTCAGTTTAAACTTGTAAAGCCTTATATTTTAAAGTATAATGGGGTTAAAATGGATGGTGACCGATGTATGAGAGTGACAATAAAAGATATTGCAAGAGAGACGAACCTGTCTCCCACCACTGTGTCCCTTGTTTTAAATAATAAGCCTCATCGGCTTGCCGAAGAAACGAGGAAACGGGTCTGGGAGACGGCCAAGCGGATGAACTACCGGCCCAACAGCATGGCGGCCAGTTTAAAGACGCGCAAGACCAAGACCGTGGGCATGGTTGTCTCTGATTTTGCCAATGCGTATTTTGGAGAACTGGCAAAAGGGGCGGAGGCTAAATGCGCGGAGGAGGGCTATGCCCTGATCTTATGCAATACCACCAATAAATCAAAGACTAATATTAACTATATCAATATCCTCATTGACCGGGGTGTTGACGGGATTATCCTGTCCTTCGGCGGCACGGAGCCGGGGGAGATCGGCCGGCTGACGGACCATATCGTCAGCTTCGGCATCCCGGTGATTATGATCGACTGTATGAGCAGCGCGGACATGACCAACAGCGTGATCCTGGACAACCTGCTGGGCGGTTACATTGCCACCTGCCATCTGCTGGAGCAGGGACACACCAGAATCGGCTGCATCACCGGGCCGATCCAGGCGGACGATGACCTGGGGGCCTCCAATCAGAGGTATCTGGGGTACTGCCAGGCCCTTAGGGAGTACCAGATTCCTATCAATAAGGCGTATGTGAAAAATGGAGAATTCACCATTGAGTCAGGGGTTAAAAATGCTCCGGAGCTGGTGGCAGAGGGAGTGACCGGGATTGTGGCGGCCAACGACCTGTGCGCCTACGGGATCTATAAGTGGGCCAGGGATCATCAGATTGTGATTCCGGACGACCTGTCAGTGGTGGGATATGACGATATTGTGTACTCGGACTTTTTCTCACCGCGTCTTACAACAGTGCGCCAGCCGGCCTATGACATGGGCTATGAGGCGGCCAGGAAGTTGATCGGCGGCGGGACAGAGGAACCGGCCGGCCAGGATACGGTGTTTAAACCGGAGCTGGTGGTGCGGGGGAGCACGGCCCATAGCTGTGGGAAAGGCCCCTGGAAACGTTAACCCTGGAAACCGGCCTTTCTGAACTGCGGCAGTTCCATCTGTGTGACTACAGTTCGAGGGTTTCACCCCTCGAACTCCTATTGTACGCGGTGAAGCGCTCGCAAAGCGTGCGGTTCATCGTTATAAATCAGTCCTTCTACTCCCGTTCAGACATGGTTCCTGTATCGTACGTATCATAACAGATTTCTCTCACATGATTATTCCCGTTTTCTTCCTGTACAAAAGTGAATGTAACTTCATATTCTCCGTTTTCTTCCAAAGCTGGCTGGACATCTCCATAGCACCAGTTTTCTTCAAAATAATTCCAATTGCTTTCATCCTCAATGATGTTATCAATTAAAATTCCCTTTTTACCATATTCAGGGCTGATAAAGCCATATGCCGTATATTTTCCGCTTGGTGACTGGCATAACCGGACAATGGCATCATCGGTTACACCATCTGCTGTTTTTTCATAATTCAGGGCATTATTTAGTCCCTGCTTCCCTGTGATTCGGTCCATTACCGTCCGCAATTCTGGCGTCTGCTTGTCTGTGTGATTGAGAACGGAACTTGTCTGCGCTGCTGGTTCAGAAGACTCTGCTATTTCTTTATTACCGGTGTTTTGGCTGCACCCATTTAAACATACTATTAAAAGTAAAAGTCCCACGCCAACGCTTATTTTTCTCTGTTTTCTCACCTTGATACCTCCCAAATCCCAATTTATGTAAAGTTATAATCTTATAATCTAAAGGGGCGGAATTCATAGAATTCCACCCCCTGTCTGCGCTCCGGGCACAGATTAAAAGCTCTTGATAATCTCTTCATTCATGGACTTCACCACAGCCACAGCCAGCTGCACGGTGGCCTCAAAATCATAGTAGGAGGTGATCCCGTAGTGGGAGTGAATATATCGCACCGGAACCCCAACCACGATCACGGGGATGCCGTCCAGGGCGGTATTCACCATGGCGCCGTTGTTGCCGCCGCCCTCGCGGACAGAGGCCTGGATGGCCAGCCCCTGCTTCTCGGCCAGGTCCAGGGTGTAGCGCTGGAATCTGGGGCTGCAGATGATGGACTTGTCCATGAAGCGGATCATGGGGCCTTTCTTCAGGGCTGTCTGGATGGCGTAGGGCTCTGTGAAGGTGTCGTCCGCAGGGCAGCCCTCGAAACAGATGGCGATCTGGGGGCGGACCTGTCTCACGGCAACCTGCACGCCGCGTTCCCCAACCTCCTCCTGGGAGGAGAGGACGCCCATCACGTCCACATCCAGGTCTGCGCCCTGAAGGCGGTGGAGGGTTTCTACCAGGGCTGCGCAGCCGATGCGGCAGTCAAAGCCCTTGCCGATCATAATGTCATGGTCCTCGTCATACTGGAACTGCACGTCGGATACAATTGGCTCGCCGATGCGGATCTTGAATACATCCCTGGCTTCTTCCGCGCTGACAGCGCCGATGTCAATGATGTAATCGGAAATGGCAGCGGCGGCGGAGGAACTGCGCTCCGCGGCGCTCTTAAAGTGAACGGGCTTGGAGGCGATGAGGCCGGGCAGGTATCTGCCTTCGGCGTTGCGCACCAGCACCTTGGAGGAGGGCAGGCTGTCCATGTTCCAGCCGCCTAAGGACACGAAACGCAGGGTTCCGTTGGGCCGTATGGAGTGGACCATGAAGCCCACCTCGTCGCAGTGGGCGTCCAGCATAAACACCGGGCGGTCCCCTTTAAAACCGTTGGGACGGATGTAGATGTTGCGCAGGCAGTCATCAGTGACCTGGGCAATATCGCCGCAGTGCTTTTTCGCAACGTCAAAAACTTCGTCCTCAAAGCCAGAGGGGCCGAAGGCATTGGAAAGGTCGGCGATCAGCTCCATGCTCTTGGGATTGATAGATGTATTCATTATGTAAACTCCTGTCTGTTGTGTAATGTGTGGGGTGATCAGATTTCAGCCTTGGGAAGATCCAGCTTCTCGTACTCTTCCAGGAAGTCGGCCATGTAGTCTGCGAAGGTGCGCAGCATCTCCTGGCCCCACTCTACTGTTGCCAGATGAGGCTCGTCCTTGCCGTACCAGCCATTGCCGCTGTAGTTGTGCATCTCCCTGGGGAATACCACAGTAGCGCCCTTAAAGTCTACACTGCCCCAGCCGGTGGTCTTCATGTTGGGGGCCACGTCGTCGATGAGATCCATGGGCTCATTGATATAATCATAGTCGATGAGGGAGGGGTCCACGCCCATAACGCCCGCCGTCTCCTCAGCGCCGCCGTGTCCGCCCTTCCACTCCGGGCGAAGCTCTCCGGCCATCAGCCACCAGTTTAAATTGGCCAGCCAGGCGCCCCGCCTGTGCAGCTGCATGCCCACGGTCTCAATGGCCTTGTTGTTGCCGCCGTGGCCGTTTAAGATCACGAACTTGCGGAAGCCGTAGCGGAACAGGGAGTCGGTGATCTTGGTCAGCAGCATCACCAGCCCGTCGGTGCCGATGGTGATGGTTCCGGGACAGCCCATGATGGTGTTGGTTGCGCCGTAGGGAACGGTGGGGGCTACCATCACGCCGCTCTTTTCCTCCAGAAGCTGGATGATCTTGTTGGGAATCAGCGTGTCGGTGCCAAGTGGCATATGTTTGCCGTGGTTCTCGATGCTTCCTACGGGAATGACCACGATCTGGCTTTTGGTGAGGTATTCTTCTACCTTTTTACAGGTAACGTTTTCTAAACGCATAGTTGTTCCTCCTTCAAATATATAGATCAGTTTTTAAACTTCTACTGAGGAGTATAGTTCCATTTACGGCTAATGTCAATACTGGCGAAAGACGGCAATTACCAGTATTTTCCCTGTGTTTAAGTGTTGACAATCACTTATAAAAGGTTGACAAACGGGGGGTTAAAGACTAAAATGTATATTTATAATATTTGAATAGCTTTGGCTAAGACTTGAGCCTGGATCAGGCGTTTTTTTTTGTAAAACAAAAGAGAAATACAGGAGGTATCTATGTTAAAGTATCTGGCAAAACGAGTTGGAACAGCAGTTATCACTCTGTTCGTGGCGGCTACCATCACATTTTTCGTCATGAACATGGTGCCTGGCGGCCCGTTCCTCAGTGAAAAAGCGCCCACAGAGGCAGCTAAAGCAGCAATGGAGGCCAAGT
>OKVW01000553.1_pt1 | contig 21250 bp, 20 predicted proteins | sample 1606991 | NCBI WGS metagenome assembly OKVW01 (sample SAMN03281021, study PRJEB24777) | human gut metagenome | isolation source: fecal sample PR177 from 1 month old male Malay infant, vaginal delivered...
GAGTACGGATGCTTATCAGCATTAACCATCGAGAATACATTTTTGTGGCAGTGTGTTGATATAAGAAAAGCATATTATCTTGCCCGGAATATTGAAAATGAAAAATGAAAATTATATTTGCATATGAGTTCGTATCATGTATGGTTATTCCATGTCATCGCTTCAGTGATGATGAATATGTTAAGGCTAAATGATAATATCTTATTGTTTATAATACGTTACCTTCAGACAGCGAAGTCGCCCTGGATATACAATATATTTTATATGTATGGTGTTTACGTTAAAAACCATCAGCATTAATAAAATTTTTTGTGAGGGCTTATGAGTAAAGAAACCGCAGGCGAATCCTTTCTTCGGGCGCTTGGCCCGCTGGAAACCTACGCATGGCTAATCGATCCCATTAGCCCAAAACATTTCACGGTAACCGCCGAGGTCGTGGGCGCGACTTCTGTGGATGCCTGGGCCGCTGCGTTTCACGCAGTGCAGGCGCGCCATCCTTTAATTAACGCTCGTGTTAATACTGACCGCAGTCAGCCTCTTCATTTTGTCTATGACTCCTCAGCTAAAATTCCACTGCGTGTTGTGAGGCTGGATAAAATAACTGATATTGAACAAGAGATTAAACGAGAGTTCTCTGCGCCATTCGGCATTGGCGATATTCCTTTGCTCAGGGCGGCACTGCTTTATAGCGACACACGCTGCATCATTATCATTACTTCCCACCATTCAATTGCCGATGGTCTGTCACTGACCCATTTTATTCGTGACGTGCTGGACTCGCTGGCGGGTAAGGTGTTGGTCAACCTGTCCTTGCAGCCCACTGTCGAGGATATTTGCATTAAGGCTGATACGCCCGTAGCCAGTATTAATATGCCAACGGGGACCCAGACACCTGTTCCCTATACTGAACGTAGTCTGGCAAAACTGAACGTATTCAGACGCAGGCTCTCCACGGAGCTTTCTTCCGGCATTCGCCTGCGGGCAAAAAAAGAAAACACAACGGTGCATGGTGCCCTGTCTGCTGCCTTCGCGCTTGCGTTTGCTCATACATCACCATTAACCGATTCAAACAACCCCATCCGCATCTGTACACCAATTGATGCACGTAAGTTTTTTGCCCTGGATTACGGGCTGAGCTTTTCTGTCCTTTTCCCTACCTACGGCTACGATGTTCGTCCAACCACAAAATTCTGGAATCTTGCTCGCGCGGTGACGGATGACCTGCAGCCGATTCGCACCCAGCAGGGCATGGCGACATTTATCAACCATTTCCAGACCTTTATGAATAACCCTGAGCTTAATGAGATAATCAATTTTGATAAGCAAAGCTGTGCGCCAGATATTTTGATCTCAAATCTGGGTGTGCTTCCCTTTTCGTCCCGGTTCGGCGAGTTAACGTTAGAATCCGTTTGGGGGCCGAATGTATTAATAGGTACTGAAGGGGAGCAAACCATCGGTGTCGCCACATTGCATGATACTATCCATTTAATTCACACCAGCTACAAACCTTTACCTGAATTCTTAAATACTGCCGAAAAGATTTTAATTTCATCTTTAGAGGAGAATTCACTACTTTAATAAATAGCAGTACATGGTATTTAAATGTTAATAATCTGAGTTATTTATTCTTTCAGAGGTGGATACATGAGTCATTTAAACGAACGGGTTATTATTGTTACCGGAGCAAGCAGTGGAATTGGCGAAGCTATTGCTCTTTTTCTTGCCGAAAAAGGCGCGACTTTAGTACTTGTTGCGCGGCGTCTGGAACGTATTAACGCCCTGGTTGATAAAATTACGAAAACGAATGGGCGGGCCATTGCAATAAAAGCCGACGTAACAAAACTCAGTGAAGTCAAAAATGTAGTCAGTACCGCTATTTCAAAATTTAACCGAGTGGATGTACTTATTAATAACGCAGGTTATATGGCAATTGCTCCCTTGTCTGCACTGAAAACCGAGGAGTGGGAGCAAATGATTGATACCAATATTAAAGGCGTGCTTAACGGCATTGCCGCTGTCCTGCCTGTTTTCGAAAATCAAAAAGCGGGTCATTTTATTAACGTGGCTTCGGTCGCGGGTATTAAAGTACTGAGCCCGGGCGGTGCAGTATATAGTGCGACAAAATTTGCAGTCAGAGCGCTCAGCGAAGGTTTGCGATACGAAGCAGGCAGTCACATCCGCACCACAATTATTTCTCCCGGAGCCGTCGAAAGTGAATTGCTGCATGGCAGCTCAGATCCCGCCAGTAAAGCGTTTCTAAGTGAATTCTATCAGCAAGCTATCCCGGCTCAGGCTATAGCTAAAGCGGTCGCTTACGCCATAGAACAACCTGAAGATGTTGATGTGAATGAGATAGTTATTCGCCCCACGCGTGAAGAATACTGACGCGCTCTAACGCTCATCTGAATAAGGTAACCAGACCATGAAATCCATCAATACCCTGGTAGATTTCGCGCCGCGTTCGGGCGCAGATATTCTGCTTGAAGTCCTTGAAAGTGAAGGCGTTGAGTATATCTTTGGCAATCCGGGCACCACAGAATTACCGCTTATCGATGCGCTGCTTCGCCACGAAGATATCCATTACGTTCTGGCCCTACAGGAAAGCAGCGCGGTGGCTATTGCCGATGGGTATGCGAAAGCGTCAGGCAAAACAGGTTTTCTGAATTTACATACTGCAAGTGGGCTGGGCCACGGTATGGGCAATCTGATTAACTCAAGAATTATGAAAACGCCGCTCGTGGTGACCGTCGGGCAGCAGGACACTCGCCATTATGTCCGCGAGCCTTTGCTTTATGATGATGTCGTATCTATTGCCTCTCCGGTAGTGAAATGGACAAAAGAAGTGACCAGTGCCGCACAACTGCCAGTGCTGGTCAGGCGGGCCTTTCACGATGCCAGCTATCCCCCGGCGGGGCCGGTGCTGTTGTCACTCCCCATGGATGTTATGGAAGAGATGCACGACGCCAGTATTCTTGCCTCTTCACGGGTAAATTATCATACCGTAGCCAGTTCACTGGATGAGCTGGCGACAGAGTTAAGCAATGTGCAGCCTGGTAAGCTGATGATGATTGCTGGAGATGAGATCCACAGCAGCCAGTCTACTGAAGAAACTGTCCTGCTGGCAGAGATGCTGGGGGCCCACGTCTACGGTTCTTCATGGCCGCTAAACCTTCCTTTCCCGCCTCATCATCCTCTGTGGCGGGGGAATATGCCCACGACGTCAAGGGATATTGCAAAAATCATCATGAACTATGACGCCGTCTTTATTCTGGGCGGTAAAAGTTTAATTACCATTCTCTACAGCGAAGTCGATGCTATTCCGCAGGACTGCGTTGTTTATCAACTTTCGTCGGATACCAACGAGCTGGGCAGGACCTATCCGACAAGGCTGTCGTTGATGGGTGATATCAAAATCTCACTTGAGCAGCTATTACCCAGACTTGAACGCCTGACGTGGCGCAAGAAAGAGGTCTATCAGAAACGCGTTAACGAAGCGAAAAGCGAACGTGAAAAAGTCCAGCAGCAATTAGAGGATTACTTCACATCTGAATTTGTTCATCCCATCATTTCACCACTGGTCGCGGCACATGAGGTGCTTCGCGCGATCCCTGCGGGGGTCACCATTGTTGATGAAGCCATTGCAACAACAAATTACATCAGAAAATTCATTTCCGACCAGCAGTATCAACGGTATTACTTTATGCGCGGCGGTGGACTGGGATGGGGCATGCCTGCTGCGGTAGGTCATTCGTTGGGGCGGGGCCGCGAGCCGGTAGTATGCCTGGTGGGCGACGGCGCGGCGCTGTATTCCCCTCAGGCGTTGTGGACCGCCGCACATGAGAAAATGCCAGTTACTTTTATCGTCATGAATAATTTTGAGTACAATGTGCTGAAAAATTTCATGAAGAATCAGCCTGGCTACTCCTCCGTTGCATTGGGGAAATTCATCGGTATGGATCTGGTGAACCCTTGCATTGATTTTCAGTCGCTTGCGACGTCGATGGGCATCAGCGCCTGCCGTATCACCCAGGCTGCAGATATTGCAGCGGCAGTTAAAACCGGTATAGCCAGCGGGAAGACGAATCTGATTGAGGTGGTGATCTCCGCGGGCTAAATTTATTGCCTTTATATTGAACATCAGTCGCCGCGCCAGTTGCCGGCCTGCATCAACGCCACTCTGGCGCAACATCTGGCTGATGTGCCCGGTTACTGGCTGTGACACGGGTGAGAGCATGGAAAGCTCTCAGCCGACTTCGTAATTCAATTCTTTGCACATTAACAGGACGCTTCACTTGCGCGTAATAAGTGCTACGGTGAACACCGAATAAATGGCAAAGAACCTGCGCTGGTCCCTTTGCTTTGAGCCGTGTGATAAGCGCGATAGCTTGCCAGGGACTGATTTAGTATTTCTTTTCCCATCTGAAGGCGCTTTATCTGCGCTTTACGCTATTGAATTTCGTGTTGTTCAGAGGGATTAGCATTACCTGTGGTCTCATACCCTGAAGTTTCTGCTTATACAGTCGTATCGTTTTTGTTTTTTAATGATTAAATAACTTATGATTCCATGTTGCTCGTAAAATATGACTGCGAATACTGATATCGAAATCACTGAATTATTACAAGGTTATCGACAGTTTTCCTTTTTTTTGTCAGGTGATTAGGGGTATTTTATTTCCAGGAACTCGTGACAATAACAGGCAGTAAGGTCGTAGTAACTGATTATATTTTCAATATCCACCATGCAGGAAGCAGAAAACATCTAAAAAGCTCATTTCCTTCACCTTTTTTACACAGTGTTTGTTTACAAACTATCTATTCTGACAGAGACACCTAAAACTGCTGAAAATGTATTTCCGGTACCAGGAATGCAGGCTGGCTGTTTTCTTCATCCATTCAATTTATTAAGGATTGAAAATGGTCACAACATATTCTTTTACAACGGGCCGTATTTCATGTCCCTGCTGACAGCATCACGCCTGTGGGTAATGGCTATGGGGAAGGGGGATACCAGGTTCATGTATAAAAGCGGCGGTATCGCCTCATCCCGGTCTCCGGCTCCACCACGGCTTTCGTTAACGTCAGTACCCGCCACGCTGGTGGGTTTAATGTCACGGACACCGCGGCAGAAAGTGTCATGTTCACCCTGTCACTGTCGGACTTCGGCAATTATGTACAGGGGATTCTGGCTTTTAGCGGCCTGTCTCAGGCCTTTTGTTAATTCTCCTTTAGTAAGGAATATTCTATGTCAGACACCCTTTCAGCAGGCAGCAGCCTGATTTTTTATACCGGTAAAAATTATGCCGGTAACGCACAGCAGATCACCCATGGCGTGACTGGCGAACTGGCTGGCAGCTCCGCTACCTGGGACTACCAGTCTGTCGCCCTGTCCGCCATGGACGCGTATGTGTTCAGCGTTGTTAATACCGCTGACACCACTATGAACTATCTGGGCCACGTGGAGGCAGTTATCAGCGTCAGCCAGGCTGACCTGACTCTGTTGTATCCTTCCTCTGATCAGTTTCCGCTGAACTATCTGGGCCTCGACCCGGCACAAGCTGCGGTAGTGTGGCTGGATGTGGACGCGATCCAGGCGGCCCCGAATGCCGTGGCGTCCACGGCGCTGGTGGGAGGGGGGAGCAGCAGCATTACTACCCTGAGCCTGCCGGGGCGCCCGGGGGCGCTGGGTTTTGTGGCGAAAACCGAGGGCAGTTCGGTGGCGGCCAGTTGCCGGTACGGGGATTACAACACGGCGAACGGCACGGTGACCTGGAGCGGCACCGGCACGCTGGTACTGGAGTACACTGGCGGTATCGTCACGCTCATCAATGGCGGGGGCTTCCCGGCGGGGTGGACGTTCAGCGCTCCGAAACTGCAGGGGGACGGCAGTTGGGCGGTGGCTTTGAACGGCGGCGTTCCGGCAACGGACACCATCAGCAGCGTGACGGCGAACCCGGGCAGCATCGTGGACGATGGCGTGAGTAGCTCAGTCATTACGGCGACGGTGCTTAACGGCAGCGGCCAGCCAGCCAGTGGCGTAACCGTCACCTGGAGCACCAGCCTCGGGGCAGTGGCGCCGGCATCGTCGGTGACGGACACGAACGGTCTTGCCACCACGACGCTGACGGACAACGGCGCACCGGGAACGGCCACGGTCACTGCCTCCATTACTGGCAGCAGTAAATCCATCAGCGTGACGGTGAATACCGACGTTTCAGGGTTGACTCTGTACAGCGATGTGAACTGGGCTGGCAGCAGCGCTGTGCTGGCGGAGCATGACAGCACAGTGCTGCGCGACCCACTATACGCCTGGAACTGGGAATCCGTGAAGAGTGGCGGGGAGCATCTGATGGCCCGGACCCTGTTCACCGATTCCACGGCCTTCGATTTCCGTACTTACATGGATACCTACAGCGCTACAGACGTGACCGACCTGACTGTTGATTACCCGTTGCTTCTGACAGCACCGCTTGTACAGGGTACCGTGCTGGGCGAAAATGACGTAATCGTCCGGGTCCTGCTTCTGCCGACGGACAGCAGTCAGAAAGTGGTGGCTTGTGCGACACAGAGTTGGCCGCAGATCATGCAGACTGCCAGCGTGACGAACGGGGCAACATCGGTGGAGGGTATCTTGGTGGTGATGAACAAAATCTCGGGAACCACAGTGGTGCCGTTGCAGGTGGGAAGGATGGATGATAGCGGTGTGATAGACTGGCTGTATACGACGACCTTGGTTGCCAGTTGGGATGAAAGCAACCAGCTCCCGGTTATAGTGCTGGGGAGAGATGCGCCGGAAGGCTGGCTGCTGTTACCCTGCCAGCCAACAGCAAGAGCAGGAGAATTTAAAACGGCTCTCAGTGGTATTGTACTGACGCGTATATACTATGTAACAGATGCACCAGCTAAAAATAAACTCAACACTGATGAAACTTATACCTCGACGAATAAAATTATAATTTATGGCTCTGGTGGTGATATTGTTACGTGTACACTCAGTGGTGGCGCTATTTTTATGGATAATAATGCTAATTCAATTACAATAACACTTGGTAGTTCTACCCCCTACAGTCTCAATGTTGTAGATCAGGTTGTTGAGACTGTAAATGTAGTGACCACTATAAATGGTGTAAATATGCCAGCCGGCACCTTGAATTTTACTGATTTTATTTTTCAGGGAAATTTAAGATTAGCGGCAAATAATGGGGCTCCTTCGGATGGAGTATCTGTGAATAGTGTATACTTTGATACAAAAGAAATCACCCCGAACACGGTAAATGTTACTCTCGGAGGAAGTGCGGTATTTTTAAATACGACGCTGCAAAGCAAATCATTTAGTCTATCAGTGCCTCCTCAGGATTTAACTTTTGATATAACGGACACTGTTTCTGAAAGTATCACTGTTACATGCACTGTATTAAATCAGGAGCCTATCTATTGCCTATCAACGTTTAGTTGAGAGCGTTCAGAATTCTGTGTTACGTTAAAATTCTACAGCGTCATCACGTTATTCTTCCACCCTTCAACATAAATAGCTAACTGTGACAATGTCAAATTCCAGCTCTGGATGGGCATTGTCCATTTCTCCTGTGCGTTAATCAGCCTCAGATAATGGACTGATTCGATGGCATTCGTAGTGTAAATGATTTCGCGGATATTCAGCTCGCGACATACCAGCCCGACCCCGTGGGTACCACTAAAACAACCTCAGCGCTATTCTGACCTTGCCATCACGACTGTCCTCGTGATTAAACGTGTATTCCGGTTGTCCCTACGGGCCGCACAGGGTTTTATTGATTCCATTTTTGCCCTGACGGAACGTTGTTAACCCGCCTGTGACAGGGTAGGGTTAAGGAGGCAATGGTGCCTTTTTAACCGGGGAACGACGATGAAATTCACCACGTGTTTGTTAAATGCTTGCATGATTCTGCTGTGCGCAGGCAGTTTTGCCGCACACGCCAGCGATATCAGCACAGCAAACCAGTGCCTCGCTTACGGAAAGCGAGTCATGAAAGAGAATCCGCAGATGGTGAGCCTGCTCAGTCAGGCAAAAATCATCAGGGACAGTATTCAGGTAAACAACTATTCACAAGCGCTGGGTAAACAGTTTATTTCTACAGAGCTGGTGGCGAAAATTCACAGCGGCAAGGATCAGTCCGCGAATATTTTGTGCCTGTTTGAATCAGATGATAAGCCGCTTTATTTTCATCTGACATTAATGGACTAAGGCTTCACCAGGATGATCGTGGGTATTCATAACTTTCATTGCCGATAATGGTGTTTTTACTTCAGAAGCGGTAGTTAAAATCTGCATTCACGTTTCCGCCAGGTGCTGGCATAGCAAAAGGGAGCGCAATGGCTGGAAGAACTGAAAAGCGGTACAGTCCTTTCGGGCTGTACCGCTTGCTCTATGCTATCGTGCTATTAACGCAAACACGCCCCAGCCAAAGTATTCCCGGGTCCAGGTGACATGCCGTTTTGGCGCGATTGTCAGCTCTGCCCGGATCTCCGGTGCAAAATCATCGTCAGGGTTATTCTCCAGCCAGCGGCGCAGGGTCATCCATTTCGCCGCTTCATATCTGTCCCAGCCTTCCTGGTCTGCCAGCACCATTTCGACCAGGTCATAACCCTGTTCGCCGAATGAGGCGACAAGGTCAGGAAGCGTGAGAAAGTCTGCGATGGAGGAGACGCCGCAGGCCTGAGCAATCTCTTCCGTTGCGGGGACCTGACGCCAGTAAGGTTCGCCGATGAGGATCATACCGCCGGGTTTAAGACTCTGTGCCAGCAGCGCCATCGTCCCGGCGACACCGCCGGCAATCCAGGTGGCACCGACGCAGCCCGCGACATCATATTGTTCATCCGCGACGTATCCGGCCGCATCGTTATGAACAAATTGCACGCGATCGCTGACGCCGAGTTCCTCCGCACGCTGCTTTGCCTGAGAGGTGAACAGGGGGCTCATGTCGATACCGGTGCCGGTAATACCGTAGTCGCGTGCCCAGGTGCAGAGCATCTCTCCCGAGCCGCTGCCGAGGTCAAGAATTCGTGTTCCTGGCTGCATGCGTAACACGCGGCCCAGCGTGGCGTACTTTTCAGGCGTAAAGGGGTTATGAATGCGGTGTTCGCTTTCGCTAATAGTAAAAATGCGTGGGATATCCATGATCCTCTCCTTAACGGTTATCGGGCTGGGCGCGGACGTTATTCAGCCCGGTGGTGTTAATGCGATAAGGCTGACCGTTGACGGATTTGATCAGCTTTTTGGTTTTGAGTTTTTTGAAGACGGCGAGCGTGCAGTCGGCAAGCAGCAGCCCTTCGCGGCTGTAGCATTCAACGGCGGTGACGCGGCCTGAAGCATCGCGGACGTGTGCAATACGTCCACCTTTGGCGAGAACGTGTAAGGTACGTTGTTCCTGACGGGATAAATTCATACTGGAAAACCTGTTTCATCATCATGTGCAAAATGTGCAAACACACAGCGGTGTCCGCATTCGATTTCGGCGCATTGATAATCAGTCCGGCCTGTAAAGGTCGGGGGAACTGATTATCAGATGATGACATTCTCCAGCATCAAAGCCTCGGGTTGAGTTGAAAAAGTATTTACGGGGTGAATGATAACACCCGTTTATTATAAGTGAAAAGGCAGGGGGCAAAAATGTGATCCTGAACGGGCTCTCCTGGCGGCAGCGTGTCGTACTACCGACAGGATTGTCGCCAGGAGATGAAGGCGTCAGACAGTTTTGGCGTAATAGACAAAGGCCAGCTTGTTCCCATCCGGATCGCGCACGTACGCGCTGTGAAATCCTTGTCCGTAATGAGGGCGATGGCCCGGCGCGCCTTCATCCGTACCGCCCAGGCTGAGCGCGAGCGCATGGAGTTGCTGAATATGTTCAACGGAACGGGCATTCAGCGCCACCATTGTGCCGTTACCGACGCCCGCCGGTTGCTGGTTAAAGGGTTTACCTACGCACAGGCCAGTGGTGCGATTGTCACTGAAGGTTCCCCAGGATGCGCCTTCATCACTACGGCCCGCTTTCGGATGTCCAAGCTGTTCCATCAACGGATCATAGAATCGAATAGCGCGTGGCAGGTCATTTGTTCCTAACATGATGTAAGAAAACATAATCGTCCTTATTTTGCGGAATGAATGGCAGTAAGCCAGCGAGGGATGTTATCCGTCAGGGCATCATTCCTGAAAAGCGCGCTGCCGGATACCACGCGATCGACGCCGCTGGCGATGATCTCCGGAAGATCTTCCAGGGCGAGCGAACCGTCAACTGCCAGCAGAACGGAATCGCGTTTTCCGGCGGCGCTGAGCAGGGCGACAACCTGAGCGATACGTCTCAGTAAGGCCATTTTGCTGAGTTTACTCCCGTAACCCGGATTCACCGCCAGAATCTGCACGATTTCAACCTCTTCAATCACTGGCAGAATAGATTCCAGCGGCGTTGCCGGACACAAACTGATCCCACGCAGCACCGGCATAGCGCCGCCGGAAACATCCGCGTTTTGTTCACCCAGCCAGTGGAGCATATGGTGCAGGTGCGGTGTGTTTTCTGACTGCAACGTCACGCAGTGCGCACCCGCCTTTACGCTAGCCTGCACGACGGGCCAGGGATTCTCCACCATCAGGTGAACGTCCTTGATCCTCTGCTGGGGGAGTTGTGCGATAGCCCACGGGCCGACGGTGAACTGGGGACAAAAATGACCGTCCATCAGATCCAGATGAAGGATCGGTTGTTCAAGCGCTTGCAGCGTTTCCAGGTCTTTCGCGAGCCTGAGCCACTGGCCCGCGAGAATACCGATACTTAACGGATAACGCCGCATTTCCAGGACGCACTCTGCGCGGCTCAGACCGGCAAAAAGACGGTTCATGTTGAGATCCTTATGGCATCAATCCATTGAAGACACGCTTTTTGCGTGGGCCAGTCATTAATGATTCCAGCCTGGCGACGCAAGCCTGATAGTGTGGCGTGGTTTTATGAAACGCGACGGCTGCTTCATCTTTGTACGCTTCATAAATATAAAAGCGGCTTTGAATTTCCGGATCCTGCAAAACGTCGAAACGCAGGTTACCCTCCTCGCGTACCGACCCCAGATGATTCAGGCGAAACACCTCGATAAACTCGTCGATTTTGTCCTCATGGACATTTATTTCCACCAGCGTGACATGCATAGTTAACTCCTTGAAAAGCACGGGCCCGCATCAGGGGCCCGCGTTCGATCAGTTTTTCTCGCTCAGATAAAGTTCGTAGGCGCGCTCTGCGGTTTCATTGTGATGTACAACGGCGTGAACTGCTTTCATCATGGCGACCGGATGATCGGACTGGAAGATATTGCGGCCCATGTCCACACCGGACGCCCCCTGGTCGATTGCCTGCCAGCACATCTCAAGCGCATCGCGTTCCGGCAGTTTTTTGCCGCCAGCAATGACGATAGGCACAGGACAACCTGCCGCGATGCGCTCAAAACCCTTATCAACGTAATAGGTCTTGATGATCTGCGCGCCCATTTCCGCCGCGATACGGGTGGCGAGCGAGAAGTAACGTTGATCGCGCGCCATATCTTTCCCTACGCCCGTAACGGCCATAACGGGCATGCCCACTTTGATCCCGGCGTCGACAAGATTAATGATGTTTTTAATCGACTGATGCTCGTATTCACTGCCGATATAGACCTGCGCCGCGACGGCGCAACTGTTCAGGCGAACGGCGTCGTCGATTGACAGCGCCACTGCCTCGTTGCTCAGCTCCGTCAGAATGGAGTTCGCACCAGAGGCGCGAAGTACCACCGGCTTATTGGTGGCGGGTGGTACAACGCTACGCAGGATCCCGCGCGTACACATCAGGACATCGGCGAGCGGAAACAGGGGGGCGATATTGATATCAATTCGCTCCAGCCCCGTGGTCGGTCCCTGAAAATAGCCATGATCGAAGGCGAGCATGACCGTTTTCTCCGTGTCGGGATTAAAAATGCGCGACAGGCGGGACTGCATCCCCCAGTCAAGCGCGCCGCAGCCTTTCAGCGTAAACGGGGTGTTGCGTTGTGGCGTATCCGTATGGAAATCTTTGCCATCTTTAATGTCATCTAAATCAGCCATGATCTGCTCCACTGTGAGGGACTAAAAATCAGAAATCGTATTTGCCGATGTTCTCTTTGTTGAACACCACGCGTTCAGGCAGCAGAACAATGCCGTTGCCTTTGGCTTCGTAGCTGTACCCCTGAACGCTGTTAGGGGAAACCTCAACCTGGCCGACGCCCGGAATATCCAGCTTGTCGCCGGTATTCATCTCGCCTTTTTTCAGTAATGCGTCAGCGACATACACCGAAATCTTGCCCTGCTGGACCACATCCCACAGGCCAAACTCTTTCACCGTGCCGCGTTCCACATACGGGCGCATCACGTTAGGCGTACTGAATCCAACAATCGCCACATTGGTGTTCTTCAGGTTCTCAGCGGCCTGAGCGGCGGCGGGGAGGGCATTGGCATCCGGCGCGATAATGGCGTCGAGATCGGCGTAAGCTTTAATAATGCCTTCCGCGGTTTGCAGCGATTTTGTAGCGTCGTTATAGCCAAACTGGGTGGTGACAATCTCCCAGCCCGGATGATCCTTCGCGATTTTGTCTTTTGCCTCTTTCACCCATTGGTTCTGGTCGGTCACCGTTGGGCTGGAATAGAAGAAAGCGACTTTGGCTTTCTCTTTCTTCACCTGATTCGCCGCCATATCCACCAGCATGCTGCCTAGCTGGGCCGGTGTGCCCTGGTTGATGTAATACGAACGACACTCCGGTTTGGTATCGGAGTCCCAGGTGAGAACTTTCACGCCACGCTGCATCGCGCGTTTGAGCGCCGGACATAAACCGTCAGGCGAAACGGCGGAAACCACGATGGCGTTATAGCCCTGGTTGACGAAGTTATTGATGAGCTGAACCTGACCGGACACGCTGGGCTCGGTCGGTCCGTCGTAAGTGACATCGACGCCCAGCTCTTTACCGGCTTCCAGGGCGCCGTTACCGCCACTGGTAAAGAATCCCACGCCAACCAGTTTCGGGATAAACGCGATCCGCTCTGCGGCGTAAGCGTTAAGGGTAAAGGCCGCCAGGCTAAGGGTACTGATTACGGCAATTTTTTTAATGCTCTGAATAGTCATGTACTTTTCCTTTAGGGCAATGGGTTTTCGAGCTGACGGCTGGCACGGCGACGCGCCAGCCAGTCCTTAATTTGTTGACGATGCAGGCTGACGGATCGACCTACGACGACGACAATAAGCAGCGCGCCGGAGAGGGCGCTGGATACCTGATTGGGCACACCAGCCATTTGCAGACCTTGCTGCAAATAGCCCACTAACAGCGCAGCGATAGCGGTTCCGAGAATCGATCCGGACCCCCCATAGATATTGGCCCCGCCCAGAACGACCGCGGTAATGGCCGGCATCAGGAAAGAGGCGCCGAGATCGGAACGCGCGGAGCCAAAATAAGAGACCAATAGCACCGCCGCGATCGCGGAGGCGAAACCTGTCATGGCATACAGCGCATAAAGCGTGCGGTTTACCGGAATGGCGCTGTACAGGGCGACGCGGGCGCTCTGTCCAATCAGGAAGACGTTACGTCCGGCATGGGTTCTGTGCATCAGCAGCCAGAAAAAGATCACGCAGACGAGGAAGAAGATCAGCGGCACAGGTAGCCCCAGCACGTCGAGATTGGCAAAATCGGTGAAGCCTTGTGGGAAACCGCCAATCCCTTCATAGCCGGTCGCTCCCGCCATCCCGGACAGTAATAAAGCGCTGCCGCCAAACAGGTACAGCGTCCCGAGGGTGATGACCAGCGGGTTTACCCCGGTGTAGATAATCAACCCGGCGTTGATCAATCCGCACAGCGCGCCGAGCGCAAGCGTCAGGATGATCGCCAGCGGGAGCGGAATTCCGCCCTGGAACATGACGCCTAACGCAATAGCGCACAGTCCCATCGTGGAGCCAAATGAGATATCAATCCCGCCGCTGACAATCACCATGGTTAAAGGCAGAGCGACAATACCGATGCAGATAAAGTCGCTGGTGCTGAACAGCAGTACGTTCAGATCCAACAGGCGTGGGTTCAGCGCGCCGAATCCCAGAATTTCAATCACCAGCAGCGCGGCAAGCGCCAGTTCCCAGCCATAACGATGTAAACGAGTCATCAGGCTACCTCACGTTTTTTGGCGGCGCCCACCGGGTCAGCATCCTTTTTGACTGACGGGTGCGGCGGTGACGGTGGAATAAAGCGGGCATATTTCTGGCGACGAAGGTTGCGTTCCAGCGCACAGCGCAGGCGACCGTCGAACACCAGGACCGCCAGCAAAACCAGACCGGCAATGAAATCATTCCACCAGGCCGGAATGCGCAGCAGGACCAGAACGCTGTCTATTTGGGTCAGGAACCAGGCGCCCAGAACCGCGCCAATAATCGTCCCTGAACCACCCAACAGGCTGATCCCGCCAAGAACGCAGGCGGCAATGGCTTTCATCTCCAGCCCGGTTCCGGTCTGATTGGGGATGAAACCAATTTGCGAGGCAAAGACGATACCGGCCAGCGCCGCCATACAGCCATTGAGCGAAAAGGCCAGAATCCGGATGGCTTCGGTACGCACGCCCAGTTGCCGCGCGCCCTGTAAATTATCGCCGGTAGCATAAAAACAGCGGCCAAAGGCGGTTTTTGCCAGCAGCCAGGCCATCAGCAGCATCAGCAGCAGAGTCAGCCAGCCAATGGCGGAGATCCCGAGGAAAACCGGCATCGACAATTGTTTTAGTTCTGCGGGTAAACCTTCAATCCATTTCCCACCGGTCCAGAGCAGCATCACGCCGCGATAGAGGCCAAGCGTCCCCAGCGTGGCGACAATCGCCGGAATTTTGAGCCACGCGACCAGCACGCCGTTGATCAATCCCGCCAGCAAACCCAACAGCAGTGTCGCCACACAGGCCAGCGCCAGAGGGTATCCCGCGTTGAGCAGTATCCCCAGCAGAACCGCGCACATCCCGGTGATCGAGCCAACCGAAACGTCGATATTGCGCGTCAGCATCACCAGCGTCGCCCCCATCGCCAGCAGCATGAGGATCTGGGCGCTGCTGAAGATCATCGTCAGCGTCTGAATACCCAGGTACTGGCTGTCGAGAAAGCCCGGCAGAAAGAACAGCAGCAGGACAGCCAGCAGCGCGGTCACCTCGCGGTTATTCTGGATAAATTTCAACATGGCGCCTCTCCTGTCTGTTGCGTGGTCCCTGAACCGTGGTCGCCAAAGGCAACGTGCATGATGGTGTCGACATTGATTTCGTCGCCCTGTAACGCTTTACTGCCGGTTTCTCCCTGGTGCATGACGAAAACGCGATCGGCCATCTGTTCGATCTCTTCCAGATCTGACGAGATAAACAGCACGGCGACATTCTGCGCCGCGATACTTCTGATGAGCTGATAGATGTCATTGCGGGCAGAAACGTCCACGCCGCGCGTGGGTTCATCCACAATCAGCACCTGCGGTGAGGCTTCGAGGCACTTGGCGATCAGGATCTTTTGTTGATTACCGCCTGAGAGCGTGCGGGCGGGTTGTTCTGCATCGTTCAGCTTGATATTGAGCGCGCGGCGGTAACGTTCGAGCGTGGCGCGATCTTTTTCCGGTTTAGCCCAGAAACCGCTGTGGTTGTGCGTTAATGCACAGACATTCCACGCCAGCGACGCGTCCAGATTCAGCCCTGACGATTGTCTGTCCTCAGGCAGGTAAACCAGCCCGTGCAGCAGGCGCTCGCGGGTGGACAGCGTCGAGATATCCTGCCCTGAGAGCAGTACGCGTCCGGCTCTCAGGGGACGTAGCCCGTAGAGGGTTTCTGCCAGTTCGGTACGTCCGGCGCCGACCAGCCCCGCGAGGCCTAAAATTTCCCCGGCGCGCACGTCGAAGCTGACGTTCATAAATCCTTCCCCGGTCAGATTCTCCAGGGTCAGAACCGGCGTCCCCGCTTCGTGCTGTGAGCGATTACCGGGCAATTCCAGCCACAGCTTTTGTGTTGCACTCAGGGCGTTCGTTCGGGATGCTGGCGTAATCGCCTGAATGATGTCGTCGGTGGTCAGGTCCGCCGTTTTCCCGGAAAGCGCAATGGTGCCGTCACGCATTACGCTGATACAGTCGGCAATCTGGCGTATTTCGGGCAGCTTATGGGAGATAAAGACGATCCCGACGCCCGTGCTCAACAATTCCCGCAGTCGGCTGAACAGGCGATCCGTTTCGGCGGGGGTGAGCGATGCGGTCGGTTCATCGAGAATTAAAATGCGGGAATCACGCATTAACCCACGCATGATTTCAACCATCTGTCGGTCGGCAACATCCAGTGAACCCGCGGGGCTATTGATATCAAACTGACACCCCAGCGCGACCAGCATGGCGGCCATTTTTTGCGTTGAGTTCTGATGTTTGGGCAGGCCAAAGAGAATATTCTCTTTTACCGTCAGGCTGGGGAAAAGGAGCGGTTCCTGCGGCACAAGATAAATCCCCAACTGATGCGCCAGCACCGGCGTCAGTTTTGTGCAGCGGGTTCCCTCGATCTCAATAATGCCGCTATCCGCAGGGGTGATCCCGGCGATGATTTTCATCAACGTCGATTTCCCGGCGCCATTTCCACCCAATAGCGCATGCACTTCACCTTTGTGCAACACAAAGTCAATGCCTTTCAGTACCTTGACACCGGAGTACTGTTTGTGAACCGATCGGGCGCTGAGCAGCGGTGCGATCTTTTCCTGACTCATTTGCATGTCACCTCCGTTCACCCGTATCGCTTTGGGTTGAACAAATGTATTGTGCTATTCGAATTGTTCATAACCTTATGGCCTAACTGCTCATAAAACCGACGAACAGATCACGTTTTATGCTAAAATGATCATCGTAATTTAATTTGTTCATGCATGCATAACTGAAATGTGCATTAAGTCACAGTTATTAACGAGTAATGAATGAACAATTGTGTTCAGAATTTAGATATGTTCAAAGTGAAGACAGAATGATGACAATGAATGACCCAATGATCTCCGAACAAGGAATGAGTGAAGAAGAGCTGGTGGCGCGCATCGCGTGGTTCTACTACCACGATGGTATGACGCAAAGCGACATCAGCGACAAACTGGGACTGACGCGTCTTAAAGTGTCGCGGCTGCTGGAAAAAGGCCATCAGTCCGGGATTATTCGCGTGCAGATTAATTCTCGTTTTGAGGGCTGTCTTGAATATGAAACCGAATTACGCAGCCGCTTTGGCCTGAACAATGTGCGCGTGATCCCTGGTCTGTCTGGTGCGGATGCGAGTGTTCGTCTGGGGATTGGCGCGGCGCACATGTTGATGGAGTCGTTACAGCCGCAGCAGATTCTGGCGGCGGGTTTCGGTGAAGCGACCATGAATACCTTAAAGCGGCTCAGCGGGTTTATCTCAGCCCAGCAAATTCGTCTGGTCACGTTGTCGGGCGGCGTTGGACCTTATATGACAGGGATTGGACAACTGAATGCCGCCTGCCCGGTGAGCATTATTCCGGCACCGCTTCGCGCCTCTTCGGCGGAGATTGCCCGTACCTTAAAAAATGAAAACAGCGTGCAGGATGTGCTGCTGGCAGCGCAGGCCGCTGACGCGGCGATTGTCGGCATCGGCGCAATCAACCAGAAAGAGGAGGCCACCATCATTCGCTCTGGCTATATCACTCAGGGGGAGCAACTGATGATTGGGCGCAAAGGCGCGGTGGGGGACATTCTGGGGTATTTCTTTGATGCCGAAGGGCAGGTGATCCCTGACATGAAAATCCACGATGAACTGATTGGATTAACCCTCAACACGCTGAAAACGATCCCGACGGTGATTGGTGTGGCGGGCGGCGTGAATAAAGCGGAAGCGATCGCTGCGGCGATGAAAGGGGGATATATCAACGCGCTGGTCACCGACCAGGACACTGCCGCCGCGATTGTCAGCGGCCAGTAAGCGAATCTGCTGCGCGCTGGCGCCGCAGGGCTGTAACCGAATTTCCGTTTGTACCGTGGAGAACGCATTGACGACCTGAAAGAAATAATAAGCCGAGGACTAAAACAATGGCCCGACTCTGTACCCCCTCTGAATCAGCACATTATCTGATGGCGCTGGACGCCGGAACCGGAAGCGTCCGGGCGGTGATTTTCGACCTGGAAGGCAAACAAATTGCCGTGGGACAAGCGGAATGGCGGCATCTTGCCGTTCCGGATGTTCCCGGTTCAATGGAATTTGATCTGGAAAAAAACTGGCAACTGGCCTGTGAATGCATCCGCCAGGCGCTGCATAACGCCGCCATAGCGCCAGAGGCGATTGCAGCCGTTGCGGCCTGTTCGATGCGCGAAGGTATTGTGGTCTATGACGCAGAGGGAACGCCTGTCTGGGCCTGCGCGAACGTGGATGCGAGAGCTGCAAGAGAGGTCAGCGAGCTGAAGGAGATCCACGATTACACTTTCGAAAATGATGTCTATCGCAGTACCGGACAGACGCTGGCGCTGAGTGCGATTCCTCGCCTGCTGTGGCTGGCTCACCATCGGTCGGATATCTATCGTCGCGCCTCGACGGTGACGATGATCAGCGACTGGATGGCGTATATGCTCAGTGGTGAACTGGCGGTGGACCCTTCCAATGCTGGTACAACGGGCCTGTTGGATCTCAAAACGCGCAACTGGAGGCCCGCTTTACTGGAAATGGCCGGGCTGCGCGCCGACATTCTTTCCCCGGTCAAAGAGACGGGAACGTTGCTGGGAAGCGTCACCGCCAAAGCCGCCGCACAGTGTGGGTTGCGGGCAGGCACGCCGGTGGTGGTCGGCGGTGGCGATGTTCAGTTGGGCTGTCTGGGGCTTGGGGTTGTGCGTCCTGCGCAAACTGCGGTGCTGGGAGGCACATTCTGGCAGCAGGTGGTCAATTTACCCGAGCCGATTGTCGATCCTGAGATGAACGTTCGCGTTAATCCGCACGTTATTCCTGGCATGGTACAAACCGAATCCATCAGCTTCTTTACCGGCCTGACGATGCGTTGGTTCCGCGATGCGTTTTGTGCCGAAGAGAAACTGATTGCCGAACGTCTGGGCGTTGACGCCTATACGCTACTTGAGGAGATGGCCTCCAGGGTGCCCGCCGGGGCGTGGGGCATCATGCCGATTTTCTCGGACAGGATGCGTTTTAAAAGCTGGTATCACGCGGCCCCTTCGTTTATCAACCTCTCCATAGACCCGGAAAAATGTAACAAAGCCACGCTGTTTCGCGCGCTGGAAGAGAATGCGGCGATTGTATCGGCCTGTAATTTACAACAAATAGCTGATTTTACTGGTATTCATCCGACTTCGCTGGTGTTTGCCGGAGGCGGTTCAAAAGGCAAACTCTGGAGCCAGATTCTGGCGGACGTATCCGGGCTGACCGTTAACGTTCCTGTGGTTAAAGAGGCAACGGCGCTGGGCTGTGCGATTGCGGCGGGCGTCGGGGCGGGGATCTGGTCGTCTATGGCGGAAACCGGGGAGCGACTGGTGTGCTGGGAACGGGAGCATGTGCCGGATATGGCGAAGCATGAGCTGTATCTGGCGTCTCGGGAAAAATGGCAGGCGGTGTATCAGGAGCAGCTAGGGCTGGTCGATCACGGGTTAACCACCTCTTTGTGGAAAGCGCCGGGTTTGTAAAAGGAGATCGCAATGATTAAAACCAATGAAGCGCAACATGAGTACCGTTTTGGCGACAATGGCCCTAAGTATCTCATTCGTGGTCCGGTATGCGATATGGGCGTCGTTGTGATCCAGCCGGGCCAGTCCTTCCCCAATCATCGTCATATTGAAGCCTGCGAAATTTTCTACACGCTGGCAGGTGAAGTGACGGTGTATCTGAACGGTGAGCCGCACACATTAGTGGCGGGGGATGTACTGCACTGCGATCCCGGTGAAGCCCATTTTCTGGTAAATAACGGGAAAATGCCCTGGAAAGGCGTTTTTGTTAAATCTCCGCACATACCAGGGGACAGCCACCCGGTGGAACCGTCAATGTATTAGTCTGCGGGCAATCAGAACAGATCGGGGAATTTCGGTAGCGCTGCACTTGCGGGTGCAGCGTCAACAAAGGATGTTCGCAAAGACCTTTATAATCACCTTTCAGACGCGAAGGGGACGAGTCATAAAGACCGCAAAATTTTCTCAAAGAAATGGTGAGCTTTTCAGAAGTTTTCCGGTAGATTGCTCATTCCGGTTAAAAATCCTCCCCAGGCAGTATTCACATAACCGCCACGTTGCAATTCAGAAATAATATGCATAACGGTACTGCGCGATAAAGGCGCACGATCAAGAATATAGCGTGGTGCTGACACCGTTTTTTTAATTTCTTCGGGCTGTTGGTTCAGGTCGATTAAGAGATTGCGAACGACTTGATAGGCTTTTGGGGGGGCGACCAATGCATTTTGTGCGACGGTACGGAACAGGGCATAGGCCAATATCACCGTAATGTTCTGCCAGAGGTGGGGGTTATTCTCCAGACAACGATTGAGGTCACTTTCCGTCACACGCTGGACTTTCGCAGGGACTTCAGCACGATGATACCCGGCGCTGCAATGCGAAAATATGTTCCCCAATCCAATAACGAGCGGGGGATATAAATAGGAGATAATCATTCCCGTGTCATGATAGCGATAGGAGAAGTATCCCTTATGCAATAAATAAATGACCTTCTCGTCTTTACAAGTCATTGCTAATTTATATTTGGCGGGAATACTCAGAACGTCTCCATACGGCTTTAGAGCATCAAAGAGTTGCTTAATTTCTTCATCAGGGCGAGGGAACGATACCCCAGCAAGCGTAAACGCTAATGATGGTCCTGAGCGTAATTCGGGTTCAGATTTAGTCATTGTTATACTCATGTAATTTTTCTGTTTTTCTTAACATTCATAATTTTATTCTTTTGCAACAACGTAGAAATCATCTTGAGATATTCACTGCGTTCCTGCAAATACACTGTATTATGCCTGAGATAATAAATGCAGATAGCCATGCTGTCATTGAAAACGAAAACTTCCATCCAAAATTGGACTCATTGATGATGCTAGTGCAGGAACAAGTAAAATATTCAGCTCTTTATTTGGGAATAATATGTATTGACTTATTTTATATGAAAGTCCAGGCATATAGCTAATTGAGTTTCAGATTTTATATTTTTCCTTAAGTGATTTCATGGTTAGCTGGTTGTTTTTTAATTTAAAATCATATGGTTACAATCTTTTTT
>OKVW01000555.1_pt1 | contig 21208 bp, 13 predicted proteins | sample 1606991 | NCBI WGS metagenome assembly OKVW01 (sample SAMN03281021, study PRJEB24777) | human gut metagenome | isolation source: fecal sample PR177 from 1 month old male Malay infant, vaginal delivered...
CCCCATGCCGAGGCGCTGAACAGAATAGCCGAGAGGATCAGCGGCACCTTTCGACCAAATTTATCCGCACACCAACCGGAAATCAGCGCGCCAAAAATACACCCTACCAGCGCCGAGCTCATCGCCCAGCCCGACTGCGCCGGATCGGTGATCGAGAAGTACGCTTCATAAAAGGGTTTTGCCCCGCCAATCACCACCCAGTCATAGCCAAACAGTAAACCACCACAGGCCGCCACCAGACAGATGGTCCAGACATAGCCAATTTTCAAGTGTGTCTGCGCGTTATTCATTATGATTCCTCTTTCAGGGAAACGCAGGGAACATCAGGTTTCCGGCAGCGTTTCCGCCACCGGTTCAGGGTTTAGTGCAAGAGATCCCGTTTGATGACATGACGCAGCAACAGGGCTTTGTCATGCGCCGGATTTTGTTGCAAAAGTGCGTCAAGCGCCTGCTGGCAGGCAGGAAGATCTCCCTGCCCCAGATGGCCTAACGCCGTGATAAACAGACAGTGTTGTTGATGCTTTGCCTCGGCCGGGGTGTCCAGGACCACCAGATCCGGTAACGAAACGGCAAAGAAATCCACTTCCGGTACGTTGTCGCCCTGCGACGCTACCCATTGCAGGAAGCTGCGGAAAAGTTGTTCCGCTTCGCCCTTTTCGCCCAGCGCTTTCAGCGCCATTCCCTGCCAGAAGAGATAATCCACGGGTTGATCGTTGTAGTAACGTCCGGCATCAAGCGTACTTTCGCCACGCGTGGCCCGGGCAAAGTAGCGCTGCGCCTCATCGTGATATCCCTGACGCTGTGCGCAATAGCCCAACAGATACCAGATATCGTTATCGGTTTGTCCCGGCAGACGTCCTTCGCCGAGGTTGTGCGGATAGCTCAGCGCCTGCTGCAACAGGCTGACTGCCTGGTGGAAATCCGCCTTCCCTATCGCGTCCAGCGCCCGATGCATCTGGTTTAGCAAATATTGCCCGGTCGCTTTCCCCTCGCCGCCTTCCCAGGGATGGAACATGCGCGCCTCCAGTACCCCGGCGGCTTCAGCGTAATGGCCCAGACCGTTCCATAAACTGAGCAGTTCTACCGTCAAATCGTCACGCAGTAATACCACCGCTTTGCGTGATTCAAGCTGGCGTAGACGCTGTTCGGTCGGCGTCGCCAGCAGCTTATTGAGATAGTCCAGTTCAAACAGGAAGCGCGCATTTTGGGGTTCCAGCGCCACCGCCTGCGACAGATACTGCCGCGCCTGCAATCCATCCTGCTGTTTATTCCACGCATAAATCCCCAGCAGACGATGCACTGGCGCAAATTCAGGCTCCTGTTCAAGGGTGAACTGCCAGCAGGAGAGCGCATCTTCGTAGCGACGTTTGCTGTACCAGAAACAGCCCAACAAATAGCGGGCATAGGCGCTATCCGGCAGTATTTGCAGCATCTGCACTTCATCGAGGGTATTCGGGAAACGCACCCGGTTATGCAGACAGGCACGCGCCTGGTCGATAAGCGGCTGCGAGTTGTCGCAAAGCGACGCCCGCCACAGCAGCGGTAGCGTTTCCTGGCTGTCCAGCAGTTCCAGTAGTTCGCGTGCCGCCGCTTTCTGACCGAAAGAGAGTAACCAGCCCGCCAGTTCGCAGGCGTTGGTGCCGCGTCGCCCGGTGATGGCGATCAGCGCCTCTTTTGCCACATCATCCCTGCGGACCGCCCAGCGAGCGTAATGCAGCGCGTAGCTGAGAGGATAATCCACAAGTTGCTGTTCAATGTACTTCAGCGCCTCGGCTGTGCGCCCCAGTGTCGCCAGCACCAGCGCTTTCAGCCCCATCGCCAGGTTGTTGCTACCGTTAAAGCGCAAACTCTGCGTCACTTTTTCCAGTGCATCGGCACAATCGCCACGCGCCATCGCAATCCGGGCCAGCGCCCAAAATGCCGCATCGCGACAGTTTCCGCTCCAGCTTGCTTTGTAATAACTATCCCAGGCGCGCTCACGATCGCCCTGACGCTCCAGCGCCGCGCCAAGCAGCATACTGGCTTCTCCGTCACGCGGATTTTTGTTCAGCGAGTGTGCCCGCTCCAGTGCCGCCCGCGCGCAACGCTCAGCCAGCGGCCAGTCAGCGCGATTCAGCGCCAGGGTTCCCAGCGCGACATTATTACGGTAATCCCGTGGATCAAGTTCCAGCGCCCGGCGGTAGTAATCCTCGGCGTAGCGGCTGGCATGGTTGTACTGCTCCAGATGTTGCCCAATAAAATAGAGTTCATCCGTATTGGATAACTGTGCCGGGAGCGCTGGCGCCGTTGCCGCCGAAGGCAGAGGAAGATCCTCAGCGATATGCTCTTTGTACTTCAGCAACGGCTGTCCGTCATGGCGCATGACCGTCATGGTGATCCGCGCATAGCCTGTATCGGCAAGCGTGGTCAGCCAGCTTTGACCCGGCGTTAGCGTCAACGTCGTTTCAAAGAAAGGCTCGCCGCCAGCACTCAGTGTGACCTGAACATCATTGAGCGGCGCTATCGCATAGACACCCACGGAGAGTTGGTTTTCATCCCGCACCAGACGCAGCGCCAGTTCGGTACTGGCGTTTTGCACCATCCCTAATTCGCTGTAAGGCAGGAAATTCTGCACGAACACTTTCTCTTCATAGGGCGCAAGCCAGGTGAAATCCGGCTGGTTGTCAGTAAACACGCCGGTCATTAATTCGATGTACGGACCATTTTCATCAGTCAGGTTGCGATCCCAGGCGACGCCAAAATCGCCATAGCCCCAGCTCCACTGTTTTTTCCCCGGCGAGATGTGGTGGTCGGCGACGTGCAGCAGTCCGCCGCGTTCGCCATGATGCCAGGCGCCGACAAAGTCGTAGTCTGATTTTTCCGCCATGTATGAGGTCGGTACGGGGACGTTTTTATAACGGGAGATATCAACGCCCGCCGAGTAATCGACTTTGTAATAGGTGCCGGTGGCGATCGGGAAAGCCGACACATCACGCTTGCCATGATCGAATACCGCCGTGACATCGGGAGGGAAGACACTTTGATGATCGTCGCCGCCCTTCACCGCCGGGTTAGCCCACCATAAGAAGTGGCGCGGCGTGGCGTTGCCGTTGAACACTTTACCGGTGATTTCAATCAACGCACGATCCGGGTAGAGCGTAAACCCGGTCATTACCTGCAGGCCCCGCATCGGCTCCACTTCACCCATCCAGACGGTTTGTTCGCCGTGCTCCCCTGCCCGCTGCGTAAAATCCACGGGCATAAACGTGGTTGGGCGATGGTGCTGCGGCCAGTTGAACTCGATTCCACCGGATATCCAGGGCCCCAACAGCCCGACCAGCGCAGGTTTGACCACGTCGTTGTAATAGACAAAATCGCGCTGTTTGACCTTGTCGTAGGCGCGATGAATACGTCCACCCAGTTCCGGCAGCAGCATGACGCGGATAAAATCATTTTCCATCCACACCGCCTGATACTCACGCATTTCACGTTTGCCGGTGAGGGTGTCAATCACACCATAAGGGTAAACCGCGCCAGAAGAACCCTGATAAACCCGCTTTTCCAGGAACATCGGGTTGGGATCTTCCTCGCCTGCCGTCCAGGTCGGAAGTGAGAGGGTTTCCTGCCAGACCTTAACTGAACCGTACATGCTGCCTCCACTCAATAAACAAAAGTAAAACTTCAGTAAGGAGCTATTGTGCGGGACTTAACTGGCGGTAAAATGCGCAATGCTCACGCAATATAGTTAAGGGAGTTAAGTGTATGCAGCGTACAGGATTCAATAACGCCCGGGTCAGACAGGCCAATAAACAGATTTTCCTGGCGCATTTATGGCGTGAGAAGCAGCTTAGTAAATCGCAACTGGCGCAGCTTACGGGGTTGTCGATTCCGGCAGTGAGCAACATTCTGCAGGAATTGCTTGATGAGGGACGGATTTGCCACTCCAGAGAGACATTGAGCCAGCGTGGGCTCAGTAGCGGTAGCTTTCATCTGCCGGAACGGGGCGCGTGGACGCTGTGTATGAACGTCACGCCCACCAGCCTGACCAGCCAACTGGCGGATGCCCGGCTGGTCGCCGTTGGCGACTGGCAGCATGAGACGATTAACGCCGCGACGCCAAAAGCGCTTCTCACGGCGTTAGCCCGGCACTGGCGCAACTACCGGCAGCGCTATCCCGACATCACGCTCAACCTGGCGTTGGGTGTACATGGTCAGGTTGATCCCATTACCGGTGCGTCGAAAACCATGCCGCAGGCGCCGTGGAAAACCCCGGTGGAGATAAAGTATCTGCTGGAAGAGATGCTTGGCGTGCAGGTTCGCCTGGACAACGACTGCGTTATGCTGGCGCTGGCGGAAAAGTGGCAAAACCCGCACGCCAGCGACGATTTTTGCGTCATCAATGTCGACTATGGCATAGGTTCATCGTTTGTCATTAATGACAGCATCTGGCGCGGTAGTCTGTACGGCAGCGGTCAGATAGGCCATACCATCATCAACCCGGACGGCATTGCCTGTGACTGTGGCCGCTACGGCTGTCTGGAAACCGTCGCCTCGCTGAGCGCGCTGAAAAAGCAGGCCAGAATCTGGCTGAAAGCACAGCCGGTGCCGGGAATGAACCCGGAAACACTGACCACTGACGCGTTGATTGCCGCCTGGAAACAGGGCGATGTACGCATTCAGGCATGGGTGGAACATGCCGCCAGCGCAATTGGCTTAAGTCTGTATAATTTTCTCAATATCTTGAATATTAACCAGATATGGCTGTACGGTCGCAGTTGCGCCTTTGGCGAATCCTGGCTTAATACGTTACGCCAGCAGTCAGGATTTAATCCTTTCGATCACGGCGATAATCCGCGGGCAAAAGCGACACAAATTAACGTCGGGACCCTCAGTCGTACTCAGCAATTGATGGGGATCGGTTATCTGTATGTGGAGTCGCAGCTCAACGAAATTTAAGCGCAGTCAGCAAATGGCGAGGTGAATCACGCCATCTGTTTTTATTCAATCTCTCCAGGCCCGATAAGCTTGCGCCATCGGGCATCTCAGGTCTTGCCGGATGGCGGCTGACGCCTTATCCGGCCTACGAACGACCGTAATATCAATTCGTTATTCAACCTTGTAGGCCCGATAAGCTTGCGCCATCGGGCATTTCAGGTCTTGCGGATGGCGGCTGACGCCTTATCCGGCCTACAACGACCTTTTGTTTACTGTCGTACCTGACTTACGCGTAAACCGGGAAGCGTGCGCAGATATCCAGAACTTTACCTTTGACGCGCTCGATAACCGCTTCGTCATTGATGTTGTCGAGGATGTCACACATCCAGCCTGCCAACTCTTTCACTTCCGCTTCTTTGAAGCCACGACGCGTCACTGCCGGAGAACCGATACGAATACCGGAGGTCACAAACGGGCTCTTCGGATCGTTTGGTACGCTGTTTTTGTTCACGGTGATGTTGGCGCGGCCCAGGGCGGCGTCAGCCTCTTTACCGGTCAGGTTTTTATCCACCAGATCCAGCAGGAACAGGTGGTTTTCCGTGCCGCCAGACACCACTTTGTAACCACGGTTCAGGAACACTTCCACCATCGCTTTGGCGTTTTTCGCAACCTGCTGTTGGTAGACTTTGAATTCTGGCTCCATCGCTTCTTTCAGCGCAACCGCTTTACCCGCGATAACGTGCATCAGCGGACCACCCTGAGCGCATGGGAAAACGGCAGAGTTCAGTTTTTTGTACAGCTCTTCGCTACCGCCTTTCGCCAGAATCAGGCCGCCACGCGGACCTGCCAGCGTTTTGTGCGTGGTGGTGGTGACAACGTGCGCATGCGGAACCGGGTTCGGATAAACACCTGCGGCAATCAGACCGGCAACGTGCGCCATATCAACGAACAGATATGCACCGATGCTGTCTGCAATTTCACGCATTTTGGCCCAGTCAACCACGCCAGAGTAAGCGGAGAAACCACCGATGATCATCTTCGGTTTGTGGGTCTGCGCCTGCTTCGCCATATCGTCGTAGTCGATTTTGCCAGACTCATCGATACCGTAAGGGATGATGTTGTACAGTTTGCCAGAGAAGTTAACCGGAGAGCCGTGAGTCAGGTGTCCGCCTTGCGCCAGGTTCATCCCCAGAACGGTATCACCCGGTTGCAGCAGCGCGGTGTAGACGGCGAAGTTAGCCTGAGAGCCAGAGTGCGGCTGCACGTTAGCGTAGTCTGCGCCAAACAGTTCTTTCGCGCGATCAATCGCCAGTTGTTCAACGATATCAACGTATTCGCAACCGCCGTAGTAGCGCTTGCCCGGGTAACCTTCAGCGTATTTGTTGGTCAGCTGAGAGCCCTGCGCCTGCATAACGCGCGGGCTGGTGTAGTTTTCGGAGGCGATCAGTTCGATGTGCTCTTCCTGACGTACTTTTTCCTGCTCCATAGCCTGCCACAGTTCGGCATCATAATCGGCAATGTTCATTTCACGCTTTAACATCCGCATCTCCTGACTCAGCTAACGATAGAATTTTTGGCCTTTTAAGGCGGTCCTGTTGGACAACGGGCAACAGTATAACTGAATCATTCTGCGATAACAGGTCTTGACAAAGGAATTTACGCAAACGATTACCTTCACACCACGTAAGGGTTCGCTGAATTAAGACCTTACGAATTTCAACGGATTTCTTTTCAGGTTTGTGATGCAGATTTTTCACGTTGTAACGGTTAAGACGCAAAGCGACAAGGAACCATTTACAACGCGGGGGTATTTTTTATAAGATGCATTTGAAATACACCATTAAAGATTCACATAAAGGAAGACCGTATGCTTGACGCCCAAACCATCGCCACTGTAAAAGCCACCATCCCTCTGCTGGTTGAAACGGGTCCAAAACTGACCGCCCATTTTTACGATCGTATGTTTGCTCATAACCCTGAGCTCAAAGAAATTTTTAACATGAGCAATCAGCGAAATGACTCTCAGCGTGAGGCGCTGTTCAATGCCATTGCCGCTTATGCCAGCAACATTGAGAATCTCCCTGCCCTGCTGCCTGCGGTGGAAAAAATCGCCCAGAAGCACACCAGCTTCCTGATAAAACCCGAACAGTACAACATCGTGGGAACCCATTTGCTGGCGACGCTCGACGAAATGTTCAGTCCAGGCCAGGAGGTGCTGGATGCGTGGGGCAAAGCGTATGGCGTGCTGGCAAACGTCTTTATCAACCGTGAAGCGCAAATTTACCACGATAACGCCAGTAAGACCGGCGGCTGGGAAGGCACACGTCCGTTCCGCATCGTGGCGAAAACGCCGCGCAGCCAGCTTATTACCAGCTTTGAATTTGAGCCGGTTGACGGCGGTTCCGTAGCCGAATACCAGCCAGGCCAGTATCTGGGGGTCTGGATGAAGCCGGAAGGCTTTCCGCATCAGGAGATTCGTCAGTATTCTCTGACCCGTAAAGCGGATGGAAAAGGCTACCGTATTGCCGTTAAACGTGAAGACGGCGGTCAGGTATCAAACTGGCTGCATGACCATGCAAACGTCGGAGATGTGGTGCATTTAGCGGCGCCAGCGGGGGATTTCTTCCTGGATGTTTCCCGCGATACGCCGGTGTCGCTGATTTCTGCTGGCGTTGGGCAAACGCCGATGCTGGCGATGCTCGATTCGCTGGTTAACGCGGATCATACGGCGCAGGTCAACTGGTTCCACGCCGCGGAAAATGGCGATGTCCATGCGTTCGCCGATGAGGTGAGCGAACTGGGTAAAGCGCTGCCGCGATTTACGTCGCATACCTGGTATCGTGAACCGAGTGAGACAGATCGCGTGAACGATACCTTTGACAGCGAAGGTCTGATGAATTTGAAGGCAATGGAAGCGGCTATCTCGATGCCGGGAATGCAGTTCTATCTGTGCGGCCCGGTAGGATTTATGCAGTTCGTTGCGAAGCAGCTTGTTGAGCTGGGTGTGAAAAACGACAACATTCATTACGAATGTTTCGGCCCGCACAAGGTCTTGTAATTACGTCATGCCTGATGGCGCTGCACTTATCAGTGGGGATGCTGTAGGCCGGATAAGGCGTTTACGCCGCCATCCGGCAAGCACGGCGCGGCTTAAATTGCCGCGTCGTCTTCTTCACCGGTACGGATACGCACCACGCGCGCCACATCAAAGACGAAAATCTTACCGTCACCGATTTTGCCGGTTTGCGCCGTGCGGATAATGGTATCCACGCAGGTCTCAACGATGTCGTCCGGCACGACGATTTCAATTTTCACCTTCGGCAGAAAGTCCACCATGTACTCCGCGCCGCGATACAGCTCGGTATGCCCTTTCTGACGACCAAAGCCTTTCACTTCGGTCACCGTCATCCCGGTAATACCAACTTCCGCCAGCGCTTCACGCACATCATCGAGTTTGAAGGGTTTAATAATCGCATCAATCTTTTTCATGCTAGTCCTTGAAAAGGTCGCCTGTCTTTGAATCGGATAAACGTAACATATTACGCAAAGTTATTCTTTGAAATCGTTTGCATCGAGCTCATGACGTGAAAGCAACTTATAGAATTCCGTCCGGTTGCGCCCGGCCATTCTTGCCGCATGGGTGACATTCCCTTTGGTGATTTGCAGCAGTTTTCGCAGATAGTTCAGTTCAAACTGATTACGCGCTTCGACAAACGTGGGCAAGGCGGTGTTTTCCCCTTCCAGCGCCTGCTCGACCAGCGCGTCGCTGATCACTGGCGAAGAGGTCAATGCCACGCACTGCTCAATGACGTTGACAAGCTGACGCACGTTGCCCGGCCAACTGGCTGTCATCAGCCGCTTCATTGCATCTGTCGAAAACGCCCGCACAAACGGTTTATGCCGTTCCGCTGACTGGCGTAACAGATGATTCGCCAGTAGCGGAATATCCTCTGTGCGCTCCGCAAGCGTCGGGATCTTCAGGCTCACCACATTGAGACGGTAGTATAAATCTTCGCGAAATTCGCCGCGCGACATCGCTTTGGGCAGATCACGGTGCGTTGCCGAGATAATGCGGACATCAATGTCGAGATCGCGGTTACTGCCCAACGGCCTGACTTTGCGCTCCTGCAACACGCGCAGCAGTTTGACCTGCAGCGGCGCGGGCATGTCGCCAATCTCGTCGAGAAACAGCGTCCCGCCTTGCGCGGCCTGAAACAGACCTTCACGGTTACTCACCGCGCCGGTAAACGCGCCGCGTGAGTGACCGAAAAGCTCCGACTCCAGCAGTTGCTCTGGTAACGCCCCGCAGTTGATAGCGATAAACGGCTTGCTGCTGCGCGGGCTGGCATTGTGAATAGCCTGAGCGAAAATCTCTTTCCCTGTGCCGCTCTGACCATTGATCAACACGCTGACGTCGGACTGCGCCACCATACGCGCCTGCTCCAGCAAACGCAGCATCAGCGGGCTACGGGTGACAATGGCTTCACGCCAGCTATCATCCGTGGCCGGCGCCGACTGCTCAAGGGCTTCATCAATTGCCTGATACAGCGCGTCTTTATCCACCGGTTTGGTGAGAAAGCTAAAGACGCCTTTTTGCGTGGCGGCGACCGCATCCGGAATCGAACCGTGGGCGGTCAAAATGATGACCGGCATTCCTGGCTGAACCTTCTGGATTTCACTAAACAGTTGCATCCCATCCATTTCATCCATGCGCAGATCGCTAATGACCAGATCGACTTTTTCGCGATTCAGTACGCGCAAACCTTCGGCCCCACTTTCTGCGGTGACCACGCTAAAACCTTCACTGGTCAGGCGCATACCCAGCAGTTTCAGCAGGCCCGGATCGTCATCAACGAGCAGTAAATGCGCCGGTTTACGACTCATTATGGCGTCACCTCATCTTGTGATGGCACAGGCGCTTGTCCGTCAGACTTGCCATCGCCGTGCGTCGCATCCGGGTTGTAATTGCCCGCCGGTTTACGTGTCGAAAGCTGGCGCTCGATATCCGTCAGGTTTTCCAGCTTGCGCGTAGTAAGATCAAGCTGCGCCTGCATAGACTGATGTTGCTGGCGCAGGGTATCGAGTTCACTGTCGCTGGTCTGTTGCAATTTGCTGTAGCGCTGGCGTTCTTCGGCAAGCTGGAGCTGTAAGCTCTGGCCGTCTCGCCAGACCTGATACAGCGGTCGCACCTGCGCCGGAATTTGCAGACTGAACGTATCTAATCGGGAAACATTGTCGCGACGCTCAAGCGGGGTGATTTTGGCATTCGCCAGCAAGATGCCGCGTTTGAATGCATTCTGCCAGGTGTCATCACGCAATGTGCGCGCCTCAGTGCGTGACTGCACCGGTGAAAGACGGTCTGCACAGTCAATCGCCCGCAGCCAGTACAGCGGGTTAGTGTCAGTTGATTGCCCCTGCAGTGCCCAGATATCGGAACACTCAACGGACAGATAGTCTGCCAGTTGGTGTGTCGGAATTTTATCCTGGGGCGCATTGCCCGGGGCGTGTTTAACCGCATGTGGCGCACAGCCCATCAGCGCCAGACAGGGCATTCCCGCCAGCATGACCTGACGGGAGAATAAACGTTGAAAAATGTGGACAAAAACGTGTGGCATTATTCACCAGACTTAGTGTTATTTAGTCGTGTTTCGATGCTGATAGCGGCAGCTCTATGCGAAAGCAAACCTCTTGCGGGTTTTCATCGACAAGATACAGTTCCCCCTGCATACGGCGGATGCCATCTCTGGCGATGCTTAACCCCAGCCCGCTGCCCTTCACCGCCCCTTTTCGTTGATGACTTCCCTGGAAGAAAGGCTCAAAAATCATGGTCCTTTCTGCTTCAGGAATGGGCGTTCCGGTATTGATAACATCGATGCAGACCGTTGTTCCCCGTAAACGACTATGAATACGGATGTTACCGGATTCAGCCCCGTAGTGCACCGCATTGGAATAAAGATTGTCCAGGACGCTCATCAACAGCATCGGTTCAGCCAGACAACTTTCCGCCTCAAGGGCAACGTCGGTATGCATCATTTTAGCGCGAGCCGGTAGACTGTGAGCGGAAATCACCATATCCACCAGCGGCGCAATCTCCACCCTCTCCATTTCAATAGCGCTGTCAGCCAGTTTGCGGTTGTAATCAAGCAGTTGCTCAATCAACTTTTGCAGATTGCGGCTGCTGTCATCCAGAATATCAACCACCTCTTTTTGTTCCGGCGTCAGCGGTCCCACCACCTGATCCGCCAGCAGTTCAGTGCCTTCACGCATGCTGGCCAGCGGGGTTTTCAGCTCATGAGAAAGATGGCGTAAAAATTGATGGCGCTGGGCTTCCAGCCAGGAGAGACGCTCGCTCAGCCAGATGATCCGCTGCCCGACAGAGCGCAATTCTCGCGGTCCGGTAAACGTCACGGTATTGCCCAGTGAACGTCCTTCCCCCAGACGGTTAATCATACGCTCAATCCCTTTCACCGGGCCGATAATCATCCGGGTGAATAACAGTACCATTGCCAGACTGACCAGAAACAGCACCAGCGCCTGCCAGCCAAAGAACTGCCCGCGTTCGGCAATTTCCTGCTGCAACTGCTGTCCGCGCGAGAAAACCACCGTGCGCGTCGCTTGCACCATTTCGGTATTGGCGCTGGCAAATGCTTCCAGCCGCGCGGCGGCAGCCGTGTCAGGACCGCTGTTGTGGCATTGCAGTTGCGCCAGATCGTTTAAATCCTGACGCAACGCCTGGTAGAGTTTATCGTCCGGCAAGACGCCCGCGTGGGCGTCCAGCATTTCGCTATAGCGCTTGCGTTGGCTCTGGTACACCTTCGCGAGCGTGGGATCGTCAAGCACGCAATACTGTCGATAGCTGCGCTCCATCTCCAGGGCGGCGTTGGTCATCGCCTCACTACGACGCGCGTCAATGAGTGTGGTTCGGTTGGTCATCGCCGCCTGCGCGCTGAGCGCATTCAGGCTCTGCCACGCCTGCCAGGCAAGCACCAGAAGCGGCAACAGGATCAGCAGGAATGCCAACATAACCAGTTGTCGTAACGAGCGGGGAAAAACAGACCAGCGCTTCAAAGCGTGACTCTCACATAACAAGAATAGAAAGATGCTAACTGAGGGGGACGCCAGATACAACAAAGCCGGGCTTAACCCGGCTTTGTTATGGAATAAGGCGGTGCCTAACTCGACGTTTCGCCCGATGGTTGATAAAGCAACGCTGTTATCAGAAGTTGGACGGCAGGCACCTTGTTGTGCGTCATTCGAAGTTTATGTAGCACGTCCCGAAGGGGCTGACATAAGAAGGTGAATGAGCCACTGCCGGTTATTATGCAGTAACTATGCCAACTTGCAAAACACTTTATTAATTCGTTGAATTAAAGAGATTTTATTATCATTCCACACTATAAATCGATTGAATGCTTTTTAATCAGAGTGTCGCTAATTAGCAACACCATAAAAGAAACATTGTTATATTACATAAAATCAATAAGTTAAATGTCTCCTTTTGGAGACACTTATAACAGATCTTTGTCGCACTTTCCCGACACCAAAAAAAAGCCCGGTGAACATCACCAGGCTTTTTAGCGTCAGGGGGATTAACCCAATTGCTTACGCGCGTTACGGAAGATACGCATCCACGGACTGTCCTCGCCCCAGTTTTCCGGATGCCAGGAGTTACTGACGGTACGGAACACACGCTCCGGATGCGGCATCATAATCGTTACCCGGCCATTTTCTGTGGTAACGGCGGTAATGCCGTTCGGTGAACCGTTCGGGTTAGCCGGGTAGGTTTGCGTCACGTTGCCAAAGTTATCGACAAAACGCAGCGCCACCAGGCCTTTGCTTTCCAGCGCAGCCAGATGCGCGGCATCGCGAACTTCCACACGCCCTTCCCCGTGGGAAACGGCAATCGGCATATGTGACCCCACCATGCCCTGCAACAGCAGGGACGGGCTCTGGGTCACTTCAACCAGGCTGAAGCGCGCTTCAAAGCGATCCGAATGGTTACGCACAAAGCGTGGCCACAGGTTACTGCCCGGGATCAGTTCACGCAGGTTCGACATCATCTGGCAGCCGTTACACACGCCGAGTGACAGCGTTTGCGGACGGTGGAAGAAAGTTTCGAACTCATCGCGCACGCGGTTGTTGAACAGAATCGATTTCGCCCAGCCTTCACCCGCGCCCAGCACGTCCCCATAAGAGAAGCCGCCACAGGCCACCAGCGCCTGGAAATTCCCCAGACCGGTACGTCCTCCCAGTAGATCGCTCATGTGCACATCGATGGCGTCAAAGCCCGCACGCTGGAACGCTGCTGCCATTTCCACGTGGGAGTTAACGCCCTGCTCACGCAGTACGGCAACTTTCGGACGCGCCCCGGTCGCAATGTAAGGTGCCGCAATATCTTCGTTGATATCAAAGGTCAGCTTAACGTTGAGGCCCGGATCGGCATCGTTGGTTTTGGCGTCGTGTTCCTGATCGGCACACTCCGGGTTGTCACGCAGACGCTGCATCTGCCAGGTGGTTTCCGCCCACCAGATTCGCAGCGTGGTGCGGCTTTCGCTGAAGACAGCCTGACCGTCGGCTTCGATAACAAAGCGATCGCCTGCCACAGCCTGCCCCAGATAATGTACGCAGTCGCCCAGACCGTATTGCGCCAGCAGCGCTTCCACCGCCTCACGATCTGCCGCACGCACCTGAATAACCGCGCCCAGCTCTTCGTTAAACAGCGCCGCCAGACGATCGTCACCCAGTGTGGCGATATCCGCCTGAATACCGCAGTGACCGGTAAAGGCCATTTCCGCCAGCGTGACCAACAGGCCGCCGTCAGAGCGGTCGTGGTAAGCCAGCAGTTTGCGTTGAGCCACCAGCGCCTGAATCGCGTCGTAGAAGCCTTTCAGTTGTGCAACATCACGAACGTCTGCTGGTTTGTCGCCAAGTTGACGGTACACCTGCGCCAGCGCGGTGGCGCCCAGCGCGTTGTGTCCTTTGCCCAAATCGATCAACAGCAGCGCGTTCTCTTCAGTAGAAAGCTGCGGGGTGATGGTATGGCGCACATCTTCCACACGGGCAAAGGCGGAGATCACCAGCGACAGCGGTGACGTCATTTCGCGCTGCTCATTACCTTCCTGCCAGCGGGTTTTCATCGACATAGAGTCTTTGCCCACCGGAATGGTCAGGCCCAGCGCCGGACAGAGTTCTTCACCTACCGCTTTCACCGCTTCGTACAGACCCGCGTCTTCACCCGGGTGACCCGCTGCCGCCATCCAGTTTGCGGAAAGCTTAATGCGTTTGATATCGCCGATCTGCGTAGCGGCGATGTTGGTCAGCGCTTCGCCAACGGCCAGACGGGCGGAGGCGGAGAAGTCGAGTAAGGCCACCGGCGCACGTTCGCCAATCGACATTGCTTCACCGTAGTAGCTGTCGAGGCTGGAGGTGGTCACGGCACAGTTAGCCACGGGTACCTGCCACGGCCCCACCATCTGATCGCGGGAAACCATTCCGGTTACCGTACGGTCGCCAATGGTCACCAGGAAGGTTTTCTCTGCGACTGTCGGCAGATGCAGAACGCGTTTCACGGCATCAGCAAGGGTGATATCCGCGCGATTGAGCGCATCGCCTTTCGCTTTCAGCGTTTGCACGTCGCGGGTCATTTTCGGCGTTTTACCGAGCAGTACGTCCAGCGGCAGGTCAATCGGCTGATTATCGAAATGGCGATCGTTGAGTGACAGGTGCATTTCTTCCGTCGCCTCGCCAATGACCGCATAGGGTGCGCGCTCACGCTTACACAGCTCGTCAAATAACGGCAGTTGATCCGCCGCCACGGCCAGTACGTAACGCTCCTGGGATTCGTTGCACCAGATCTCAAGCGGGCTCATACCCGGCTCATCACTGAGAATATCGCGCAATTCAAATTTGCCGCCGCGCCCGCCGTCACTCACCAGCTCAGGCATGGCGTTGGATAAACCGCCCGCGCCCACATCATGAATAAACAGGATCGGGTTGGCATCGCCCAACTGCCAGCAGCGGTCAATCACTTCCTGGCAGCGGCGTTCCATCTCCGGGTTATCACGCTGTACGGAAGCAAAATCGAGATCGGCATCAGACTGACCCGACGCCATCGAAGACGCCGCGCCGCCGCCCAGCCCAATATTCATCGCCGGGCCGCCGAGAACGATCAGTTTCGCGCCAACCACAATCTCGCCTTTCTGTACGTGATCGGCACGGATATTACCGATCCCCCCCGCCAGCATGATCGGTTTGTGGTAGCCGCGCAGCTCTTCGCCGTTGTGGCTGTTCACTTTTTCTTCGTAAGTACGGAAATCCCCGTTCAGCGCCGGGCGACCAAATTCGTTGTTGAACGCCGCGCCACCCAGCGGGCCTTCGGTCATGATATCCAGCGCCGTGACAATACGCTCCGGCTTGCCGAAGTCCTCTTCCCACGGCTGTTCAAAGCCCGGAATACGCAGGTTAGAAACGGAGAAGCCCACCAGACCCGCTTTCGGTTTCGCGCCGCGTCCGGTTGCCCCTTCATCACGGATTTCACCGCCAGAACCGGTGGCTGCGCCTGGCCACGGCGAGATCGCCGTCGGGTGGTTATGGGTTTCCACCTTCATCAGAATATGCGCGGGCTCCTGGTGGAAGTCATAACGACCGGTCGCATGATCAGCAAAGTAACGTCCCACTTCCGATCCTTCCATCACCGCCGCGTTGTCTTTATAGGCAGAAAGTACGTGGTCCGGGGTGGTTTCGAAGGTATTTTTGATCATTTTAAACAGCGACTTCGGCTGCGGTTTACCGTCAATCACCCAGTCGGCGTTGAAAATTTTATGACGGCAGTGCTCCGAGTTCGCCTGCGCAAACATGTAGAGTTCGATGTCATTCGGGTTGCGCCCCAGCCGGGTGAACGCCTCCTGGAGGTAATCAATTTCGTCTTCCGCCAGCGCCAGGCCAAGACGCAGGTTAGCATCAATCAGCGCCTGGCGGCCTTCACCGAGCAGGTCCACACTGGAAACCGGTGCGGGCTGGTGATGAACGAACAGTTTTTCCGCGTCGGTTAATGAAGAGAACACCGTCTCCATCATCCGATCGTGTAATTCAGCAGCCACCTGCTGCCACTGATCAGCGGTCAGCGTGGAGGCCTCAACGTAATATGCAACGCCGCGCTCAAGACGATCAATCTGCTTAAGACCGCAGTTATGCGCGATATCTGTCGCTTTGGAAGACCAGGGGGAGATGGTGCCTGGACGAGGCGTCACCAGCAGTAGCTTTCCTTGCGGGGTATGGCTACTCAGGCTCGGGCCATATTTCAGCAGACGGGCAAGCTGCGCGTGCTCATCCTCGTTCAATGGTGCGTTCAGGTCAGCGAAATGGACGTACTCGGCGTAAATATTGCTTACCTGGAGGTTGGCAGCCTGAAAACGTGCCAGCAGTTTGTTAATACGGAATGCGGACAGTGCAGGCGAACCACGCAGAATTTCCATCATAAGTCTCTCGTCTTCTAAGCTTTCGGTGTGCCCAAGTGGGGAAACGGGCGTCATTATAAAGAATCTGGGCCGCTGACGAAACCGTTTGCGTCGAAATAAAATCACGCCGCATTGTTGTCCTGCGATGCGGTCAATTGCTCTAATTAGTTGCCAACTGGCGCAAGTTTAAGCAAAATGCCGCTCACTAAAGAACATTCCTGGTTTATCTGTTTCTATTCCCATCCTGAGACAACGCACGGTACAGAGAATTAACTAATTGAAAAAATTAAAGATTAATTATCTGTTTATCGGCATATTGACCCTGCTGCTGGCGGCGGCGCTTTGGCCCTCAATCCCCTGGTTCGATAAAGCCGACAATCGTATCGCCGCGATCCAGTCGCGGGGAGAGCTGCGCGTCAGTACTATCGAATCGCCGCTCACTTTCGCCACGCTCAACGGTAAACCCTCCGGCCTCGATTATGAACTGGCGCAACAGTTCGCCAGTTATCTGGGTGTGAAGCTGAAAGTGACCGTGCGTCAGAACATCAGCCAGTTGTTTGACGATCTGGATAACGGTGACGCCGACCTGCTGGCGGCAGGCCTGGTCTACAACAGCGAACGGGTGAAAAGCTATCAGCCGGGGCCGACCTATTATTCGGTGTCGCAACAACTGGTCTATAAAGTGGGCCAGTATCGCCCCCGGACACTGGGTAGCGTAACGGAAAGTCAGCTCACCATCGCACCAGGCCATGTTGTGGCAAACGATCTGCAAACGCTGAAAGAGACAAAGTACCCGGATCTCACCTGGCGAATCGACGAGAAAAAAGGCTCGACTGAGCTGCTTGACGCGGTGATTGCCGGCAAACTGGATTACACCGTCGCTGACTCTGTGGCCATCAGTCTGTACCAGCGCGTGCATCCTGAACTGGCCGTTGCGCTGGATATCACTGACGAACAGCCCGTGACCTGGTTTAGTCCGCTGGATAACGACAACACGCTTTCCGCCGCGCTGCTCGATTTCTTCAACCGTATGAATGAAGACGGCTCGCTGGCACGCCTGGAAGAGAAGTATCTCGGGCATGGCGATGACTTTGACTATGTGGATACCCGCACGTTCCTGCGCGCGGTGGATGCCATGCTTCCGGAGCTAAAACCGCTGTTCGAAAAATACGCCGAGGAGATTGACTGGCAACTGCTGGCCGCCATCGCCTGGCAGGAGTCGCACTGGGATCCGCAGGCCACCTCGCCGACCGGCGTGCGCGGCATGATGATGCTCACCAAAAACACCGCCCAAAGCCTGGGGCTGACTGACCGGACCGATCCGGAACAGAGTATCAGTGGCGGGGCGCGTTATTTGCAGGACATGATGAGTAAAGTCCCGGAAACCGTTCCGCAAGATGAGCGCATCTGGTTTGCACTGGCGGCTTACAACATGGGGTATGCACATATGCTGGATGCGCGAGTGCTGACAGCTAAAACGAAGGGGAACCCGGACAGTTGGGCGGATGTCAAACAACGTCTGCCACTACTCAGCCAAAAACAGTATTACAGCAACTTGACCTACGGCTATGCCCGTGGGCACGAAGCCTACGCTTACGTTGAGAACATCCGTAAATATCAGATCAGTCTGCTCGGCTATTTGCAGGAGAAAGAAAAACAGATGGCAGAAGAGATGAAGCTGGCGGAAGAGTACCCGGTCGTCTCACCAAAAGACTTTCACAAGCAGCGCCTGCCGCTCGCCTCCTTCCTGTCGCAATCATCGTCCGGGTATCTGACACACTCGCCGTCGCTGACGCGCTTGCCGCAAAAGAAAGACAAAGAGTAAAACTACTGGCTCGCCGCTTTCTTTAACGCTTTGATTTCCTGACGCCGCATACGGAAGAAATCGCTGAGCAGCGTCGCGCACTCCTCACGTAAAACCCCTTCCGTTATCTCCACCCGGTGATTCATGCCCGGATGATGCAAAACATCGATCAGTGAACCGGCGGCGCCGGTTTTGGCATCGCGCGCGCCAAATACGACATGACGGATGCGGCTGTGCACCATTGCACCGGCGCACATCACGCACGGCTCAAGCGTTACGTACAACGTGGCGTCAATCAGACGATAGTTTTGCAGGACAAGGCCGCCCTGGCGCAATGCCATGATCTCGGCGTGGGCGGTCGGATCGTGATGACCAATCGGGCGGTTCCACCCTTCGCCTATCACACGGTTGTTATGCACCAGTACCGCTCCAACCGGGACTTCACGCTCATCCCACGCGCGCTTCGCCAGCGTTAACGCATGACGCATCCAGTATTCGTGGCTAAATTCAACATCTGACAAAGGGGATACTCCGGTAATCATAGCGAGCGCATTATACAATGCTTTCAACTATTCCAGTTGCTGAAGTTCTCCCTGTGGTGTTACCCGCCAGCGATGCTGGCAAAAGTAGAGCAGCGGATTGTCCTGGTTGCTGTCGCTGTAGCCGCTGTATAAACGCAGCGGTGTGCCGATTTTACGTTCAAGCTGCGCCACTTTTTCATGTCCCAGACAGCGCAGCGTCAAAACCCATCCGCCATAACCCCGCGCCATCTGGCTGGCGATCAGATTCACGCGCGGCAGCCACGGGGTATCAAAATAGACCTGTTCCACCAGCGACTGCGGAGAACCGGTGATAAGCCAGATGTCAGCATCAGAACTTAACAGATAAGTGGTCAATCGCTCCTGCACCTGCGGAAACGCCGTGACGCTCTGGCGAAACCAGCGAACAAAATCGGCCTGCTTTGCCTGCAAACTGGCTTCGCTGTGACCAAACGTACATCCCCACAGCAACAGGCTCATCGGCCAGCGCGCGGCGCGCCCTTTGATGAGCAGCGCACCAATAATCACCGGCAATAATGGCAGCACGAGCAGCGCATTCAGCGGCTGGCGACGCAACAGGTAGCGCAGAAAACTGCCGAACATATCCTGCTGATGTAACGTACCGTCCAAATCAAAAAATACGACACGACGCGCGTGATGGGTCAAACCTTACTCCTCGGGATCGTTGAATCCTAACAGCCAGGTAAAAAGGAACCCGGCAATAACCGCTACTAAATAGCCTAACAGATAGAACATCACTTTTCCGGCAACGATCGTTAATGCCAGCGGCAATCCGGAAATACCAAAGGTGATGACCGTGGCGACTTTCCAGTAACAGATTAGCGCCCCACCGACCGCACCGCCCAGACAAGCGCCGATAAACGGCTTGCCCAGCGGCAATGTGACGCCAAAGATCAACGGTTCGCCAACCCCGAGCAAACCAACCGGTAGCGCCCCTTTAATCACTTTTTTCAACCGTGCGTTACGGGTTTTCATCAGCACGGCAATTGCCGCGCCGATCTGCCCGACCCCGGCCATCGCCAGAACGGGAAAGAGCGCGTTATACCCGTGCGCCTGTACCAGCTCAACGTGGATAGGCACCAGCCCCTGATGCAACCCGGTCAGCACCAGCGGCAGGAAGGTTCCTGCCAGTACAGCCCCTACCAGGAAACCACCGCGATCGATAGCCCACGTCGCGCCCTGGGCGATGGATTCCGAAATCCAGCCCCCCAACGGTTGCAGCGCCACAATCGCTATCGTCCCGGTGATGATCGTCGTCAGGAGAGGGTTGAGGATAAGCTCCAGCGAGCCGGGTAAAATGTCGCGGAATTTGCGCTCAATCCAGCACATCAGCGCTACCACCAACAACACCGCAATTACCCCGCCGCGCCCTGGCTGTAGCGCCTCGCCGAAGAGGGTAATTTGCGCCAGTTGCGGGCTCGACAGAATCCCCGCCATCACGCCGCCCATCGCCAGCGAACCGCCGAAGACCTTAGCGGTATTCACCCCAACCAGGATGTTCATGATGGCAAAGACCGCGCTGCCGAAGATCCCCATGAGTCCCAGCATATTAGGGTAATGGGTCGCAAAATCGCCCACGATGTCCGGGCGCTTGAGGATGTTAATGATGCCGGTTATCAGCCCTGAAGCGATAAATGCCGGGATCAGGGGAATAAACACATTCGCCAGCTTACGCAGCGCATCGCTCATCGGCGCTTTATATTTCGCTTTCACCTGCGACGTTGTGCGCGCAATGTCATCGTCCACGGATTGCGCTGCGCCCTGCGCCAGTAATGACCGCATCGAATCTACAACCTTTGCCGCCTTACCGGGACCCACGATAAGCTGATGCTGCGCTCCCTGCTTCACGTAGCCACTGATGCCGGAAAGCTGTTTCAGACGCGGGATATCCAGCGCCGCGTCGTCTTTTACCTCAACCCGGACGCGCGTCATGCAATTTTCCAGGCGCAGAATATTGTGCTCTCCGCCTATCCCCAGCAAGATATTGCTGGCAAGCTCCACCGTTTTATCCATCGCTACCTCGTTGAATCAGCCAACGCCGCGCGCAGGAATCCCTGATGAGCGGACAGTCTCTCCCGTGCCGCGCCGGCGTCAATCCCGGTTAGCGCCATTAAAATCGCAGGTTTCACTTCAAAATCAGTCTGTTTTAGCAACGCTTCTGCTTGCGCTCGCGCAATCCCCGTCGCTTCAACGACCATCCGGCACGCGCGATCGATCAGTTTGATATTGGTGGCTTTCATATCTACCATCAGGTTCTGGTAAACCTTGCCAAATTTCACCATCGCCCCGGTAGAGATCATGTTGAGCACCAGCTTTTGCGCAGTGCCGGATTTCAGGCGGGTGGAACCTGTCAGCGCCTCTGGCCCCACTACGGGTGAAATGGCAATATCTGCGGCCTGCGCAATGGGAGAATCCGGATTACAGGAAATAGCCACCGTGGTGCATCCGGTTTTACGGGCATATCTCAACCCGCC
>OKVW01000558.1_pt1 | contig 21164 bp, 19 predicted proteins | sample 1606991 | NCBI WGS metagenome assembly OKVW01 (sample SAMN03281021, study PRJEB24777) | human gut metagenome | isolation source: fecal sample PR177 from 1 month old male Malay infant, vaginal delivered...
GTTGACGAGATTAACTTTACGGGGTTTATCGTCAATTAGTCAGAGCAACGGTAAAACAATGAAAGTGTAAAAAACAACTTTTCGCCAATTGTGGAGAAATTAAGAAAAAAGCGTGGAGAGATGAAACAAAAATATTCAACAGGATGATTTTAAAGAGATTATGGAGAAGTATAGCGAAGTGCCGTTTAATAATAAAGCAATTCTCCAGGAATATTCCGCAAACAATACCAGAGCGCTTTTAACGCTAAGAAATTTATTCTTCATTTCCCCTCCGGTCTGCGCGAGGGGAGACGATCAGGGCATTTTTTCCAGCATCAGGCCTGCTCGCAAACCAAACGCGACCGACGGATTAGGAAATAAAACATATTCCGTGGATTTCTGTACCGCATAGCGCGTCTCACCATCTTCCGCCAGCAGGACGCCCTGGCGAAACGGCGTAAAGTTCAGCGTATGGGGCGCCATATGTAGCTGGAAAGCCTCGCTTTGACGCGTGATCTGCTGCACGACCCGATAGCGCACAACGGGTTCCCGGGAGGGTTCCGGCGCAACCCCGGCGAGCAACGCCCGAAGCGCCTGATGCGTAGGGGCAAAACGCGTCAGGTCGTTTTGCCCGAACGGCAGCGCTTTTCCCAGCTCCAGGGTGCAGGATAACGCGCCAACATTCTCGCAGGTGAAGTGGGTAAACGTGCCGCCTGGCGTCTGGTGGAAAACCAGCGCCTCCAGCCCCGCGTCGCCAAGCCAGGTCAGAAACGCCTCATCCCACGGCTGATGACGCTGCGGTAACACGCCAAAACGCACGTGGTACGAGGCGCGAATGGCCGTATGCAGATCGAGGTGCCAGCGTGTTTCCCCCGCCCCGGCAAAAAACGCCGTGACCACCTTCTCCAGCCATTGCGCGCGTGTCGTCTCAACACTCTGTGGAAACTGCGCCCAGCGACCACCAAACATGCGGTTGATGTCGCTCACGAGATACCGTTTATTTTGCGCCAGCGCAGGCGGATTTCCCAGCACCACCAGCAGACGGCAGTGCAGCGTGATCTCTGCGCGAAACAGCGCGCGCAGCAAAAGATCGACAATCTCCACGGGCGCGGTTTCGTTTCCGTGAATGCCGGTCGAAAGCAGCAGCGACAGGTCATATTCCCCCGTCGGCGTCAGTTCAAGCACGCCCCGCCCCAGCCATCGCCAGTGGAACGAGGGGCCTTCCCCCTCTTGCCGCTCCGGTGTCTCTTCGGCCAGCGTCAGCGCCAGTAAGTTTTCCATATCATCTCCTTAGCGCTGGAACGGATAAACCGATCCCAGTTGCAGGATGGTCGATAATGCATCCAGCGCCTCGCGGCCTTCGCGCAGCAGCTGCGGATCAACCAGATCGGCCTGAACCAGACGGTCGCGATAATAGCGGTCCACCCAGTCATTGAGGGTATTGAACAGCGTGTCGTTCATCATCACCGCCGGATTCACGGCCTGCATCTCCTCCGGCGTTAACACCACGCGCAGTCGCAGGCACGCAGGTCCCCCGCCGTTGGCCATACTTTCCCGCAGATCAAACACGCGCAGTTCATCAATCGGGTTATCCGCCTGCACCAGTTCGCTGAGATAGCGCCAGACGCCCTGATGGTTGCGGGACTCCTGCGGCAGCACCAGCATCATGCTGCCATCATCCCGGCTCAGCAGCTGGCTGTTGAACAGATACGTTTCGACCGCATCCTGTACGCTTACCGCCTGCGTGGGCACCTGAATCGGCATAAATCCCGGCACGCGTTCGCGCAGCGTGGCCAGCAACTTTTCCTGATGGGCAAACGCCTGCTCGTGGCAGAACAGCACCTGACGGTTGGAAACGGCAATGACGTCGTTATGAAACACGCCCTGGTCGATCACCTGCGGATTTTGCTGGGCAAAAATCACCTGAGAAGGATTAACCTGGTTCAGCCGCGCAACCGCCTGGCTTGCGGCTAAAGTTTGTCTCGCCGGATAACGAACCGGCGCGGCGTGGCCGCCCTCTTCCCGTCCATAGATAAACAGCTGCAAACCCGGCTCGCCATAGTCGCCGCCCAGACGGTTGTGGTTTGCCGCCCCTTCATCGCCAAACATCGCGACCTGCGGCAGCGCCGAATGTACCTCGAAATGCGCTTCATGATTAAAAATGGCGCGCAGCACGCGCCCGGTGGTCTCCGCTTCGCTGGCGCGGTGGAATTTGTTGTTCAGGTTAGCAACGGTCAGATGCACTTTGCCGTCCAGCGTATCCGCCGACGGCGCAACGGTGGCGGCATTCGCCACCCACATCGAGGAGGCTGAACTGGCCGCCGAAAGCAGGTGTGGCGTCTGCGTGCCTGCTTTTTCCACCACCTGTTCATCCGTACCGCTGAACCCCAGCTGGCGCAGCACGGCCACGTTTGGTCGCTCCTGAGGCGGGATCACCGCCTGCGGGAAACCGGCATCGGACAGCGCCTTCATTTTCAACAGACCCTGCTTCGCCGCCAGCTTCGGGTTCGAGACCTGGAAACGGTGCTTCGTCGAGGCTTCATTACCGAACGACAGCCCGGCATAGTGGTGCGTCAGCCCCACGAGGCCGTCAAAGTTAACCTCACGCGCTTTCATGGGCGTCACCCTCTGTAAAATCCAGCCCCGGATTCAGTGTCTCCGGCAGCGTCAGCGCCGGGGTTTCCAGGCTTGCCATCGGCCACGCGCAGTAATCGGCGGCATACCAGGCGCTGGCGCGATGGTTGCCCGACGCCCCTACGCCACCAAACGGCGCGGTGCTCGCCGCACCGGTCAGCGGTTTGTTCCAGTTCACGATCCCGGCGCGCGCTTCCAGCAGCAGCTGTTCGAATTTCTCGCGATGCGGCGATATCAGGCCGCTCGACAGGCCGTAGCGGGTGTTGTTGGCCATCTCGATCGCCGACTCAAAATCGTCATAGCGCCAGACGCACAGCAGCGGGCCAAAGACCTCTTCATCCGGCACGTTGCTCGTCGCACTCATCTCAATAATCCCCGGCGTCAGCAGCGACGTGCCCGGCTGAACCAGCTTCGGCTCCAGCAGGGTTTTCGCCCCGCGCGCCACGTGCTCCTGCCACGCTTTCAGCACGTTCAGCGCCGCCTGCGCGGAGATCAGCCCGCCGATAAACGGCTGCGGCTCGGCATCCCATTTCGCGGGAACCAGACGCGCGCTCACCTCCACCAGACGCTTCAGGAACGCATCCCCCTGCGCGCCGCGTTTAACCAGCAGGCGGCGGGCGCAAGTACAGCGCTGTCCGGCGGTAATGAACGCCGACTGAATGGTCAGATGGACCGCGGCATCGATATCATCCGGATCTTCCGCAATCAGCGGGTTGTTGCCGCCCATCTCCAGCGCCAGAATTTTTTCCGGCTGCCCCGCCAGCTGACGATGCAGCTGATAGCCCGTTCCGGCACTGCCGGTGAACAGCAGACCGTCAATGTCGCTCAGCGCACTCAGCGCCTGACCTGTTTCACGCCCGCCCTGCACCAGATTCACCACCCCCGGCGGCAGCCCCGCCTGCTCCCAGAGTTTTATGACTGCTTCTCCGGTTAAGGGGGTTAACTCACTCGGCTTGAAGATGACGGTATTCCCCGCCAGCAGCGCAGGCACAATGTGCCCGTTCGGCAGATGTCCGGGGAAGTTATAAGGGCCAAACACCGCCAGCACCCCGTGCGGACGGTGGCGCAGCGTGGCGGCGCCGTCTGGCATCTCGGTATGCTGCTCGCCGGTGCGGGTATGGTACGCCTTCACCGATATCGCAATTTTGTTGATCATCGCCGTGACTTCGGTTGTTGCCTCCCAGCGCGGCTTGCTGGTTTCGCAGGCAATGATGCGGGTCAGCTCGGCTTTATTGGCCTCCAGCAGCGCAGCAAATTTCTCAACCAGCGCCTGGCGCTCGGAGAATGGCCGTTTCGCCCATGCCGGAAACGCGCGGCGTGCAGCCTGGCAGGCCTGCTCAACCTGCCCGGCGCTGGCGTCGTTCCCCGACCAGAGCACCTCCTGGCCGACCGGGTTAGTTTTTGTCCGCGCGTCACCTTCGCCCGTTACCCAGTCACCGTTAATCCATAGAGTCATGCTGTTTTCTCCTCAGGGCAGAGCCGCACCAGGCGAACCGTGTCGCCAGCGTTACATTTCAGGGCATCCAGTTGCGCAGCCGTCAGTACCAGACGCTCGCATGTTGGGTTGGTTCGCACCAGCATGGCGCGGAAGTTGGTGTAATTCTCGTTCGAGACCATGCAGGCTGGCCACTCGCCCGGCGCGGGCTGGCCTTCTGAAACCTCAACCAGGCGGCTTTTACGGATGGCGCGAACGCGGTCAATGTCGCATTCCAGCGTCGGGCCGCCGTCGAAGATGTCGACGTAGTTACGGTAGCGAAATCCCTCTTTCTCCAGCACTGCGCGGGCCGGGGCGGTTTGCGGGTGAACTTCGCCGATCACCGCCTGCGCTTCAGGCGTTAAGAAATGGGTATAAATAGGATGCTTCGGCATCAGCTCGGCGATAAACGCCTTCTGACCGGTACCGCACAGGTAATCCGCCCGGCTAAATTCCATGGAGAAGAAGCGTTCGCCCAGACTCTCCCAGAACGGCGAGTAGCCCGTCTCATCAATCACGCCGCGCATCTCCGCGACCACTTTTTCGTTGAAGCGGTCGCGAAAGGCGGCCATAAACATAAAGCGCGATTTGGAGAGCAGATAACCGTTGCCCTCTTTGCGCCAGTCCGGATCGAGAAACAGGGTGCAGAGTTCGCTGGCGCCGGTATGGTCATTACAGAGGAAGAGCGTCGGCAGCGCGTTGTAAACGTTCAGCTCTTTCGAGGCGTGGACCATCGTGCCGACGCGGTAGTTGTACCACGGATCGTTAAGCCCGACGGCCACCTCGATGGCGCAAATCCCCGCCACGGTTCCCGTGCCGTTATCTTCCAGCACGAACACATAGCCCTGTTCGCTTTTTGGCAACGTCCCCTGCCAGGTTTGCAGGGAGCGCTCAATGCGCGCCGACAGCGTTTTTTCATCGGCAGGCAGCGAGGTTAGCCCGCCCCCTGTCTTACCGGCAAGCTGCATAAGCCCGGCGAGATCGCCGTGCGCAACGGGACGGATGACCATCATGATGACACCCCGGACTTCACCTGTTCGCAGGCCAGCGCAAAACGATCTAACCCGGTTCTGACCTCTTCCTCGCTGACGATCAGCGCAGGGGCAAACCGCACCACGTTAGCACCGGCAATCAGCACCATTACGCCCTGCTTTGCCGCTTCCTGTGAAATCAGCTTCGCTTTGCCGGCAAACTCAGGGGCAAGCTCACAGCCTATTAACAGCCCCAGACCGCGGATCTCTTTGAACAAGCCGGTCTGGTTATTGATGGCAGTAAGGCGCTCAACAAACCACTGGTGACGCTGCTTCACGCCGTTCAGCACCTCAGGGGTATTGATGATATCCAGCACCTGTCCGGCGACAGCGGTTGCCAGCGGGTTGCCGCCGTATGTGGTGCCATGAGTGCCCACGGTCATCACGCTGGCGAATTTATCGGTGGTCAGCATCGCCCCCACCGGGAAACCGCCGCCGAGCGCTTTGGCTGTTGAGAGCACATCCGGGGTCACGCCATAGTGCATGTAGGCGTACAGCTCACCCGTGCGGCCCACGCCGGTCTGGACCTCGTCAAAAATCAGGACCGCGTTATGCCGATCGCACAGCTCGCGTAGCCCTTGCAGGAACGCTTTCTGGGCGGGCATGACGCCGCCTTCCCCCTGCATGGGCTCGACAATCACCGCACAGGTGGTGTCGTCAATCAGCTCGCTGGCAGAGTGTAAATCGTTATACGCCGCATGCCGGATATCCGGCGGCAGCGGCGCAAAATCCTGAGAATATGAGGGCTGACCACCCGCGCTGACGGTAAACAGCGTTCGGCCATGGAAGGCATTTTTAAAGGCTACGATGCCGCTTTTGTGCGCGCCGAATTTATCGTGCGCATATTTTCGCGCCAGCTTCAGCGCCGCTTCGTTCGCTTCCGCGCCGGAATTACAGAAAAAGACTTTTTCTGCGAAAGTGGCGTCGATCAGCTTCTTCGCCAGACGCAATGCCGGTTCGTTGGTATAACCGTTGCCGGTATGCCAGAATTTCGCCGCCTGGTCATTCATCGCCTGCCGCAGCGCCGGGTTTGCATGCCCCAGCGCATTCACCGCAATCCCACCCGCAAAGTCGATATACTCTTTGCCCTGCTGATCCCACAGGCGAGAGCCTTCCCCACGTACCGGAATAAAAGCCGCCGGAGCGTATACCGGCATCATCCATTCATCGAAATTTTCACGCGTAACTGACAGAGACATAGCGACCTCACCCGGTAAATAAAAGGTTGTTTAAATGTTAAATAATTGAGTGTTTGCACTGTGAATGTAGATTGCAGCCTTCGTGCCAGCCAGCGATAAAAATGCATAAACGGGTTGGGGTAACAGAATATCAATGAGTTACAATATGGAGCTATTCACTTTTAATGCATAAATAGTGAATATTTTTACGACAAGCGGCGCTTTGCCGCATGAAAACAAGAAAGAGTATGCAGAGGCCAAATATAATTCTGGAATTGTGATCGCTCGCGAAATTTATCGGTCCTTTATGCCCTGTTCGAGGGCAAAACGCGCCGAAATGGTGCAAATATTGCACCGTCGGCATTATCTGTCGCAGTAATTGGGCGAAGCGGATAACAGACGACGTAAATTCTGCTACCATCCTTGCACTATTCACCTTGCATTGGCAGCGACTATGAAATTTGTCTCTTTTAATATCAACGGCCTGCGTGCCCGCCCTCACCAGCTTGAAGCGATTGTTGAGCAACATCAGCCAGATGTGATCGGCTTGCAGGAGACAAAAGTTCACGACGATATGTTCCCGCTCGAAGAGGTAGCGAAGCTGGGCTATAACGTTTTTTACCACGGTCAGAAAGGCCACTACGGCGTTGCGCTGCTGACCAAAGATACGCCGGTGTCGGTGCGTCGTGGCTTCCCGGGTGACGATGAAGAGGCGCAACGCCGCATCATCATGGCGGAAATTCCTTCCGCGCTCGGCAATGTGACCGTCATCAACGGCTATTTCCCGCAGGGTGAAAGCCGCGATCATGAAACCAAATTCCCGGCCAAAGCGAAGTTTTATCAGGATCTGCAAAACTACCTGACAACCGAACTCAAAAAAGAAAACCCGGTGCTGATCATGGGCGACATGAATATCAGCCCGACGGATCTGGATATCGGTATTGGCGAAGAGAACCGTAAGCGCTGGCTGCGCACCGGCAAATGCTCTTTCCTGCCGGAGGAGCGCGAGTGGATGGAGCGCCTGCTGGGTTGGGGGCTGGTGGATACTTTCCGCACGGCTAACCCGGCGACGCAGGATCGCTTCTCGTGGTTTGACTATCGCTCTAAAGGCTTCGATGACAACCGGGGCCTGCGTATTGATCTGCTGCTGGCGAGCGCCCCCCTGGCCGAACGCTGCATCGAAACCGGTATCGACTATGACATCCGTAGTATGGAAAAGCCGTCCGACCATGCGCCGGTATGGGCAACGTTCAAGCTGTAAACTTCAGTGAATATTAAAAAAATCAGTCTCCTGTGCGCCCTTTTGGGCGCATTTGTTTTGACCGTTGTTTTGCTTCCTCCAGGCATACTCTCCCTCGACACGCTAAAAATGCACCAGCAAACGTTGCTCGATCGTGTGGAGCAGGCGCCTCTTCAGAGCGCGCTAGTCTATTTTGCGGTTTACGTTCTGCTCTCCGCGCTGTCGATCCCCGGAGCCGCGCTTCTGACGCTGCTCGGCGGGGCGCTTTTCAGCCTGTGGGAGGCGACGCTGTTGGTGTCATTTGCCTCGACGCTCGGCGCCACGCTTGCCATGCTCGTCAGCCGTTATCTGCTGCGCGACTGGGTGCAGCGGCGCTTTGCCGCACAGATGAGCACGATAGATGCGGGAATGGATCGCGACGGCGCGCGCTACCTTTTTGCCCTGCGCCTGATGCCGTTGTTCCCGTTCTTTCTGGTCAATTTGCTGATGGGGCTAACCCGTCTCAGGGTGCGTCACTACTGGTGGGTCAGCCAGCTTGCAATGCTACCTGCCACCGTCATTTATCTGAACGCCGGACGCGAGCTGGGGAAACTCACCGCGCTGCGCGATATTCTGTCGCCGGGACTGCTGTTCGCCTTTACACTATTAGGGTTATTACCGCTGGTCACTCGCTGGCTGTTTTCCCGTTACATCCCTTCGATTAAAAAGTGAGGCATTATGCGCCGGGTGCGTTTTTGCGCGTTTCTGACGAGTCTGCTGCTGGCAACCTCTGCCTTCGCCGCAGAGAGCTGGCAATCCATTCAGCAACAGGCCACCGGGCAGACCGTCTGGTTTAACGCCTGGGGCGGTGACGAGGCCGTTAACCGCTACCTCGACTGGGTAAGCGGCGAGATGAAAACGCACTACGCCATCAACCTGAAGATCGTTCATCTGGCCGATGCCGCCGACGCGGTGAAGCGGATCCAGACGGAACATGCCGCAGGACGTAGCAGTAACGGGTCGGTGGATCTGCTCTGGGTAAACGGGGAAAACTTCCGCAACCTGAAAGCGGCAAACCTGCTGCTCACCGGCTGGGCGCAAACCCTGCCCAACTGGCGCTACGTCGATACCCGTAAACCGGTAACGGAAGATTTTGCCATCCCGACCGATGGGGCAGAATCCCCGTGGGGCGGCGCGCAATTAACCTTTATCGCCCGTAAAGCGAGTACGCCGACACCACCGGCAGATCCCCACGCGCTGCTGGTATACGCCCGGCAGCACCCTGGCAAGGTGAGCTATCCGCGACCGCCGGATTTTACCGGCACGGCGTTTCTTGAGCAGCTACTGCTGGCGCTGACCGCCCATCCGGAGGCGCTAAAAAACGCGCCAGACAGTACCTTTGCGCAGGTCACCGCACCGCTGTGGGATTACCTTGATACGCTGCACCCCCTGCTGTGGCGCGAAGGGAACGATTTTTCTCCGTCGCCTGCGCGCATGGATACGCTGCTGGCCAGCGGCAGCCTGAACCTGTCGCTCACCTTTAACCCCGCCCATGCGATGCAAAAGGTGGCGAGCGGTGAACTGCCTGCCGACAGCTACAGTTTCGGCTTTCTCAAAGGCATGATCGGCAACGTCCATTTTGTCGCCATCCCGGCAAACGCCAGCGCGAGCGCAGGTGCGAAAGTGGTGGCGAATTTCCTGCTGTCACCACAGGCGCAGATCCGCAAAGCTAATCCTGCCATCTGGGGTGACCCGAGCGTGCTGGATGGCGAAAAACTGCCTGCGAAAGCGGCAAAACAGCTTCGCGCCTTTACCCCCTCAGGCACGCCTGATGTACTTCCCGAACCGCACGCCGCCTGGGTTAACGCCCTGGAGCAGGAATGGCTTCGCCGCTACGGAACCCGCTAAGCGGGCTGGTCTGGGCGGCAATGGCGGTCATCTATCTGCCACTGCTTCCCGCCAGCGGCATGCTGCTGGCCCCGGCGTTTTCTCCCGGCAACTGGGCGACGCTGTTTGCCGACCCGCAGCTGCCGCAGGCGCTGGCCGCCACGCTGGTTTCCACGCTTATCGCGACGCTGGGCTCTCTGTTTATCGCTTTGATCCTGCTTGCGCTTCTCTGGCCGGGTGAAGGCTGGCAGCGCCTTAGCACCCGTTTGCCGTGGCTGTTAGCCGTGCCGCACGTCGCCTTCGCCACCAGCGCGCTGCTGCTGTTTGCGGAAGGCGGCCAGTTTTACCGGATCTGTACGGTCTGTTCGCCGCAGCTTGACCGCTACGGTATCGGGCTTGGCCTGACGCTTTCGGTCAAAGAGAGCGCGTTTGTTCTGTGGGCAATCTACGCCGCGCTGCCTGAAAAGCGCCTCGCACAGCAGAAAATTGTCCTGCATACCTTCGGCTACGGACGAATGCAGGCGCTCAACTGGCTCGTCCTCCCGGCAATCGCCCCCGCGCTGGGCGCAGTCATGCTGGCGGTGCTGGCCTGGTCGCTTTCCGTGGTGGATGTGGCGATCGTGCTCGGGCCAGGCAACCCGCCTACGCTGGCGGTACTGGCCTGGCAGTGGCTCGCCCAGGGTGATGCACAACAGCAAACAAAGGGAACGCTGCTGTGTCTGGTGTTGCTCCTGCTGCTGGCGGCGCTTGCCGCGGTGGGATACGGCTTCTGGACGGCATGGCGGCGCGCCCAGCGTGACCCCTCCGAAGTTCGTCGCGCTTCGCATACTGCGCTGCCCGCACGGACGTTGGGCGGGTTACTGCCGCTGTGCGGCGTGCTCTGTGCGCTGGTTCTGCTGATGCTGGCACGCCGGGACGACATCGGCCCCGTCAGCGACAGCCTTTCACTGGGACTGCTGTCCAGCCTGACAGCGCTGGCCATCCTCATGCTCTGGCTTGAGTGGGGACCCCAGCGCGGCGCGGTGTGGGTCTGGCTGCCGCTCGCCCTCCCGGCGCTGCCCCTCGTGTCCGGGCAATATGCCGTGGCGCTGTGGCTGGGCATCGACGGCCAGTACGCTGCGGTGCTGTGGAGCCATATGCTCTGGGTTCTCCCGTGGATGCTCCTGGTGCTGCAACCGGCCTGGCGCAGGCTCGATCCCCGGCTTATCCTCACCGCCAGAACGCTGGGCTGGCGACAGGCGAAAATTTTCTGGTTCGTGAAATGCCCCCTGATGATTCGTCCGGCCCTGCTGGCCTTTGCCACCGGCTTTTCCGTGAGCATGGCCCAGTACATGCCGACCCTCTGGCTGGGAGCGGGACGTTTCACCACCCTGACGACGGAGGCGGTCGCCCTCAGCAGCGGCGGCAGCATTCCGATCCTCGCCAGCCGGGCGCTGGGTCTGTTGCTGTTGACCAGCAGCGTATTTGCCCTTGCCGCGCTGCTCTCCCGGCTCGTGGGCCGTCACAGACAAGGATTACGTTAATGCTGTACGTGAAAAATCTCACCATTGCGCCACTCTTCCGTGAGGTCAACTTCCGCGTCCCGGCGGGGGAGATTGTCACGCTGATGGGGCCCTCCGGGAGCGGAAAATCGACCCTTTTCGCCTGGATGGTGGGGGCGTTATCCGCTGATTTTAAGGCGCACGGCGAGCTATGGCTGAACGATCGCCGCTGCGATATGCTCCCCGTGGAAACGCGCGGGATCGGCATTCTGTTTCAGGATGCCCTGCTGTTTGACGCCTTCAGCGTGGGGCAAAACCTGATGCTGGCGCTGCCGGCGCACATCGTCGGGCGCGCCCGCCGCAACGCGGTAGAACAGGCCCTGGACACTGCCGGGCTGGCAAACCACTACGCCAGCGATCCGGCGACCCTGTCCGGCGGCGAGCGCGCCCGGGTCAGCCTGTTGCGCGCTCTTCTCGCCCAGCCGCAGGCATTGCTGCTCGACGAGCCGTTCAGTCGACTGGATAAAACGCTGCGCGCCTCATTCCGGGCGTGGGTATTCGAGGTTACTCGCCAGCGCAGGATCCCGGTGGTGCTGGTCACGCATGATGAGGACGATATTCCGCCCGGCGGCGAGGTGATTGAGATTTCTCGCTGGCAATAATGTGCTAACGCAATGTTTTTGGCTTCAGGAGAGACGACAATGCCCCCCTCTTTTAATGACGTCAGGTTTTTCGATGAAACGTGTTTCTCAACTGACCGCGCTGGCCCTGATCTGCGGCCTCGCCTCACTCTCCTCCACGGCGGCTGATATGCCCCACTCCCTCACGCTGGACCAGCTCCAGGCGCAAAACGGCGCGGTAATTGATACGCGCGTCAGTGCGTTCTATAACGGCTGGCCGCAGACCCTGAGCGGAACGTCCGGGCATGAACCCGCCGCGCTTAATCTCTCTGCCAGCTGGCTTGGGGCAATGAGCGATGAACAGCTCAGCGGCTGGGCAAAACAACATCGGCTTACGCCAGACATGCCGGTTGCGCTCTATGGCAACGATGATGACAACCAGACCGTCAAAACGCGGCTGGAGAAAGCGGGCTTTACCCACGTCTCCACCCTGAGCGATGCCCTGCAACAATCCGACCGTCTGCAACGTCTGGCGCATTTCGAACAGCTGGTTTATCCGCAGTGGATCCGCCAGTTGCAGCAGGGCAAACCCGTTACCGCCGCACCAGCCGGAGAGTGGAAGGTGATCGAGGCTGGCTGGGGTGCGCCGAAGCTTTATCTCCTGAGCCACATTCCCGGTGCGGGCTATATCGACACCAATGAAGTGGAAAGCGAACCGCTGTGGAATAAGGTTTCTGCCGAAAAGCTGAAAGCGATGCTGGCGAAGCACGGGATCCGTCACGATACCACCGTCATTCTGTACGGTCGCGACGTGTATGCCGCCGCGCGCGTGGCGCAGATCATGCTCTACGCGGGCGTGAAGGATGTGCGAATTCTGGATGGCGGCTGGAAGGCGTGGTCCGACGCCAGCCTGCCCGTTGAGCGCGGAACGCCTGCAAAGGTGAAGCCAGCCCCTGATTTTGGCGCGCCGATCCCGGGCCAGCCCCGGCTGATGGTGGATATGGAGCAGGCCCGGGGAATGCTGCACCGTCAGGACGCCTCGCTGGTGAGCATTCGTTCCTGGCCAGAGTTTATCGGTGAAACCAGCGGCTACAGCTATATCAAGCCAAAAGGTGAGATTGCCGGTGCGCGCTGGGGCCATGCGGGCAGCGACGCGACCCACATGGAAGATTTCCACAATCCGGATGGCACCATGCGCAGCGCCGATGATATTGCCGCCATGTGGAAAACGTGGAATATCCTGCCGGAGCAGCACGTTGCGTTTTACTGTGGTACCGGCTGGCGCGCGTCTGAAGCCTTTATGTACGCCCGCGCCATGGGCTGGCAGAACGTTGCCGTCTACGACGGCGGCTGGTACGAATGGAGCAGCCATCCGCAGAACCCGGTCTCCACCGGGGAGCGCGGACCGGAAAGCGCACGCTAGCGGGGAAGTGATTTCAGCGTGATATAACCGCTCCAGATGCGCGTTGTGGTGGTCAGCCAGCACAACGCGCCAAATGTCCAGGCAAACAGCGCGAAATGCGCCGGAAACAGGCAGCACAGCACAAACAGCGCGATGGTCTCCGTTCCTTCCGTTAATCCTCCAATGTAATAAAGCGACTTGTGCGCATAGCCGGGGTTGTCGATATCATGCTTCCCCGCCAGCGCGGCAAAGGCCAGGAAGCTGCTGCCCGTCCCCATAAACGCGAACAGCAGCCAGGCGGCGGCGATCGCGTTATCAGCCGGAGCGGCCAGCGCAAAGCCAAACGGCACCAGGGCGTAAAACAGGAAGTCGAGGGCGATATCAAGAAATCCTCCCGCGTCCGTCAGGCCACGGCGACGCGCCAGCGCGCCGTCCAGACCATCCAGCAGCCGGTTCAGCACAATGGCGATCAGCGCCGCCGGATACCAGCCCAGCGCCAGAAACGGTAACGCCAGCACGCCAATCGCAAACCCGGCGAGCGTTAAGCCATCAGGCGTGATAAACGGTCTATCCAGCGCGGCGGCCAGCTGATTTAACCCGGGTTTCAGTCGGGGGTGCAGATGTTTATCCAGCATGCGGTTTACCTTTAAACGTGGCGCACAGCCCCTGAGCCGGGATATCCAGCGCGGCGTTAAAGCGGGCGGAAAGATTCTGAAAGGCAATAATAGCCGTCATTTCGGTGATGGTCTCTTCCGTAAAGTGGCGCTTCAGCAGACTTTTGATATTTTCATCCACCTGAGGTGGCGTGGCGGTGACCGCTTCCGCATAGGCCAGCGCCGCGCGCTCCTCTTCGCTGAACAGGGTGGAATTTTGCCAGTCGCTGACGGCCTGCACTTTATCCAGCGCCCCGCTCCGCTCGGCCAGACGCAGGCTGTTGGCATCAATACAAAATGCGCAGTGGCAGATCTGCGAGACCCGCGTCATTAGTAGCGATCGCAGAACCGGCGTCAAACGCGCCTTGCGCCGCTCCAGATAGCCGACAAACAGCGCCACCAGCCAGAAAAGACGCGGCATACGCCCCCACCAGCGCGTGGGGTTCAGCACCGCGCCGAAGTGTTTTTTCTGCATGGCGGCGATGGGGCTGAGACTGACGGGAAGGGTTTCCATGGGCGCAACCCAGGCGGATGTCTCTTTCACCTGATTCTCCTGATGACTGGACTCTTTGGAAGGGCACGATAATATGTCGTTTTTCGCTATTAATTATTGACGAACATGCTGAAAACACTCGATGTGGTTGCGGCCATCCTCGAAAAAGAGGGCAAGATTTTGCTGGCGCAGCGTCCCGAACATGCCGATCAGCCAGGAATGTGGGAATTTGCAGGCGGGAAGGTTGAAGCCGGTGAGACCCAGCCGAAAGCGCTGATCCGCGAACTGCGCGAAGAACTCGGCATTGAAGCCGTGCCCGCGCGGTATGTGGCAAGCCACCAGCGGGAGGTGTCGCAGCGGCTGATTCACCTCCACGCCTGGCATGTGCCTGAATTTAGCGGTCAGTTGAAGGCGCATTATCACTCGGCGCTGGTATGGTGCACGCCAGAAGACGCGTTCACGTATGCTTTAGCCCCGGCGGATATACCGCTGCTGGAAGCGTTTATTCTTTTACGCGACGCCAGACCAGCGGGTTTGTACTGAGGGTGCGTTCATCACGCTGGCACTGCAACAGTACGCCATCCGCCCTGACTACTGCGCCTTCGGAATAGTTTTGATCCTGATAGATACAGCACTGATTACACGGCTGCGCACGCTGGCCGCCAGCGCTAAAAACCTCTGGCGGCACGTTGACCTCGACATCCGGGCGAATGCGGTCAGCCTGTGCCCCGGTGGACACCATCAAACATAACGCGGCCATTGCGTAACGGTTCATAGACTTTATTTCCTTTGCATCGTTTATATCTATAACGGTCGATCCGGACGGGATCTTTAATTTATCTCGTCATCGCTTTTGGTTATGACTCGCGCCCTGTCATTAATTTCCCTTGCGGCATAAATTTCTGCTTGCCTCTCAAAGCGGTGCGGGTGGTATAGTCAAAAAAACGACACAAAACATCTACGCCACACGCATAAATTATTATAAGAGGTTCTTATATCTATGGATCAGACACGCTCTCTGGAAAGCTTTCTTGCCCATGTTCAGCAGCGCGACCCGCACCAAAGCGAGTTTGCCCAGGCCGTTCGTGAAGTCATGACCACCCTGTGGCCCTTCCTTGAGGAAAACCCGCGTTACCGTCAGATGGCGCTGCTTGAACGTCTGGTAGAGCCGGAGCGCGTCATCCAGTTCCGCGTGGCGTGGGTGGACGACCGCAATCAGGTGCAGGTCAACCGCGCGTGGCGCGTGCAGTTTAACTCCGCCATTGGGCCGTTTAAGGGCGGGATGCGCTTCCACCCCTCGGTGAACCTGTCGATTCTGAAATTCCTCGGCTTCGAGCAGACCTTTAAAAATGCGCTCACTACCCTGCCGATGGGCGGCGGTAAAGGCGGGAGTGATTTCGATCCGAAAGGCAAGAGCGAAGGCGAAGTGATGCGCTTCTGCCAGGCGCTGGTCACTGAGCTCTATCGCCACCTTGGGCCGGACACCGACGTTCCTGCCGGGGATATCGGCGTGGGGGGGCGTGAAGTGGGCTTTATGGCCGGGATGATGAAAAAGCTCTCCAACAACAGCGCCTGCGTCTTTACCGGCAAAGGTCTGTCGTTTGGCGGTAGCCTGATTCGCCCGGAAGCGACGGGTTATGGTCTGGTCTATTTCACCGAAGCGATGCTTAAGCGTCACGGGCTGAGCTTCGAGGGGATGCGCGTGGCGGTCTCCGGCTCCGGCAACGTGGCGCAGTACGCTATCGAGAAAGCGATGGCGTTTGGCGCGCGCGTGGTGACCGCCTCCGATTCCAGCGGTACCGTGGTGGATGAAGCTGGCTTTACGGCAGAAAAACTGGCGCGTATGTGCGAAATCAAAGCCAGCCGTGACGGTCGGGTAGCGGATTATGCCCGTGAATTTGGCCTGACCTATCTGGAAGGTAAACAGCCGTGGGGCGTGCCGGTGGATATCGCCCTGCCGTGCGCGACGCAAAACGAACTGGACGTGGATGCCGCCCGGACGCTGATTAGCAATGGCGTGAAAGCGGTAGCGGAAGGGGCAAATATGCCCACCACCATTGAAGCGACCGACCTGTTCCTGGATGCGGGCGTACTGTTTGCGCCAGGCAAGGCGGCGAACGCTGGCGGCGTGGCAACATCCGGTCTGGAAATGGCGCAAAACGCCGCGAGAATGGGCTGGAAGGCAGAGAAAGTGGATGCCCGTCTGCACCACATCATGCTCGATATTCATCACGCCTGCGTGGAGTACGGCGGCGAGGCTTCGCAAACTAACTACGTGCGCGGGGCGAATATCGCCGGGTTCGTGAAGGTGGCCGATGCGATGATCGGACAGGGTGTGATTTAGTTTCGCTGCATTCTCGCCCTTGTAGGCCCGGTAAGCGTTAGCGCCACCGGGCTTTTCGCCGGGTGGCGGCTTCGCCTTACCCGGCCTACGGTTTAAGCGGTTGTATTTTTGGCTGCGCTTTTCTTCTTTTTGAACGGTTTCTTCGCCCCGCCGCCCGGGGCGACCATTCCCCGGAATCGCTTCACTGGCGTACTGCGCGCCTGGTCAATCAGCTGATAAAGCGTCCCTACCAGCGGCTGCATAAAGTCCTGATAACGGCACTGCTTTTCGCTGATCTGCGTCAGCACCGACTCCCAGTGCGCGGTCATGTCCGGCCTGGCGGCCAGCTCCGGCAGCGAATGAATTAGCGCCCGGCCCGGTTCTGTTGAATGGATGTAACGTCCCTTTTTCTCCAGGAAGCCGCGCTTAAAGAGCAGTTCGATGATCCCCGCGCGGGTCGCCTCCGTCCCCAGACCGTCGGTGGCGCGCAGGATCTTCTTCAGATCTTTATCCTGCACAAAACGGGCGATGCCGGTCATGGCCGACAGCAGCGTCGCGTCGGTGAAATGGCGCGGCGGCTGGGTTTGTCGTTCAACCACTTCGCCCTTCTCGCACAGCAGTTCGTCGCCTTTGGCCACGACCGGCAGCGGCGTGCCGTCGTTCTCTTCGTCACGCTCTTTGTTGCCGAGCAGCGTGCGCCAGCCCGCTTCCGCGAGGAAACGCGCTTTGGCGATAAATTTGCCTTTGGCAATCTCCAGTTCAATAACGCACTTGCGGAACACCGCGTCCGGGCAGAACTGCATCAGATACTGACGTGCGATCAGGTTATAGACCTTTGCTTCGTTGTCGGTCAGGTTGACGTTGCTGGTGCGCGCCGTCGGGATTATCGCGTGGTGAGCATCGACTTTTTTATCGTCCCAGCAGCGGTTATGGGTATCCGGGTTTACCGCCGGTTGCGGCAACAGATCCGGCGCATGGACGCCAATGGCATTCATCACCGAGTGGCGTCCGGCGAAGTGTTCTTCCGGCAGATAGCGGCTGTCCGAACGCGGATAGGTGATCAGCTTGTGGGTTTCATAGAGCTTCTGGCAGATATCGAGCACGTTCTGTGCGCTAAGACCAAAGCGCTTAGCCGCCTCAATCTGCAACGCCGAAAGGGAGAACGGCAGCGGTGCGGGCTCCGTTTCCCGTTTGTCGTTATAGCTGGTGACGATTGCGGGCTGGCCGGTAATGCGGTTGACCACGTGCTCCGCCAGCGGGCGATGCAGCAGCCGTCCCTCTTCGTCCTGATATGACTCACAGGCATCGCTTGGCTGCCAGACGGCGGTAAAGCGTTCGTCTTTCGGCGTGACGATATGCGCTTTGACTTCGAAGAAGTCTTTGGCGACGAAATTTTCGATCTCTTCGTCGCGACGCACCACCAGCCCCAGCACCGGTGTCTGGACACGACCGACGGAGAGTACGCCCTGATAACCCGCGTTGCGCCCGAGGATAGTGTAGGCGCGGGTCATGTTGATCCCGTACAGCCAGTCCGCACGGGCACGCGCCAGCGCGGAGACACACAGGGGAATAAATTCGCTGTTGGCGCGCAGGCGTGAAATGGCCCGCTCTACCGCCTGCGGGTTAAGGTCGTTGATCAGGCAGCGCTGCACCTGCTGGCGCTTTTCCGGCGCCAGCTCCAGGTAGTCCAGCACTTCATCAACCAGCAGTTGCCCTTCCCTGTCCGGGTCACCCGCGTGGACCACTTCCGTCGCCTCATGCAGGAAGCGCTTAATGACGTTGAGCTGTTTGGTGACGGAAGGACGCGGTTGGAGACGCCACTTTTCCGGCACAATCGGCAGATCGTTGAGGTTCCAGCGGGCATAGCGGCTGTCGTAGACATCCGGCTGCGCCTGTTCAAGCAGGTGACCGATACACCAGGTGACCACCTGCCCGTTACCGCATTCGATAAAGCCGTCGCCTTTGCGATGCGGCTTGGGCAGCACATCGGCGATGGCACGCGCCAGACTCGGCTTTTCGGCAATAAACAACCGCATCGAATTAACGGATCTCAATCATCGGGCGACCACCGCGGGCGGTCACCAGCTCACCAATGGCCGTCAGGGTGATGCCAAACTCGGCAGCCGTCGCCTGAACGTCAGCTTCAGCTTCCGGCGTCACCGCCAGCAGCAGGCCGCCGGAGGTTTGCGGATCGCACAGCAGGTTACGCCACGCTTCCGGCATTTCGCCCATTAAATGGCCGTAGCTGGCGAAGTTGCGCTGCGTCCCGCCCGGCACTGCGCCCTGAGCAATGTACTCTTCCACGCCCGGCAGCTTCGGCACATCCTGATACCAGACCTGCGCCTGCACGCCCGCGCCCTGACAGACTTCAGAGAGGTGCCCCAGCAGACCAAAACCGGTCACGTCGGTCATGGCCTTCACGCCGTCGATATTGGCGAATGCCGCACCGGCGAGGTTCATCTGGCACATCACTTCCGTTGCCAGACCGATATGCTCGGGCTTCAGCAGGGATTTCTTCTCGGCAGTGGTCAGTATGCCAATGCCCAGCGGCTTAGTGAGGAACAGCTTGCAGCCCGCCTGCGCGGTGCTGTTGCGCTTCACGCGCTCGGTCGGCACCACGCCGGTGACGGCCAGGCCGAAGATCGGCTCCGGCGCATCGATAGAGTGACCACCGGCCAGGGCAATACCCGCCTGCTGGCAGGCAAAGCGTCCGCCTTCGATCACGTCGCGGGCAATCTCCGGCGGGAGGGTGTTAATCGGCCAGCCCAGAATGGCGATCGCCATAATCGGTTTACCGCCCATCGCAAAGATATCGCTGATGGCGTTAGTCGCCGCAATGCGGCCAAAATCGAAAGGATTATCAACGATCGGCATAAAGAAGTCGGTGGTACTGATAACGCTGGTGCCATTGCCCAGATCGTACACCGCCGCATCGTCGCGGGTTTCATTACCCACAAGCAAATTCGGATCAACAAACTTCGCCTGCTCACTGTGCAGGATGGTTTCCAACACTTTTGGGGAAATTTTACAGCCGCAACCAGCTCCGTGGCTGTATTGGGTCAAACGAATCGAGTTCTCGCTCATGGACATCTCCTGTCAATGCAATCCGGGTATGGTAACCCTCATTCCATGAAGTGATAAGTGAGAGTGTCTGAATTCCTGCGCCTTTGCTCACAATCCAGACAGTTTCGCGACAATTATCAGAAATAAGTTACAAACGGCGTCGGGTCCGGGACGTTAATCGACGTAGATGCTTTCAGCTGCGGCGTACCGAGGTAGAGAAAACCGACAATTTTATCCTGCTCACGGCAACCGAATGCTTCACGCACTACCGGACTTTCAGTTAATGCGCCACTGCGCCAGATGCCGCCAAACCCCTGGGCAACTGCTGCCATTTGCATCGCCATGACCGCGCATCCGGCAGACATTTCCTGTTCCCAGCGCGGGACTTTATGATTCTCTTCGCATTTCGCCACCACCGTGATGATGAGCGGTGCGCGGAACGGCGCATTACGCGCTTTGTCGATTGCTTTGTTATCACTACCGGCAGCAATCGCCCCCTGCTCCAGTACAGCGCTGAAACGCTCGCGCCCTTCCCCTTCAATCACAAAAAAATGCCACGGTTGCATGGACTTATGGTCCGGCGCACGCATACCCGCACGCAGGATGTTTTGCAGTTGTTCACCCGTTGGCGCGGGTTCAGCCAAGCGGGAGGCGCTACGGCGATTGATCAATAGTTCGAGTGCATCCATTTGATTAACTCCTGTCGTGATATTTATTCACAAAATTAACACGAGAGTGGATTTTGTTACAGCACAGTCCGCAATTCCTGCTGACAAGTACCGGTTGGGTCATTACGATAACCACATCTATTGCGCCTGTGACAGGTGTGACCTTAAGTTGGGAGAATACATGCGAACCCTTTGGCGATTTATTGCCGGATTTTTTAAATGGACGTGGCGTCTGCTGAATTTCGTCCGTGAAATGGTACTTAACCTGTTCTTTATTTTCCTCGTACTGGTTGGTGTGGGGATTTGGATGCAGGTCAGTGGTGGTGATTCGAAAGAAACGGCCAGTCGTGGCGCACTGCTGCTGGACATTTCTGGTGTGATCGTCGATAAACCCGACAGTTCTCAGCGGTTTAGTAAATTAAGCCGCCAGCTGCTTGGTGCCAGTTCCGATCGTCTGCAGGAAAACTCACTGTTTGATATCGTCAATACCATTCGCCAGGCGAAGGATGACCGCAATATCACCGGTATTGTGCTGGATCTGAAAAACTTCGTCGGTGGCGACCAGCCATCCATGCAGTACATCGGCAAAGCGCTGCGCGAATTCCGCGATAGCGGCAAACCGGTGTATGCCGTCGGCAGCAGCTACAGCCAGGGCCAGTACTACCTGGCGAGCTTCGCCAACAAAATCTGGCTCTCGCCGCAGGGCGAGGTAGACCTGCACGGCTTCGCTACCAACGGGCTATATTACAAATCGCTGCTGGATAAGCTGAAGGTCTCCACCCATGTCTTCCGCGTCGGCACCTATAAATCCGCCGTCGAGCCATTCATCCGCGATGATATGTCCCCTGCCGCCCGCGAAGCGGATAGCCGCTGGATTGGCGAACTGTGGCAGAACTACCTCAACACCATTGCCGCCAACCGCCAGATCACCGCCCAGCAGCTCTTCCCGGGCGCCCAGGGCATTATCGATGGCCTGCGTAAGGTGGGCGGCGATACGGCGAAATATGCGCTGGACAATAAGCTGGTGGATGAGCTGGCGACCTCCACGGAAGTGGAAAA
>OKVW01000560.1_pt1 | contig 21131 bp, 23 predicted proteins | sample 1606991 | NCBI WGS metagenome assembly OKVW01 (sample SAMN03281021, study PRJEB24777) | human gut metagenome | isolation source: fecal sample PR177 from 1 month old male Malay infant, vaginal delivered...
TGCAACGGAAGTGGAGGCGCAATCGTGAACACGCGCCAGCTACTGAGCGTCGGTATCGATATCGGCACCACCACCACGCAGGTGATCTTCTCGCGCCTGGAACTGGTTAACCGTGCGGCAGTGTCGCAGGTGCCCCGTTACGAATTCATCAAACGCGACATTAGCTGGCAAAGTCCGGTCTTCTTTACGCCCGTCGATAAGCAGGGCGGGCTGAAGGAGGCTGAGCTCAAAGCGCTGATCCTGGCGCAGTATCAGGCGGCGGGTATCGCCCCGCAAGCGGTGGATTCAGGGGCCATCATCATTACCGGTGAGAGTGCGAAGACCCGCAACGCGCGTCCGGCGGTAATGGCGCTCTCGCAATCGCTCGGCGATTTTGTGGTCGCCAGCGCAGGACCGCATCTGGAGTCGGTGATTGCCGGTCATGGCGCCGGGGCGCAAACCCTCTCTGAGCAGCGTATGTGCCGGGTACTGAATATCGACATCGGCGGCGGCACTTCGAATTACGCGCTGTTTGACGCCGGTAAAGTCGCGGGAACCGCTTGTCTCAACGTTGGCGGGCGTTTGCTGGAAACCGACGGCCAGGGACGCGTGGTTCATGCCCATCAACCCGGACAGAGGATTGTTGACGAGCTGTTCGGTGCCGGAACCGACGCCCGCACGCTGACCGTCACGCAACTGGAGCAGGTGGCACAGCGGATGGCGGACCTGATTGTTGAGGTTATTGATGGAACGCTGTCGCCGCTGGCGCACGCGCTGATGCAGACCGGATTACTGCCTGCAGGGATGAAGCCTGAGGTGATTACCCTTTCCGGCGGAGTGGGCGAGTGCTATCGCAATCTGCCTGCCGATCCGTTCTGTTTTGCCGATATTGGCCCGTTGCTCGCCACCGCGTTGCATGAAAATCCGCGACTGCGCGCCATGAATGTGCAATTTCCGGCGCAAACCGTGCGCGCCACGGTGATTGGCGCGGGGGCGCACACGCTGTCGCTCTCCGGCAGTACCATCTGGCTGGAGGGCGTTCAATTGCCGCTGCGCAATCTGCCGGTGGCGATCCCGGTGGATGACGCCGATCTGGTTGACGCGTGGCAACAGGCGCTGATGCAACTGGATCTCGATCCGCAAACTGACGCTTACGTACTGGCGCTGCCCGCCACGCTGCCGGTGCGTTACGCCGCATTACTCACGGTCATCGACGCGCTGCTGGCGTTTGTCGCGCGTTTTCCGAATCCGCATCCCCTGCTGGTGGTGGCCGAGCAGGACTTTGGTAAAGCCCTGGGCATGCTGTTACGCCCACAGTTACAGCAACTCCCGCTGGCGGTCATCGATGAGGTGGTTGTCCGGGCGGGGGACTATATCGACATTGGTACGCCTCTTTTTGGCGGATCGGTTGTGCCGGTGACGGTGAAATCACTCGCATTTCCTTCCTGAGGGAACGACTTATGAAACTAAAGACCACATTGTTCGGCAATGTTTATCAGTTTAAGGATGTAAAAGAGGTGCTGGCAAAAGCCAACGAACTGCGTTCGGGGGATGTGCTGGCAGGCGTCGCGGCGCAAAGTTCGCAGGAGCGCGTGGCGGCGAAACAGGTGTTGTCGGAAATGACGGTAGCGGATATTCGCAACAACCCGGTGATTTCCTATGAAGAGGACTGCGTCACGCGTCTGATTCAGGACGACGTCAACGAAACGGCCTACAACCGCATTAAAAACTGGACCATCAGTGAGCTGCGTGAGTACGTGCTGAGTGATGACACCTCGGTGGATGATATTGCCTTTACGCGCAAAGGGTTGACCTCGGAAGTGGTCGCTGCGGTAGCGAAAATCTGCTCCAACGCTGACCTGATCTACGGCGGCAAGAAGATGCCGGTGATCAAAAAGGCCAACACCACGATCGGCATCCCGGGCACCTTCAGTTGCCGTTTGCAGCCGAACGACACCCGTGATGACGTGCAGAGTATTGCCGCGCAAATCTACGAAGGGCTCTCTTTCGGCGCAGGTGATGCGGTGATTGGCGTGAACCCGGTAACCGATGACGTGGAGAACTTAAGCCGCGTGCTGGACACGGTGTACGGGGTGATCGACAAGTTCAACATTCCGACTCAGGGCTGCGTGCTGGCGCACGTCACCACCCAGATTGAAGCAATCCGCCGCGGCGCGCCGGGCGGGCTGATCTTCCAGAGTATCTGCGGCAGCGAAAAGGGCTTAAAAGAGTTTGGCGTGGAGCTGGCGATGCTGGACGAAGCGCGGGCTGTAGGGGCGGAGTTTAACCGTATCGCCGGAGAAAACTGCCTGTACTTTGAAACCGGGCAGGGCTCTGCTTTGTCTGCGGGGGCCAACTTCGGTGCCGATCAGGTGACGATGGAAGCGCGTAACTATGGGCTGGCGCGACACTATGACCCATTCCTCGTTAACACCGTGGTGGGCTTTATCGGGCCGGAGTATCTCTACAATGACCGCCAGATTATTCGCGCCGGTCTGGAAGATCACTTTATGGGCAAGCTGAGCGGCATCTCGATGGGCTGTGACTGCTGCTACACCAACCATGCCGATGCCGATCAGAACCTCAACGAAAACCTGATGATTCTGCTCGCCACCGCGGGCTGTAACTACATCATGGGTATGCCGCTGGGTGACGACATCATGCTCAACTACCAGACCACCGCCTTCCACGATACCGCGACCGTGCGCCAGTTACTGAATCTGCGCCCGTCGCCGGAGTTTGAACGCTGGCTGGAAACGATGGGCATTATGGCAAATGGTCGCCTGACCAAACGGGCGGGCGATCCGTCACTGTTCTTCTGATGACGCGGGGATGACAAAACCATGGATCAAAAACAGATTGAAGAAATTGTACGCAGCGTAATGGCGTCAATGGGAGAGACCCAACCTCAGACTTCAGCGCCATCAACACCGACTTGCAGCAAACCGCAGTGCGCGGCACCGTCGGCGGCAGAAAGCTGTGCGCTGGATCTGGGTTCTGCAGAAGCGAAAGCCTGGATCGGCGTTGAAAATCCGCACCGCGCCGAGGTGCTGACCGAACTGCGCCGGAGTACCGCCGCACGCGTCTGCACTGGACGGGCGGGTCCACGTCCACGCACCCAGGCGCTGCTGCGTTTTCTGGCCGATCACTCACGCTCGAAAGACACCGTGCTGAAAGAGGTGCCGGAAGAGTGGGTGAAAGCGCAGGGACTGCTGGAAGTGCGCTCGGAAATCAGCGACAAGAATCTCTACCTGACGCGCCCGGATATGGGACGTCGTCTGAGCCCGGAAGCGATTGAGGCGCTGAAGTCACAGTGCGTAATGAGTCCGGATGTGCAGGTAGTGGTGTCTGACGGCCTGTCTACCGATGCCATCACCGCGAACTACGAAGAGATCCTGCCGCCGTTGCTGTCGGGTCTGAAACAGGCCGGGTTGAAGGTCGGGACGCCATTCTTTGTCCGCTATGGCCGCGTGAAGATAGAAGATCAGATTGGCGAGATCCTCGGCGCGAAGGTGGTGATTCTGCTGGTGGGCGAACGTCCGGGGCTGGGGCAGTCGGAAAGTCTCTCCTGCTATGCGGTCTATTCACCACGCGTGGCGACGACTGTGGAGGCCGATCGTACCTGTATTTCCAACATCCACCAGGGGGGTACGCCGCCGGTAGAAGCCGCCGCCGTCATCGTGGATTTGGCCAAACGTATGCTGGAGCAAAAAGCGTCCGGCATCAACATGACCCGTTAAGGAGGCATCATGCCAGCATTAGATTTGATTCGACCCTCGGTCAGCGCGATGCGCGTGATCGCTTCCGTGAACGACGGGTTTGCGCGTGAACTTAAATTACCGCCGCATATACGTAGCCTCGGTCTCATCACGGCAGATTCTGATGACGTCACGTATATTGCCGCAGACGAAGCGACGAAACAGGCGATGGTTGAAGTGGTATATGGCCGTTCCCTGTATGCCGGGGCCGCTCATGGGCCGTCGCCGACCGCCGGTGAAGTATTGATTATGTTAGGCGGGCCGAACCCGGCGGAAGTGCGCGCCGGACTGGATGCAATGGTCGCCCATATTGAAGGCGGCGCGGCGTTTCAATGGGCGAACGATGCCGAGGACACGGCGTTTCTGGCGCACGTGGTGTCGCGTACCGGCTCCTATCTCTCGTCAACGGCAGGCATTGCGCTGGGCGATCCGATTGCCTATCTGGTGGCGCCGCCGCTGGAAGCGACCTTTGGTATTGATGCGGCAATGAAATCTGCCGATGTTCAACTGGTGACGTATGTTCCGCCGCCGTCGGAAACTAACTATTCCGCGGCGTTTTTGACCGGGAGCCAGGCCGCCTGCAAAGCCGCCTGCAATGCCTTTACCGATGCGGTTCTGGATATCGCCCGTAACCCCATTCAGCGCGCGTAACGGAGGTCATCAATGATCAATGCACTGGGGTTACTGGAAGTGGAGGGCATGGTCGCCGCAGTCGATGCGTCGGACGCCATGCTGAAAGCCGCTAACGTCAACCTGCTGAGTCATGAAGTGCTTGACCCGGGGAAGGTGACGCTGGTGGTGGAAGGCGATTTGGCGGCGTGTCGCGCGGCGCTGGATGCCGGAAGTGCTGCGGCACAGCGGACAGGCCGTGTTATCAGCCGCAAAGAAATTGGTCGGCCGGAAAATGACACCCAGTGGCTGATCGGTGGATTTAAGCGTGCGTCGACGCAACCTGAACCCAAAAAAACGCCGGAACCTGAAGCGCCAGTGCGCTCGGAACAGGCAGATGCACTGCTGGCGCAACTGGCGACAGTGCGTCAGGGGATGACGGCGGGAGAAGTCGCCGCGCACTTTGGCTGGCCGCTGGAGCAAGCCCGAGCCGCGCTGGAGCAGCTCTTTACTGACGGGGCGTTGCGCAAACGCAGTAGTCGCTATCGCTTAAAAAATTAACCTGTCGGAGGGCCGGGCGTCTTATCAGGCGTCCGGCATAAAAGATCATGAAAAAGACCCGTTCAGCCAGTTTGCACCATCTTTATCATGAAGCGTTACCCGAAGACGTTAAGCTCACGCCAAAGGTTGAAGTCGATAACGTTCACCAGCGGCGGACCACGGATGTCTATGAACACGCGCTGACGATTACCGCCTGGCAGCAGATTTACGATCAACTGCACCCGGGAAAATTTCACGGCGAGTTCACGGAAATCCTGCTCGACGATATCCAGGTTTTTCGCGAATACACCGGGCTGGCGCTGCGCCAGTCGTGTCTGGTCTGGCCGAACTCTTTCTGGTTTGGCATTCCGGCTCGCCGTGGCGAGCAGGGATTTATTGGCGCGCAGTGTCTCGGCAGCGCTGAGATTGCGACCCGTCCAGGCGGGACGGAGTTTGAACTGAGCACCCCGGATGATTACACCATTCTTGGCGTCGTGATTTCGGAGGATGTTATTTCCCGCCAGGCCCAGTTTTTACACAACCCGGAGCGGGTGCTGCATATGCTGCGCAACCAGTCGGCGCTGGAGGTCAAAGAGCAGCATAAAGCGGCGCTGTGGGGCTTTGTCCAGCAGGCGCTGGCGACGTTTAGCGAGAACCCGGAGAACCTTCATCAAGGCGCCGTGCGCAAGGTGCTGGGAGATAACCTGTTGCTGGCGATGGGAACCATGCTGGAAGAGGCGCAGCCGATTAACACGGCGGAGAGCATCAGCCACCAGAGCTACCGTAAGCTGTTATCCCGCGCGCGGGAATATGTGCTGGAGAATATGTCGGAGCCGTTGACGGTGCTCGATCTCTGTAATCAACTCCACGTCAGCCGCCGGACGTTGCAAAATGCGTTTCATGCCATTCTGGGCATTGGCCCGAATGCATGGCTGAAAAGGATCCGCCTGAACGCGGTGCGCAGAGAATTAATCAGTCCGTGGTCGCAAAGCACCACGGTGAAAGACGCGGCCATGCAGTGGGGATTCTGGCATTTAGGGCAATTTGCCACCGACTATCAGCAACTGTTTGCCGAGAAGCCCTCATCAACGTTACACCAGCGCATGCGACAATGGATGTAATTACGTGCCTGATGGCGGCTTACGCCTTATCCGGCCCTGTAGGCCTGATAAGCGTAGCGCCATCAGGCAATTACACCCACTCGCGCACCTGGATAAAATCGTACAGGGCGGCCTCGGGGCTTCCGGCTTCCGGCTGCCAGTCGTATTCCCAACGTACCAGCGGCGGCATCGACATCAGGATCGATTCGGTGCGCCCGCCGGTCTGAAGGCCGAACAGCGTGCCGCGATCCCACACCAGGTTAAACTCTACGTAGCGTCCCCGGCGATAGAGCTGGAAGTGACGCTCACGCTCACCCCAGTTCAGGGTTTTGCGCCGCTCGACGATCGGCAGATACGCATCGGTATAGCCTTTACCAACGGCCTGCATAAAGCTAAAACAGTGGTCAAAGTCCGGCGTGTTCAGATCGTCGAAAAACAGCCCGCCGATCCCACGCTGCTCGTTGCGATGCCTGAGGAAGAAATAGTCGTCGCACCACTTTTTGTAACGCGGATAAACATCGTCGCCAAAGGGCTGACACAAATCCCGTGCCGTGCGATGCCAGTGAACGGCGTCCTCTTCAAAACCGTAGTAGGGCGTTAAGTCGAAACCGCCGCCAAACCACCAGACCGGGTCAGCACCCGGTTTTTCTGCTATGAAGAAACGCACGTTGGCATGGCTGGTGGGAATATAGGGATTGAGCGGATGCACAACCAGTGATACGCCCATCGCTTCGAAACTGCGTCCCGCCAGTTCCGGACGGTGCGCGGTGGCTGACGCGGGCATCGCATCACCATGCACATGGGAAAAGTTGACGCCGGCCTGTTCAAAGATCCCGCCACTGCGCAACACGCGGCTGCGACCACCGCCGCCTGCGTCACGCTGCCAGCTATCTTCCACAAACTTTTCGCCATCAATGGCGCAGAGTTGCTGGCAGATCTCGTCCTGTAGAGTGAGCAGGAACTCTTTTACGCGGTGTGCATCGGGTTTCATGATTAACGCTTCTTCGTATGTGCTTTCTGATTATCAAACCAGTGGAAATAGCTGATTACGCCGTTGGCGATAGCCGTGGCAATTTTCTGGCGAAAGGCAGTTGTGCCCAGCAGTCGCTCCTCTTCCGGGTTGGTAATGAACGAGGTTTCCACCAGTACCGACGGGATTGACGGTGATTTTAGCACCACAAACGCCGCCTGCTCTGTATTGCGGCTGTGCAACTTATGCACCGGCTTGATCTTCTTGAGAATATGCGAACCCAGGGTCAGGCTGTTTTTAATGGTATCCGTCTGTACCAGATCGAACAGCACCTGTTGTAGCAGGTGATCTTTGTCGGTCGTTTTCTTCCCGGCCACTTCATCGGCACGGTTTTCACGATCGGAAAGGTATTTCGCCATAGCGCTACTGGCCCCACGATTGGAGAGGGCAAACACCGATGCGCCCGCCGCGCTGGGATTGGTAAAACCATCCGCATGAATCGACATAAACAGATCTGCGCCATGCTTATGGGCAATTTCGACACGATCGTACAGAGGAATAAAGGTGTCGCCCGATCGCGTCAGACGGCAGTCGATCCCCTGGCTGCGTAAAATGGAACGAACATTCTTTGCGATTGCCAGTACGACGTGTTTTTCTTTTGAACCGTTGCGACCAATAGCGCCGGTGTCAATTCCACCGTGTCCCGGATCGAGTACAACAATGCGTTTGCCACCCGAGTTTTTCTTCGCGGGTTGACTGTGACCGTTGCTGGTTTTCAGTGGAGCTTCTTTTGCTGTGGCGTACGACATTCCTGTGAATGTCAGCGCAGCGAGTCCAGCTTTCAGCACCTGGCGGCGCGATGTGAGTGTTTTTAGGGGTTTAAAAGTGCTCATACGGCCTGAGTTGTAAAAAATTAAGTCCTGATGTTATATCGTATCGCGTATTCCGTTACGACGTCTGATGTTGAGAATTGTTTTACTTTTCATTTCAATACGTGACAGAGCGGCATTATGCCATTTTTTTCGCCGTTTCGCGTCAGATATTGGCTAAATCAGCCGTTCGCGCCATAATCGGAGTTTTAACCTCGAAAAGGGCCTCAATACCATGGAGATACGCGTTTTTCGCCAGGAAGATTTCGAAGAGGTGATCACCCTCTGGGAGCGCTGCGATTTGTTGCGTCCGTGGAATGACCCGGAAATGGATATCGAGCGGAAAGTGAATCATGACGTCAGTTTGTTTCTCGTCGCGGAAGTGAACGGCGAAGTGGTGGGGACGGTGATGGGCGGTTATGACGGTCATCGTGGTTCAGCCTGCTATCTGGGTGTGCATCCTGAGTTTCGCGGACGTGGCATCGCCAATGCGCTGCTTAACCGGCTTGAGAAAAAACTGATCGCGCGTGGATGTCCGAAAATTCAGATCATGGTGCACGAAGACAACGATGTGGTGCTGGGCATGTATGAGCGGCTCGGTTATGAACATGCCGATACGCTGAGTCTCGGTAAACGTCTGATCGAAGATGAAGAATACTGAGTTTCATCCTGCGGATTACGACAGCCACGGCCATTTGCGTCTGCCTTTTTTATTCTGGCTCGTGCTGCTGCTCCAGGCGCGCACCTGGGTGTTATTTGTGATTGCGGGCTCGTCCCGCGAGCAGGGCGCCACTCTTCTGAATCTGTTTTACCCCGATCACGACTCGTTCTGGCTGGGGCTGCTACCGGGGATCCCGGCGGTCGTGGCATTTTTGCTAAGTGGACGACGTTACACTTTTCCCCGTTTCTGGCGCGTGTTGCGCCCGCTGCTGATTGCCGCGCAAATCGTGTGGCTCTGCTGGCAGCCCGTATTGTGGCTCAATGGCTCCCCTGTGAACGGCGTTGGACTGGCGCTGGTGATTGCGGATGTTGTGGCGCTGCTATGGCTGCTGACAAACCGACGACTGCGCGCCTGTTTTGCCCTGGAAAAAGAATAACGGAACTTTTTGGTGAAGCCGGACTCCAGGTAACGTTGATTATTGAAGAAAGGAATTGAGATGAAATCGCTGCGAGTCTTGTTATGTGTGATGCCGCTGGCGCTGAGCGGCTGTTCGACGCTTTCGTCGGTGAACTGGTCGGCCGCCAACCCATGGAACTGGTTTGGTTCATCGACCAACGTAACCGAGCAGGGCGTTGGGGCATTAACCGCATCAACCCCGCTGAATGAACAAGCCATCACCGATGCGCTGGACGGTGACTATCGCCTGCGTAGCGGCATGAAAACCGCCGACGGTAATGTGGTCCGCTTTTTCGAAGCGATGAAGGGTGACAAAGTGGCGATGGTCATCAACGGCGAACAGGGCACGGTCAGCCGCATTGATGTGCTGGATAGCGATATTCCTTCCGATGCGGGTGTCGAAATCGGCACTCCGTTTAGCGCTCTTTACAGTAAAGCGTTTGGCAACTGCCAGACTGCCACAAGCGATGAGCAAAACGCCGTCGAGTGTAAAGCTGAAGGCAGTCAGCATATTAGCTATCTCTTCACTGGTGAATGGAAAGGCCCGGAAGGATTAATGCCCTCTGACGATACGTTGAAAACGTGGAAAGTCAGCAAAATTATCTGGCGTCGTTAATTTGCGTCTGAACAAACCGCCGTGCGGCAAAACAGGGTAAAATAGTTCCCATCAATGCCACGATTGCGTGGCATTCTCATTTTTCAGGAGGAATGATGTCTCAGGTTCAAAGTGGCATTTTGCCAGAACATTGCCGCGCAGCGATTTGGATTGAAGCGAATGTCAAAGGCGACGTTGATGCCCTGCGCGCGGCCAGCAAAACCTTCGCCGATAAGCTGGCGACCTTCGAAGCGAAATTCCCGGATGCCCATTTGGGCGCTGTCGTTGCGTTTGGCAACAAAACCTGGCGCGCCCTCAGTGGCGGCGTCGGCGCTCAGGAGCTGAAAGACTTTATTCCTTACGGCAAAGGTCTGGCGCCGGCTACGCAATACGATGTGCTGATCCATATTCTTTCTCTGCGCCATGATGTGAACTTCTCTGTCGCTCAGGCGGCAATGGAAGCCTTTGGCGACTGCGTTGAGGTGCAAGAAGAGATCCACGGTTTCCGTTGGGTGGAAGAGCGTGATCTGAGCGGTTTTGTTGACGGTACGGAAAACCCGGCAGGCGTTGAGACTCGCCGCGAAGTGGCCGTGATCAAAGATGGCGTGGACGCTGGCGGCAGCTATGTTTTTGTCCAGCGTTGGGAACATAACCTTAAACAGCTTAACCGCATGAGCATTCACGATCAGGAGATGATGATCGGGCGGACGAAGGAAGCCAACGAAGAGATCGATGGCGACGATCGTCCCGCCACCTCTCACCTCAGCCGTGTCGATCTGAAAGAGGACGGCAAAGGGCTGAAGATTGTCCGCCAGAGCCTGCCGTACGGCACCGCCAGCGGCACGCACGGACTCTATTTCTGCGCTTACTGCGCGCGTCTGCACAACATTGAACAGCAACTGCTGAGCATGTTTGGTGATACCGACGGTAAACGTGATGCGATGCTGCGCTTCACCAAACCGGTGACCGGCGGGTATTATTTTGCGCCGTCGCTGGATCGTCTGCTGGCGCTGTGATGTTTGTCGGATGACGGCTTCGCCTTATCCGGCCTACAAACTGGACCGTTTACTTGCGCTGTGATGTTTGTCGGATGACGGCTTTGCCTTATCCGGCCTACAAACTTGCCGCTCTACGTAGGCCTGATAAGCGTAGCGCCATCAGGCATGAACGCATTGATGATGCCAAATGACGGCTTTGCCTTTTCTGCACAACAGCGAAAAATACCAATCCTCGCCCTGGCGGGGATTATTTTTATCTAAGATTTACCTTAATTAGTGAGCTGTTCCTCAGCACTAATCTGTTTTTACTGTATTTTCAATGTTAATGGAGTGTGAGACTTCATATTCACAAGGAGAGCATTGAAATGGGTAAACTCACGGGCAAAACAGCATTGATTACGGGCGCATCAAAAGGCATTGGCGAAGGCATCGCTAAAGTATTTGCCCGGCATGGCGCGAACTTAATCTTGCTGGATATCTCCGATGAGATTGAAAAGCTGGCGGACGAACTGGGCGGCCGTGGGCATCGCTGTACAGCCGTGATTGCGGATGTGACTAATCCTGCGTCCGTGGCGGCGGCGCTGAAGAAAGCGAAAGAAGTGGAAGGCCGCATTGACATTCTGGTCAACAATGCGGGCGTTTGTCGTCTGGGCAGCTTCCTCGACATGAGCGATGAAGATCGCGATTTCCACATTGATGTGAATATCAAAGGCGTCTGGAACGTGACGAAAGCCGTTTTGCCGGAGATGATTAAGCGCAAGGACGGGCGCATCGTGATGATGTCCTCGGTCACTGGCGATATGGTCGCCGATCCGGGTGAAACCGCGTATGCGCTGTCGAAGGCGGCCATTGTCGGGCTGACGAAATCGCTGGCGGTGGAGTATGCCCAGTCGGGAATTCGTGTGAACGCGATTTGCCCAGGCTACGTGCGTACCCCGATGGCGGAAAGCATTGCGCGTCAGTCTAATCCGGAGGATCCGGAATCCGTGCTGACTGAAATGGCGAAAGCCATTCCGCTGCGTCGACTGGCTTGCCCACTGGAAGTGGGAGAACTGGCGGCCTTCCTTGCTTCTGATGAGTCCAGCTATCTCACAGGGACGCAAAACGTGATAGATGGCGGCAGCACCTTGCCGGAAAGCGTTAGCATCGGCGTCTGATTGCCGCCAGCCCTTACCCCTCCTGACCATGAGGAGGGGGTTCTCTTATTCCCTTTTCAACTTTCAAATCATCAAACGGTATATAAAACCGTTACTCCTTTCACACGCGTTATAAATATTATGGCTATTAGAAAGTCATCAAATTTATAAGGGTGCGCAATGGCCGTTAACTTACTGAAAAAAAGATACCTGACGCTGATGGCGTCACTGTTACTGGTCGGTCAGGCGCAGGCGACGGAGCTTTTAAACAGCTCGTACGACGTCTCCCGCGAACTGTTTGCAGCTCTCAACCCGCCGTTTGAACAGCAGTGGGCGAAAGATAACGGCGGCGACAAACTGACGATTAAACAATCTCATGCCGGGTCATCAAAACAGGCGCTGGCGATTTTGCAGGGGCTGAAAGCGGACGTTGTGACCTATAACCAGGTCACCGATGTGCAGATCCTGCATGACAAAGGCAAGCTGATCCCGGCGGACTGGCAAAGCCGCCTGCCCAACAACAGTTCACCGTTCTATTCCACGATGGGATTTCTGGTGCGCAAAGGTAATCCGAAGAATATCCACGACTGGAATGACCTTGTCCGAACTGATGTGAAGCTGATTTTCCCGAATCCGAAAACGTCCGGTAACGCGCGTTACACCTATCTGGCCGCCTGGGGCGCAGCCGATAAAGCAGACGGTGGTGACAAAGCCAAAACTGAGCAGTTCATGACGCAGTTCCTGAAAAACGTTGAAGTGTTTGATACCGGCGGTCGTGGTGCGACTACCACGTTCGCTGAACGCGGACTGGGCGATGTGCTGATTAGCTTCGAGTCTGAAGTCAACAATATTCGCAAACAGTATGAAGCGCAGGGTTTTGAGGTTGTTATCCCGAAAACCAACATTCTTGCCGAATTCCCGGTCGCCTGGGTGGATAAAAACGTCCAGGCCAATGGCACGGAGAAAGCAGCGAAAGCCTATCTGAACTGGCTGTATAGCCCGCAGGCGCAAGCCATCATTACGGATTACTACTACCGCGTGAATAACCCGGAGGTGATGGACAAGCTGAAAGACAAATTCCCGCAAACTGAACTGTTCCGCGTGGAAGATAAATTTGGCTCCTGGCCGGAAGTGATGAAAACCCATTTCACCAGCGGTGGTGAACTGGACAAACTGCTGGCGGCGGGGCGTAAGTAATGTTCGCTGTCTCCTCCAGACGCGTGCTGCCCGGCTTTACTTTAAGTCTGGGCACCAGCCTGCTGTTTGTCTGCCTGATTTTGCTGCTGCCGCTCAGTGCGCTGGTGATGCAACTGGCGCAGATGAGCTGGGCGCAATACTGGGAGGTGATCACCAATCCGCAGGTGGTTGCAGCCTATAAAGTGACGCTGCTGTCGGCGTTTGTCGCGTCGATTTTTAACGGGGTGTTTGGGCTGCTGATGGCGTGGATCTTAACCCGCTACCGTTTCCCAGGCCGTACGCTGCTGGATGCGCTGATGGATTTGCCCTTTGCGCTACCGACGGCGGTTGCTGGTCTGACGCTGGCCTCACTGTTTTCAGTTAATGGTTTTTACGGCGAGTGGCTGGCGAAATTTGACATCAAGGTGACCTACACCTGGCTTGGTATTGCCGTGGCGATGGCGTTTACCAGCATTCCGTTTGTGGTGCGTACGGTACAGCCGGTACTGGAAGAGTTAGGGCCGGAATACGAAGAAGCGGCGGAAACGCTGGGGGCGACGCGTCTGCAAAGCTTTCGCAAAGTGGTGTTGCCGGAACTCTCCCCGGCGCTGGTGGCTGGGGTGGCGCTGTCGTTTACCCGCAGCCTTGGCGAGTTTGGCGCGGTTATTTTTATCGCCGGAAATATCGCCTGGAAAACAGAGGTCACCTCGCTGATGATTTTTGTACGTTTGCAGGAGTTCGATTACCCCGCCGCCAGCGCTATTGCTTCGGTCATCCTCGCGGCATCGCTAGTGCTGCTGTTCTCAATCAACACCTTGCAAAGTCGTTTCGGTCGACGAGTGGTAGGTCATTAATGGCGGAAGTGACTCAATTGAAGCGTTATGACGCGCCCCGTATCAACTGGGGAAAATGGTTTCTGATTGGCACCGGGATGCTGGTATCCGTATTGATTCTGCTGGTGCCGATGATTTACATCTTCGTCCATGCATTCAGTAAAGGGTTGATGCCGGTACTGCAAAATCTGGCCGATCCGGACATGCTGCACGCCATCTGGCTGACGGTGCTGATTGCCCTGATTGCGGTGCCGGTGAATCTGGTCTTTGGCATTTTGCTGGCCTGGCTGGTGACCCGCTTTAATTTTCCCGGACGCCAGCTACTGTTGACGCTGCTGGACATTCCTTTCGCGGTCTCGCCGGTGGTGGCGGGTCTTGTCTATCTGCTGTTCTATGGTTCCAACGGTCCGCTGGGCGGCTGGCTGGATGAGCATAACCTGCAAATTATGTTCTCCTGGCCGGGAATGGTGCTGGTCACCATTTTCGTGACCTGTCCGTTTGTGGTGCGTGAACTGGTGCCCGTGATGCTCAGCCAGGGCAGTCAGGAGGATGAAGCAGCGATTTTGCTGGGCGCTTCTGGCTGGCAGATGTTTCGCCGCGTGACGTTACCAAACATTCGTTGGGCGCTGCTGTATGGCGTGGTGCTGACCAACGCCCGCGCGATCGGCGAGTTTGGCGCGGTGTCGGTGGTCTCCGGGTCGATTCGTGGGGAAACCCTGTCGCTTCCCTTACAGATTGAATTACTGGAGCAGGACTACAACGCCGTCGGCTCCTTTACCGCCGCAGCGCTGTTGACGCTGATGGCGATTATTACCCTGTTTTTGAAGAGTATGTTGCAATGGCGCCTGGAGAATCAGGAGAAACGCGCGCAGCAGGAGGAACATCATGAGCATTGAGATTGCCAATATTAAGAAGTCTTTTGGTCGCACCCAGGTGCTGAACGATATCTCACTGGATATTCCTTCTGGTCAGATGGTTGCTTTGCTGGGGCCGTCCGGTTCAGGTAAAACCACGCTATTACGGATTATTGCCGGGCTGGAGCATCAGTCCAGCGGGCATATTCGTTTTCACGGAACCGATGTCAGCCGTCTGCACGCGCGCGATCGTAAAGTGGGCTTTGTCTTTCAGCACTACGCGCTGTTTCGCCATATGACGGTGTTCGACAACATTGCTTTTGGCCTGACCGTGCTGCCGCGTCGTGAACGTCCGAATGCCGCAGCGATTAAAGCGAAAGTCACGAAACTGCTGGAGATGGTGCAACTGGCTCATCTGGCGGATCGCTTCCCGGCGCAACTGTCCGGCGGTCAAAAACAGCGTGTGGCGCTGGCGCGTGCCTTAGCCGTTGAACCACAAATTCTGCTGCTGGACGAACCCTTTGGCGCGCTCGATGCCCAGGTGCGTAAAGAGTTGCGCCGCTGGCTGCGTCAGTTGCATGAAGAGCTGAAATTCACCAGCGTCTTTGTGACGCACGACCAGGAAGAGGCCACGGAAGTGGCCGATCGCGTGGTGGTGATGAGCCAGGGCAATATTGAGCAGGCCGACGCGCCGGATCAGGTCTGGCGCGAGCCGGCGACCCGCTTCGTGCTGGAGTTTATGGGCGAGGTTAACCGCCTGCAAGGGACAGTCCGTGGCGGGCAGTTCCATGTGGGGGCCCACCGCTGGCCGTTGGGTTATACGCCGGCATATCAGGGACCGGTCGATCTGTTTCTGCGTCCGTGGGAAATCGACATCAGCCGGCGAACCAGCCTGGATTCGCCGCTGCCGGTTCAGGTCATCGAAGCCAGTCCAAAAGGCCACTATACCCAACTCGTTGTGCAGCCGCTGGGGTGGTATCACGAGCCGCTGACGGTGGTCATGCAGGGTGATGACGCTCCACAGCGTGGTGAGCGCCTGTTCGTGGGACTGCAAAATGCGCGGTTGTACAACGGCAATCAGCGTATTGAGCGCCATGATGATGCCGTTTTTGCAGAAATAGCGTAATCTCAGGGCGTTTATGTAGGCCGGACAAGGCATTTATGCTGTCATCCGGCGATACACATTTGCCTGATGGCGCTGCGCTTATCAGGCCTTCGTTCCGGACTGAAATGTGAACACATTAGAACAAACCATCGGTAAGACTCCTCTGGTCAAACTGCAACGTCTGACGCCGGATAACGGCAGTGAAATCTGGGTCAAACTGGAAGGCAATAACCCGGCGGGCTCGGTGAAAGATCGCGCGGCGTTATCCATGATTGTCGAGGCGGAAAAACGCGGAGAAATTAAGCCCGGCGACGTATTGATTGAAGCCACCAGTGGGAATACCGGCATTGCGCTGGCGATGATCGCCGCGCTTAAAGGTTATCGCATGAAGCTGTTGATGCCTGACAATATGAGTCAGGAACGGCGAGCCGCAATGCGCGCTTACGGCGCTGAATTGATCCTCGTCACCAAAGAGCAAGGGATGGAAGGGGCGCGCGATCTCGCGCTGGAGATGGCCCAGCGCGGCGAAGGTAAGCTGCTGGACCAGTTCAATAATCCCGATAATCCTTACGCCCACTACACCACCACCGGCCCGGAAATCTGGCAGCAAACGTCCGGACGCCTTACCCATTTCGTCTCCAGTATGGGCACGACGGGTACCATCACTGGCGTATCACGCTTCTTACGTGAGCAGGACCGTGCGGTTACTATTGTGGGTCTGCAACCGGAAGAGGGCAGCAGTATTCCGGGGATTCGTCGCTGGCCGGCGGAATACATGCCGGGTATTTTCAATGCTCAGCTTGTCGACAGGGTGGTGGATATTCACCAGCGAGAGGCGGAAAACACCATGCGTGAACTGGCGGTATGTGAAGGGATCTTCTGTGGTGTCAGTTCCGGCGGTGCGGTAGCCGGGGCGATTCGTATCGCAAAGGCTCATCCGGGGGCGGTGGTGGTGGCAATTATTTGCGATCGCGGCGATCGTTATCTGTCTACGGGCGTCTTTGGTGAAGAGCACTTCAGCCAGGGCGCGGGGATTTAACCTTCCCTGGCAACGGTTTGAAAAGCTGTGGAATGGAAATAGGGGTTAGTCGTGCTTCAGCGTCTTATCGGTCTCTGCGATCAATGCGTGCAGGTACGGCTGGGCATTTTCATCACTCTTGCCGGGTATCTTGACGATATAAGGTTTACCGGTAATCGATGATGAGGATGCTACCTTATCAATGAACTGCTCTGCGGTATCAATACGATTGCGGGTATTGCCGAGTTTCAGACGCAGGTGGGAAACCGCTTCTTCGCAGTTATGCGTATCGCCATTGCGCACAAAGACTAAATCTTTCTTCTGTGCCAGCGCATCAAGCATGGCGTTAATGCGCGCTTCTTCGTGTGCGTTGAGCTTTGCCCATGCCGGAAGTGTCATCAGGAGTGCAAACAGGGCACATGCGAGCTTTTTCATCAATCTATCCTTAAAGTTAGTAATCCATCGCGCTTATATGACTTTGAATATCGAATTTAGTTGCACTCCTGGTGGTGTTATTTTTGCACATGCGCCTGGGTCAGTTTGTCCAGGAACAGCCAGAGCTTTTCATTCATCTCACGGTAATTACATTCGCGCATTTCCGCATTCGAGCGAATAAAGCGCTTTCCTTTGGCTTCCTCCAGCTCCTGTTCAGAGTGCTGAATCAGCCCTTCAACCGCCTCACGGGTAAACTCCATATGGCACTGGAAGCCATAAACAAAATTACCGTATTGTACTATCTGCCGCGGACAACCAGCACTGGTGGCAAGGACGACCGCCTGATCGGTTAAACCAGGCATATCATTATGCCAGTGGCCAACCATGAGCGGAGAACCAAAGTGGTCAATAAGCGGATGCCGCTTGCCCGCTTCTGTCAGGGTAATCGGGTAATGGCCGATCTCTTTTTCCGGGCTCTGGCAGACTTTTGCTCCCAGCGCTTCGCCAATCAACTGCGAACCCAGACAGATCCCGACCACAATTCGACCCGCTGAGATGGCCTGGTTGATCAGATGTTGTTCGGCCTTTGAATCAAAGTAAGGGCACTCGGCGAGCGTGGTGCGCGGCGATTGCGGTCCACCAAAAACGACCAGCATATCGAAACCGTCAGCATTTACCGGTAACGCTTCTCCGTCATAAACGCGGGACAAGGAGAGGGTATAACCGCGTTCTTCTGCCCAGGGCAGAAAGGCGCCAGCAGATTCAAACGACTCATGGATAACAAAATGTACTCGCACTTTTTCCTCCAGTTAGCGTTCCAGCGCCTGATGGATATCAGCCGCCAGCTTGTTGATATCGTTGTCGCTTAAGGTCGACAGGGTAATGCGCAGGCCGTGCGCGGGCGTGCTAACGCCAAAGGCTTCCCCTTCACGAACCAGCCAGCCTGATTTTGCCAGCATAAAGGCCAGCGTCTGACTGTGGTTTTCTAACGGAAGCCACATATTCAGACCGTCGCCAGGGGGAATGTTATGACCATAGTGTTGTAATGCGCTGGCCAGTTTTTGCTGCTGAGAAGCGTAGAACAATCGGTTCTGCGTCAGCGTTTGCTGATATTCCTCATCACGGAGGCAGGCATGGACTAAATCTTGCAACAAATGGCTAATCCACTGGCTGCCGGCGTTAAGCCGTAGCCGAAGCCTTGCGGAAGTTGCGGGATCGCTGGCGACGATAGCCAGGCGCAGATCCGGCCCCAGCGTTTTTGACATAGAGCGAACAACTGCCCAGCAGAGTGTCTCTACGGCAATCACGGGATGCCATGCCGATGATGAGAGCAGTGCAAAATGGTCATCGACGATCACCAGCACCTGCGGATAACGGGCGAGGATCTCCTGTAACGCGGCGGCGCGCGCGGCGCTTAGGCTGCATCCCGTTGGATTATGCGCGCGTGGTGTAATGATCACTGCGCGTGCGCCTTTGCTCAGGGCGAGTTCAAGCTTCTCTGGTTGCATCCCTTCATGGTCCACGCTCACTGGGCTGGCGCTGAAGCCGGCATAGCGCAGCATGTTGATACTGCTTAAAAAGCAGGGATCCTCCACCGCTACGCTATCACCCGGGAGAAGATGGGCGTTGAGCAGACGTTCGATGGCGTCAATCGCGCCGCTGGTGATATCAATTTTTCCCGCAGCAGGAACAGCATCCTGCATCCATTGCGTCGCCCACTGTTTCAGGTTTGGCGATACGGGCGCGTCACCGTATAAACGATGATGTGGGGTGAGCTGAGTGAGGTAGCGGCTCAGATCGGGCAGGCAAGCGGGCGCTGGGTTACCACTGGAGAGATCGGTCAACGGCGTGTACGGATTTCCCCCTTCCTGAGCCGTGGGAATGAGAGCACCTTTAATGACAGTGCCATTGCGCCCGAGGCTTTGCGCCAGTCCGGAGGTCACGAGTCGTTTGTAGGCCGCCGCGACAGTATTGCGATTGACATTAAGTTGCGCGGCTAGCTCCCTTACCGGCGGCAGCGTTTCGCCCGCAGACAACATGCCGCAGGTGACGTGCTGGCGTATGCAGTCAAAGATTTCGCTGGCGGTTTTTCCGTCGATCATTATTGACCTATGACAAAATGAATTTTAGCATATGACGATAATAGTGAGGCGACAGCCCGCTGTCCAGTGAGAGGAGGAGTTAATGGAGCAGGATAATGATATTCAGTCAGTGCTCTTCGACGATAAACATCGGGCGTTACAGACCGACATTGTCGCCGTTCAGTCGCAGGTGGTGTACGGCAGTGTAGGCAACAGTATTGCCGTCCCTGCTATCAAAGCAAAAGGTTTACGGGTGACGGCGGTGCCAACGGTGTTGTTCAGCAATACGCCTCACTATGAAACGTTCTATGGGGGGGTTATTCCTGCCGACTGGTTCCACGGCTATTTGCAGGCCTTAAGCGAGCGCGACGCGTTGCGTGAACTGAAAGCGGTGACGACCGGTTATATGGGGAGCGCGGAGCAAATCGCGCTGCTGGCGCAGTGGCTGAAAAGCATTCGTGAATCGCGCCCTGATGTCTGTGTTCTGGTCGATCCCGTCATTGGCGATACTGACAGCGGTATGTATGTAAAAGCCGAGATACCAGAGGCCTATCGTCACCATCTGTTGCCGCTGGCGCAAGGGTTAACGCCGAATGTCTTCGAGCTGGAGATGTTAAGCGGTATGCCGTGCCAGACGCTGGACGACGCCGTTGTAGCGGCAAGGTCGCTGCTTACCGATACGTTGCAGTGGATAGTGATCACCAGCGCGCCAGGGCAAACCAGCGAGACCATCAACGTGGCGGTGGTGACCGCCGGATCAGTGGATGTCATTGAACATCCCCGCGTAAAAACCGATTTGAAAGGAACGGGCGATCTGTTTTGCGCCGAATTGATAAGCGGCATTGTTGTAGGTAAAGCACTGACCGTGGCGACGCAATGTGCCGCAGAGCGCGTGCTGGAAGTGATGACCTGGACGCAGCAATGCGGTTGCGACGAACTAATACTGCCTCCGGCAGGGGAGACGCGATGATGAAGAGCTATCGGCTGGTTATCCGTCAGCAGGGGCGTGTGGTCGGGCATTTCGAGACCAGTGGTTTAGACGCGCTGGAAGATATCTGCGTGGCACGCGCAATGTTTGGTATTACGGGCGGCTATCAGTGTGAACTGCTGGTTTCAGATTCAGAAAAGCGGATGCTGGAGAGCGGGCCGGAAGGGATGAAAATCCTGATGCGTGAAAAGTGCTATCGTCCGGTGACTTCGCCATTATGACCGCGGCAACGATGCCGGATAGCCCAACTCCGTGGTGAAAAAACGTGTAGGCCTGATAAGCGCAGCGCCATCAGGCAGGTTTTGCCATCCGGTAGATAAAAAAATGGCGCCAGAAGGCGCCATTTTTCCCTGCGGCAAGAATTACTTCTTGATGCGGATAACCGGGGTTTCACCCACGGTCACGCTACCGGACAGTTTGATCAGTTCTTTGATTTCGTCCATGTTGGAGATGACAACCGGAGTCAGTGTAGACTTGGCTTTTTCTTCCAGCAGCGGCAGATCGAATTCAATAACCGGGTCGCCTACTTTCACGCGCTGACCTTCTTCAGCGATGCGCTTGAAGCCTTCGCCTTTCAGTTCAACGGTGTCGATACCGAAGTGAACAAACAGTTCGATACCGCTATCGGATTCGATTGAGAACGCATGGTTGGTCTCAAAGATTTTGCCGATGGTGCCATCAACAGGCGCAACCATCTTGTTTCCGGTTGGTTTGATAGCGATGCCATCACCAACGATTTTTTCAGCAAAAACTACATCCGGCACGTCTTCGATGTTGACGATCTCGCCAGAGAGCGGAGCAACAATCTCAATAGTTCCGGTGTCTTTCTTATCATCAGAAACCAGAGATTTCAGTTTATCGAACAACCCCATGATCTTCTCCTAAGCAGTAAATTGGGCCGCATCTCGTGGATTAGCAGATTGTTTTTTCTTCAATGAACTTGTTAACCAGCGTCATTAACTCGTCCGTT
>OKVW01000561.1_pt1 | contig 21123 bp, 11 predicted proteins | sample 1606991 | NCBI WGS metagenome assembly OKVW01 (sample SAMN03281021, study PRJEB24777) | human gut metagenome | isolation source: fecal sample PR177 from 1 month old male Malay infant, vaginal delivered...
ACTTTAAACTACTTTACCATATTTTTCTATAAAACAAAAGTTAAATTGTATTGTAACAAATAGGATGGGTTTTGCCTGTGGTTCATCTCCACCTGCAAAACCCATTTTATACTTATCATTATCTATTAAATATCCACCTCTCCATGTTCCCTAGCAAACTCCGGATCACGGATGCGCCCCACGATAATAATTGCCACAATGAATATCGTAAATGTAAACACAAATGGCAGCCGGCGGTCAATACTTGACAACCACCCTGCAAAATAGCCAAACGGTGAAGAAAAAGCAATTGTGAATGACATAATCAAGGCATTAATACGAGCCCGCTCCTCCGGATTAATACTGAGCTGAATCAATGCATCCTTACGTGGCATAACAAGGGAACCGGCCACTGCCACTACAAAGACATAAATAATAATAACCGGCATATTGCCGACCGGAGCCAGTATCAGAAGAATCGATGCTGCTGCATACAATACCAAGCCGCCCCACATAGGGATACGGAACTTCACAAATTCCAATCGGTGCTGTATTCCAATCAAGAAAATCAACATCACAGCCGCATTCAGGATCGGGAAAAAAGCCAGGTAGCGCGATGCAATGCCTAACTCTTGTGTCACATATAAACTAAAGAAATTGGTACTGACTAGATTCGTGATATATAAAATCACGGAGACAATAAGCACTTTCATGATCTCTTTATTCTTCAGCACTTTAGGTATCAAATACTTGTATTCATATAACATCTTTAGTATAGAAGTATCCTTAGTCTCAGCCATACGAATCTTGCCTTGCCGGGTCTCTTTACAAAACCTAGAAGTAACAATTACTTTAATCAGCATATTCACAGCAAAAACTAAATACAAAACCCGAACCACCGGAACCACAGTAAAAGAATTGATCAGCAATCCAGAAATTGGTGCAAAGAAGATGGCAATCAAGCCGCCAATATTCACCCACGTATAGATTCCCAATAAATCTTTGGGTTCTGCATCTTCAATCAATAAGCAATACCATGCAGTCTGATTAATCTGCTCAAAGCTGTTAAATAAAACTGCAATTAAAAAGAGCCAGAAGTTACCCGATATGCTCCATATCAGACACGCAATGGTCCAACCAAAGAAATCACCCATAATGGTTGTGAATTTTCGCCCCATCTTATCTGTTATTATTCCGCCAAAAAAGGAAAAAAACACCTGAACAAACATGGCAATAGACAAAATCAGTCCAATTTGTACATCCGTAATTCCCTGTGAGTACATATATAGTGTGGCAAAAGGTGTGATTAAATTATACGGAATCCCCCATAGCGGCTCCATTAATATCAGAGTTCTTGGATTTCCTTTGTTATGTTTTAACAATTCAATAAGCGGGTGATTTCGCAATGATTTAGTTTTTTGTGCTGTTTTCACAGGTTTCTCCATTCTATGACTGGAATATTCTCCATGTCTTATTAATTCAAAAATTCATATACTCGAAATTATATTATCTTTCAATAAAGATACGTATTGTTTCCTTGAGTTGTTCACTGAATTCTTCAAGATCTTTAAAACTAATTGCACCTTCATTTATTAGTAAAATTATGTTATAAATAAGTTGCGAACGTCTCATGTCTAATTGAACGCCTGCTTTCTTCTTATCTACCTTTATTCTCTTTTCCAGTCTCCAAAATTTCTCTGATGGATTTACATTTTCACTCAGTAATTTTATGTATTCCTTATTGAGACTGTCCATATAAGCTTCCTGCCAATCCACTATCTTAATTCTAAAAAGTTTCCAGTCTTTTTCAGTAAATTCTTTCTCTTGCAAAGTATCAATCCTCCCAGTCTAAATATTTGCAAAATTGAAGTATCTAAAATCGTTGGCCTTGTAAGTTTCAACATGCGGTGACCGTTGTTTTTACACTATAATTTCTTTTTCTATTTCTTAAATTATAATCAAAAGAAAAACTTTAAAAACAGAGGCTCTTGTAATGTGCTCATTAACTTGATATTGCAGTGATAGAACTAAACACAATGACCAGTCAATGTCTTGGACCCTAAAAACACAACTCCATTTCCTTTAAATAATCCCTTGAGTTTGCCTAGAATTAACTTTTCTTCTCCAGCAGCACAACCGTTTCCACATGCCCAGTCCAAGCAAACATATCCACACCCCAACTCCCCTTACATCCATACCCTTTCTTCGTCAAATACTCTAAATCCCTGCCTAACGTCTCCGGATTACAGGAAACATAAACCACTTTCTCCGGTCCCATCTGCACCATGGAATCCATAAATTGTTCTGTACTTCCGCTTCTTGGCGGATCCATAAATACTACGTCAGCTTTTTCCCCCTGAGCTGCCATATCCGCCATGAAATCTCCTGCATCGGCACAATAAAACTTTACATTTTCGATCTCATTGCGCTTGGCATTGGTTATTGCGTCACGGACTGCATCTTTGTTTAACTCCACGCCAATTACCCGCTTTGCTTTCTTGCTTGCAATTAAACCGATTGTTCCTATGCCGCAATATGCATCAATTACCAGTTCCTTTCCTGTGAGGCCTGCTGCATCAATGGCTTTTTTGTACAGAACTTCCGTCTGTACCGGGTTCACCTGATAGAAGGATTTGGAAGAGATGCGAAAAGTGCAGCCACAGAGTACATCCTCAATGTAGCCTTTTCCAAACAGTGTTTTTTCTTTATCCCCAAGTACCATGCTGGTTCCTCTGGCATTTACATTCTGGATGATAGTCGTAATCTCCGGATGAAGTTTACGAATGGCTCCGACAAAATTGTTTTTGGATGGGAATACCGGAGAGGCTGTCACCAGTACCACCATGATTTCATTCGTGGTAAATCCACGTTTAACAAGCACATGTCGAAGGAGTCCATATCCGGTATCCTCGTCATATGTTCTGATTTTAAATGATTTTAGAAGCCCCCGTATACTTTGAATGATTTCATCGGCTTTTTGGTCTTCTATCATGCAAGAATCTATTGGAACCACATTGTGGGTTCCCGCCTGGTAAACACCACAGATGGGATTTCCTCTTTTATCCCTGTCAAATACTGCGTGAACTTTATTTCGATAATGATACGGATTTTCCATTCCAATCACAGCATTTACTTTACAGAACTTTCCAATCCACTTCCGAATTTCCTTTTCCTTTAATTTTAACTGCTCCTGGTAAGGAATTCCCTGATACTGACATCCACCGCATTTTTTAGAAACAGGGCACACAGCCATACCATTTCCTTTTTTCGTATCATCTTTTTGTTTTTCTATAAATTGAGTCTTTTTACCATTCTTTTTAGTGTCCCCGTTTAATCTGCCGATTTGTTTATTTCCAGACCCTACTCCTGGTTTTCTATTATCCCTATCTCCGTATGCTACTCCTGTTTTTTTGTTATCCCTATCTCCAAACGCTGCTGCCGGTTTTCTATTATCCCAATTTCCAGGCGCTGCTGCCGGTTTTTTATTTTCCCTATTTCCAGGCACTGCCGCTGTTTTTTTATTATCTCTATTTCCAGGTGCCTCTCCCGCCTTTTTATTTTCCCATTTTCCAGGCGCTACTCCCTGTTTTTTATCTTCCCTATTCCCAGGTGCCGCTCCCGCCTTTTTATTTTCCCATTTTCCAGGCGCTGCTCCCTGTTTTTTATCTTCCCTATTCCCAGGTGCCTCTCCCGCTTTTTTATTTTCCCATTTCCCAGGCGCTGCTCCCCGTTTTTTATCTTCCCATTTTCCAGGCGCCTCTCCCGGCTTTTTATTTTCCCATTTCCCCGACACCGCTCCCGGCTTTCTATCTTCCCTTTTATTCCCATCCTGCCCGGATTTCGTCTTTTTATTTTTCCAATCTTCCCTCTTAATTCCAGATCCCCTGTTTCCCTTAATATCATCTTTCTCTGCTACCGATCTTCCAGCGTTACCTTTATTTACCGTCTGGACTTTCTTCTTCCCCGGCTTGCCTTTTTCAAACTCTTTCCGATCCCGATCTTTATTTTGAAAATCCTTTCGTCCATCCATCTTTTTCATTTCTCTTCTTTCTGTTCCCGCCTTCACAAATTCACCTGTTATCTTTCTATTTTTTATATTGTATTTATAATTATTCTTCACCGTTATTAATTTTCAACTCTATTATTCTACACCACTATTAATTTTCAACTCAATATTCTACACCCCTATTAATTTTCATCTCTATTATACTTGACCGCTATTAATCTCCAACTCTATTATACTTCACCGTTTTTATTTTTAAGTATGTTCGATCATTCCTTCACCACAGCCCCATCCTCACAATAAACCGCATACTGGTTTTTCCCGCGTCTTTTTGCCTGGTACAGTGCAATGTCGGCTTTTTCAAATAATTCATCCCAGTCTTTACCGTGAATTGGATAGAGCGCAACACCTATACTGCAGGTTGCAGCAATCTTTGCTTTTGACGTAATGTCAGCGAAGTCCTGTGACAACTGGTCTGCTTTTTTCATGGCATATTCTTCATTGTAGCAATCTTTCATGCATACGATAAACTCATCTCCGCCAATCCTTCCAACCACATCGCTTTTGCGGAACAGATTGTGGAGGGTTTCTGCCATCATATTCAGAACCCGGTCTCCGTTGTGGTGTCCATAGTTGTCGTTGATGCCTTTGAAATTATCGATATCCAGAACAAATAATCCCTGAATATCATTTGGTGATGAATCCAGATGATCTTCTATCAATTTTTTTGATACACTCTTGTTATAAAGACCTGTCATCGGATCTTTTTGCACCTTACTTTCCAATTCAATAGAACGGCGCTTGCGTTTGTCAATGTTGTTTATCTTGCAGATCAGACGGCTGATTTCTCCGTTTTCATCTACCATGGAATAGAAACGGATGAGACACCAGAGATAAGACCCATCCTCTTTTTTAATTCTCCCTTCACACTCTTCATAGGGCTTTTCCCCCCAGAGAACTTTACGGAAATGTTCCTTAATCATGGGCCAGTCTTCATCAAAGACGAAATCTTTGCCTTCATCTTCTTCGATCCCCTGCTTAAGCTTTCTTCCAAACATTTCTTCAAAATTTTGTATCATGAGAATGTGCATATCCCGTACATCGTATTCCACAAAGCAGGATTCCATCTGGTTCACTATGATTTTATATCGCTGGTTGTTAAATGACAGCTCATCTTCAAATGCCTTGTATTCTGCAATGTCCACCAGGATTCCATAGACGTGCAGTTCCCCATCTTCCTCAAAGATATTGCTGACCTGCTGCACCCAGTAGGCAGGTGTGGAATGGGAATTTAACCGAAATCTCATTTTAAAGCTTTTGCGTTTTGGCAGATCCGGCAGCATTTTCTCTATGTTTTCTAATACCATCTGCCTGTCCGGGTCATAAACCATTTCCAGATAATTGTTGTGGTAATACTCTTTAAAATCCTCTTCCTTGCAGCCCAGCATCTGGAATAATCCTTTATTTATAAATGACAGCTGCATTGTTTTGGGATCGTAACGGAACATTCCGCCGGGTGCATGGCTGGACACATTCTCTAATAAATTCGCCAGTTTGCGCATCTGTTTGTTATTGAAATACAGATAGCACAGAATTCCCCCCATGATAACCAGGAACAGAACCACCATTTTACCCATAAAGAGCATTCCGGTTACCGTACTCTTTGAAGTATATTCCCCTAGTTTTGATGCAGAGGATATGTTAAAAAGGTACCACTTTCCGCCGGGAACGGGTGCATAGTTACAATAATACAGGGCGTCATCCACCTCAAAAGCCAGATTTCCCACCGATGTTTTACCCATATTGTAATGAATCTGATCAATTGCTTCCTGTGTCGTTTCCGTCCCCAGTGCCGCCGCTATGTTATCGCCGCACAGCTCTCCGTTCATGGACAGAGCAATGGTTCCGTCCCGCTGCACAATATAGGCATTTTCCTGGGCATCCATTCCGGATACATGAAGGAGCCTGTTTAACTGTATATTCTGATAGACCGTCCGCAAAACCCCAACTGCTTTTCCTTCCCTGTATACCGGCACCGCAAATACAATGCTGTACTCTCCTGTCACTTTGGATTTAATCAGATCAGAGATAGCACGGCCCCCTTTTAAAGCACTCTTAAAATAATCACGGTCAGCAATGGATACCTCCTCCCTGCCCTTCTCATAAGTCCGACCGGCAGGATCTGCGATACTCACCCGGCAGTTGTCATGATGGTTTCCGAACTGTGCAAGGATGTCCATCAACTCTTCATCCTCATATTGATCAAATCTGGAAACTGTGGTTGCCAGCGATTCTAAATCAGAAAAGTGATCATCCAGGATAAATGAAACATTAATACATTTCTTTTGGATATCCCGTGCGGTAATTTCCATAGAAAGCTTCTGGGAATTATTATTCGTCTGCAATGTAAAATCTACACAAATTACACCTGCTACTATAGCTGCTATTAATAAAACAAGCACCAGAAAAACCGACCGATATTTTATAATTCTTTTTTTCAATTTCCGTCCCCCGGAATAATACCCCGTAGATTTACATTCTCATGTCATTCTGATCAGCGGCCCTTTGTATGAGTATCATCCATATAACATCATTATATAATTTGAGGTAACAAACAGCAAGCGCTTTTTTAGATACAAAGCCGCTTATATGACCAGAATCTATAATAATAGGAAGGAATGGCAGTTTTTTACGGCTGCCATTCCTCCCTTCGTCCGGTTTATTCGTTTATGAATTCAAGAAAGCACTCATTAAACCGGTCTAATTCATCATAAAATACCCCATGGGCACTATTTTCCAGTACATATAATTTGGAATTGGCGATCTCCCGATGCTGGTAATCCGTCAATTCCTTTAATACTACCTGATCCTTGGCACCTGCAAAAATTGCAGTGGGCACGTGTACTGCTTTCAGGTCTTCTCTTCCATCTTCGTCCCGCAATGCATATGCGGACTGAATAGTTGCGATGCCGGAAGCCGATAAGGCAATATCTTCAAACCAGTTCTTCAAAGGCTCGCTGTGGGGACTTGCAAATAACATCTCATGTGCGAAATTGTGGCACAGCTGCGGTCTGTCCGCAGCCGCCTGACAAATAAACTCATCTGCCTTCTCCCGTGGTATCCCGTATGGATAGCCTTCCCTCTGCGTCCAGCTTGGTGCTGCAGCTGCAATAAGTATTAATTTATGAACCCCATATCCCTGATAACAATTCATGTAGCGCAGTGCAATTGCCCCGCCCATGGAAAATCCGCATAATATAAACGACTTCAGGCGCAGTGCTTTTATCACATTATAGATATCTCTTGCCATCTGGTCATAATAGTAACCACATCTTGGAGCATCTGAATTTCCATAACCCCGCAAATCCATCGTTACCACGCGGAAACCGCAATTTAGCAGCAATTCCTCCTGATATTCATACATTTTGTGCGACAAAGGCCACCCATGAATTAAAACAATCGCCCATTTTCCCTGTGGGTTGGGATCATAAACAGCCAATTTCGTACCATCATTTGATTTTACATAAAACATAATCAGTATCCAATCTCTTTTTTACCATTATATGCAGATGCCGCGAAATGGGGAGAGCCTAAAATTTCCTCTATTGACACTATATGGTCAACCCTTGTATAATAAGCTATACAATTTTTAGAAATATACCAAAAAATAAATATTTATGATTTTTTCTGCACATATGCACAAAGAATATCCGGGGTTTCTGGAAATATTTACCAGTTGTGTGTCTGATAATCGATTTTTCAGTTTATTTTCCTCAATTACTGAAAACTCTTTCATCGGCTGGCACAGTCCTATTCCCATATATTTCAGATAACTCTCCTTGGCGCACCAAATATCGTAAAATTGGTTTGCGCCTTTTTCAAGAACTGATTCGTATTCCTGCGGATGAAACCAGTGCTTCGCAATATTCTTATAATCCATCGCTTTATGCTCCTGCGTGTCAAAACCGATGGGTTCTTTATGAAATGCACACATCCAGTATTCCCCACTGTGGGAAATTGAATAATGGACTTCCCTGTTTTCGGAAAAATATGGCTTTCCATAATTACCATATTTCTCTGTATAGCAGCTGATTTCTTCTCCAAAGAGCCCTGCAAAATGCCGGGCACAGCTTTGAAGACGCCGGCTGCGAAGAGACGGGTCGGTACCTTTACATATGTAAACAAAAACATCATAAAAATTCACCGTATTCATTGACAGTACTCCAATCATGACTTCATTCTATTGGATACTTATTTTTATGTCAAGTTCATTGTACGAAAGGAAAAAAAGTGGATAATCATAACTTTGCAGACGATACTACGATAAAATACTTACCTCTATCTTACAGCCAGCAGAATATCTGGAACCTGGAAATGGCGAATCCCGGAGTTCCGATCAATAATATCTGTACCGTATTACGCATAGAAGGAAACTTTAATGCAGAACTGCTGCAGCAGTGCATTACCTTTGCTTATGAAGCATTCTCTACGCTGAGAACCCGGATCACCCTACAGGAGCATACCCCTGTCCAATATATTGATCCGGAAATACCAAAGACAGCACCTTTTCTGGATTTTTCCAAAACAAACCAGGAGGGTGCATCTATTTGGGATGTTTCGGTTGCCAGAGAACACATCACACTTTGTGACTCGCCGCTGTGTCAGATGATTATATTTAAACTATCTGAAAATACCGGAGGTATTTTGACAAAGATCCATCATATTATCGCAGATGCATGGTCTCAGACCCTTGTCACAAACCAGATCATCCATAACTACTTTCGACTGCTCCAAAATGAAGCACCGGATTGTACGGTTATGCCCGAATATGCAGTACATATCCAGACTGAACTGGACTATCTCGCTTCCAAAAGAAGTGACAAAGACCGCGCCTATTGGCAGGATATGCTGACAGACATTCCTCCTGCGTTTACAAAAGAATACCAGTATGCCCATATCAGTCCTGTGGGTATCCGTAAGTCTTATTCTCTCTCTAATCGTTCCAACCGAATGATCGGGAGCTTTTGTGCTCAGAATAAGGTGTCTCCTTTTGCTGTCTTTTATATGGTTCTTGCCATTTATTTAAAACGGATTAAGGGGCAGACGCGCTTTTGCATTGGGGTGCCAACCGTTAACCGCATCAATTACCAGGAAAAGCAGACCGCCGGCATGTTTGTGAATACCCTGCCTTTCGTAAATGAACTGGATGATACAATTTCCTTCCAGGAATTCAATGAGAAGCTGAAAAATGACTGGTTCAAACTGCTTTATCATCAGCGTTTCCCGTTTAGTGAAATCAAAAAGACCATATCAGGAAAAGAAAGTGATCTGGCAGCCAGCCAGTTGTTCAGCATTGCCCTCTCCTATCAGAACACACAGATCCATCATCTGAGAGGTGCCCAGGTGACGCTGGAGGGCCGCTGGCTTTACAGCGGATATCAGGCGGAGTCCCTGTGTGTCCACCTGAGCAGCCGTGATACGGATAACCGCTTTTTAGTAGATTACGACTATCTGACGCAGATTTTCTCAGAAGAAGAGATCGATACTCTGCACCGCCATTTAATGCAGATTCTCCATAATGCACTTATGAATCCGGATGTTCCAATTGCGGATCTTTCCGTGATCAGTGAAGAGGAAGAAGAACACCTGATCTTTGATTTTAACCAGACAGATGCCTGGTACCCAAAGGAAAGTACACTGCGGGATGTCCTTCGTGACAAAGCCCTTTGTGCACCGGACCGTGCGGCAGTGATCTGCAGCGGACGCCGTACAACTTATGGAGAGCTTTACCGGGATGCGTTTACCATTGCCCGGAATCTGGTCACTGACGTTTCGGACGGGAATCAGACCATTGCCCTGTTACTGGACCGCAGTGAATCCTTATTTAAAGCGATGTGTGCAGTTACCATATCCGGCAATGCATGGCTGCTATTAGATAAAACCATGCCGGAGAACCGGCTTTTGGAGCTTTTATCTGAAAGCGGAGCTGTATACTGCATCACGGAAGAAGGCGAAGTAATTGGCACTTCCATTCCCTGCGGCAGCATTCAAAGCCTCCTGGTACCTTTTGAGAATCAGACGGCAGATTTCTCTCTGGACCATATGCCGGTCATTACTTCCGACAGTCTGGCTTATCTGGTTTATACCTCAGGCAGTACCGGGAAGCCAAAAGCTGTTCAGATCTGCCAGTACAGTGTGCTAAATCTGGCTAACAATATGGCTTCCCTCTATCCAAAGGGCGCCGTTCTTTCTATCTGTAATGTGAGTTTTGACGCCTTTTTGCTGGAAAGCATGAGCGCACTGCTAAACGGGAAAACCATTGTATTTACTGCTCAGGAAGAGATGAATCATCCTGCCTCACTGGCAAAACTCATTGAACGTTTTGACGTTGGATTTCTCTCCATGACACCTTCCAGGCTGAAGTCTTATCTAAAAGAGCCTGCATTTTTAAGTGCCATGAACCGCATCGAGACCATTGTTTGCGGCGGGGAAAGCCTCTCTCCCGAGATCTACCAGACGCTTCGCTCCTGTACGCTTGCACGGCTGTATAATCAATATGGTCCCTCAGAAGCCACCGTTGCAGTGAGCCACAGTATCGTTTCCGGCAATGAAATGATCACCATCGGAAAACCAATGGCAAACTGCCGGATTTACATCCTGGATGAGTCCATGCGCCCGCTTCCCATCGGCTCTGCCGGGGAATTATATATCGGGGGCTCCTGCCTTGCCGCAGGGTACTTCCAGGCTCCGGAGCTTACTGCCCAGAAGTTCGTAGCCGACCCATATCTACCCGGGGAACGCCTCTACCGGACCGGTGACTTAGGATATTGGAATTCCAGAGGGGAGATTGTCTTCCAGGGACGAATTGACAGTCAGCTGAAGATACTGGGCCACCGGGTTGAACCAGCCGAGATCGAAGAACAGCTCCAGAATCACCCGTTAGTTAAAAATGTTGCGGTACGTGCTTTTGACCATCATTTAATCGCATATTTCACATCCGACCATGAGCTTTTCGGAGAAGACCTGCTGGCATTTGCATCCAGCTACCTCCCCCATTACCTGCTGCCGGTACTGGCTGTGAAGCTGCCTGAAATACCCCTTACTGCCAACGGTAAAACGGATTATAAAAATCTGCAGAAACCGGAGCTTCCAGATGAACACGAAGCTCCTGCTGATACAATTGAAGAGAAGTTACTTGAGATATGGAGACGCCTTCTGTCTAATGAACAGCTTGGCATTCATACCAACTATTTTCTCTCCGGCGGGGATTCTTTAAATGCAGTAGCCATGCTTACCGAGGTAGAGGCTGCATTTAAAAAGCTGCCAAAAATCTCCGATCTGTATGCCAATAACACCATACGGCGCTTCGGAAACTTTCTGAGGGGGGAACCAGTTGCAGCAACCGGCAGGCAGGAGAAAATACCTCCGGCGCCGGAACGCAGCACCTATCCGCTCACCGCGGCACAAAAGAATTTCTATGTCCTGCAGCAAATAGATCCTACGGGTATCAGCTACCACATGCCCGGTGCATTCCGTGTATCTGCTCCCATTGACGCAGCTCGTCTGGAGACGGCACTGCAGCAGCTAATTACAGACGATGAAATGCTGCGTACCGGATTTGAAATGGAAGGAATGCAGGTAGTTTCCCGCATTCACCAGAAAACTGACTTTCATCTGGAACGGGGAATCCATAGCAGTCCCCAGGAAGCACTGGCTGCTTTTATACGGCCATTTGATCTGGCTGTTCCTCCCCTCTTTCGTGTGATGCTGGCTGAAACAGAGACACAGGAGCAGTATCTGCTGTTTGATATGCATCATATTATATCGGATGGTATCAGCAGTGCCCTCACCCTGTCCAGACTGGATCAGTATTACCGCAGTGAAGTTCCTGCCCGGACTTCCATCCGATACCGGGACTATGCCTGGTGGATGGAAAAACAGCCAAAAGAGTGGCTCTTAGAGCAGCGGGAATATTGGAAAAACCGTCTGCAGGGACCAATCCCCCGGTGGACACTGCCTGCTGACCGCCCACGCCCGAAAGATTTTACAGGGGAAGGCGGAAAAGTCTTTTTTAACATGCCGAAAAATATTCTGGCACCTTTTGAAGAATTTTGTAAAACACACCAGGTTACTCCATATATGATGCTGCTTGGCATTTATGCCCTCATGCTTTCCAAATTCAGCAGGAATGAGAACCTGATCATCGGGTCCCCCGTATCCGGAAGACGGCACCTGGAACTATCTGAGCTAACCGGAGTATTTGTAAATACGCTGCCTGTTTTATTAAATCCTTCTTCTGATAAGAGTTTTATGGCTTATCTAAAGGAAGTAAAACAGGATGTACTGGATATGCTGGAGCACCAGGACCTGTCATTAGAAGAGATTGTAAATCTTGCGCAGGGGGAAGAAAACCGCGGCAGCCAGGCGCTGTACCACGCACTGTTTTCCCTTGCACCTGTGAATCCCTCCCAGTTTACGCTGGGTGATGCACACCTTGAAATGGTACCAGCCGACATTCATGCTGTGAAAGTGGAATTACACCTGGAGACGATCCATACCAGTGACGGCTACCGCTTTACCCTGGAATACGCAAAAGATTTATTTGACCAGAGCACCATGGAATTTTACAGCAGGTCTTACCTGCATATTTTAGAAACCATGCTGCACCATCCCGAGATGCCTCTCAGTGAAGTGTCTCCCACTGCACCTTTTGACCAGCTGCAATTACTGGAAATACCAGGCCAGATGCGGATGCCTTATGACCCGGCACTGATTGATCAGATGACGGACCGGTATGCCCTCCTCTCCCCCCAGAGCAAGGCGGTATGCTGGGGTGACCATTTTAGTTTATCATTTGCTCAGTTAAAACAACGCTCCGACTCCCTTGCCGTTTACCTGATCCGGGAAGGAGTACTCCATGGGGATGTGGTGGCATTTATGCCAAAACGTGACGGTGATATGCCGGTGACCATGCTGGGTATCTTAAAAGCCGGCGCTGCCTATCTGCCTGTAGATCCTGATTTTCCGGCAGAACGCATCTCCTATATGCTGGAAAATGCTAAGGCAAGACTGCTGTTGCTGGGAGAATCGGTCACACCGCCCGACATTTCAGCCTGCCCGGTGCTGCCCCTGGACTTTACGCTGGACGGCAATTGGACACCGGAGCTTAAGCGAACGCCGGAAGACGTGTTAAATGTGATCTATACATCCGGCTCTACCGGCAAACCAAAAGGGGTCATGATGGTGCATAAGGCTATTTCCAACCTTTCGGGTACCGTAACCCCTCTGCTTGGTGAAAACGGCAGCCCGGTCCTCTGTGCGTCCAACTGTGTTTTTGACGTATTTACAACAGAGACCCTGCTTGCCCTCGCCAACGGCAGATGCATCTCCATCGCAGATGAAGAAGAAATGCTCCTGCCCTGGAAACTGGCTGAGCGGATTCATAAAGACCAGAGCAGAATCATCCAGATGACCCCTTCCAGGCTTCAGATGTGTCTGAGTGACACTGCATTTTGTGAGGCTCTAAAAGATACCGAAATTATAATTCTGCTAGGAGAACCCTGGACGCTTTCACTCCGTGACCGTATCCGGGAACTTTCAAATGCCCGGATTTACAACATTTACGGACCTACGGAAACCTCCGTTCACAACTGCCTGGGGAATGTAACGGATTCGGGTAGCATACATATAGGGAAGCCTATCGGAAACTGCCGTTATTATCTGCTGGATGAAAACAGGCGTCCTCTTCCGCCCACTGCAATAGGTGAAATCTACATTGCAGGAGAATGCCTGGCTGCAGGCTATATTAACCGGGAGGATTTGACAAACCAGGTATTTGTTCCGGATCTGCTCTGCAATAATGAGCGCATGTACAAAACCGGAGATCTTGGGCGCCTTCGGGCAGACGGGAACTGGCAGTGTCTGGGACGTGTTGACAACCAGTTGAAATTAAACGGCCACCGGATTGAACCAGAAGAAATTGCCTCCCAGATCATTCAGTCCCGCTTTGCTTCTGAAGCCGCAGTGGTTCCGGTAAAGAGCAATGATCTGGTACAGTCCCTGCGGGGATATCTGGTTCCGGCTAATCAGTATACCGAAGATAAACTTCGGGATTATTTAATGGAACAGCTGCCCGACTATATGATTCCTTCTGTATTTGTACCGGTAAGCGCTCTACCCCGCACCGCCAGCGGTAAGCTGGATATCCGGCAGTTGATGGAAATGGAGCCGCCGAAAGAAAACATACCGCACATCCAGGAGGAGCAGACCCCTTCGAATCCTCAGGAGGCATTGCTTCAGTCTGTCTGGGAAGAAGCGCTGGGAAAAAAGGTGGACTGGAACGTATCCTTTTTTAAGCAGGGGGGAACCTCTCTGACTGCGATTATGGTACTCAGCCAATATTATAAAAACCATATCGATTTTTCCTTAAATGATTTTTACAGCTGCCCCACACTGTCAAGCCAGGCCCAGAAAATTACCGGAAGGCTTATACCGATTCATGCAGAAGCTGCCGTCACTTTAGAGGCCGATGCCGATTCCCAAAAGCTCGCAAGATTTCTGCCGGACAATAACCGCAGCATTCCCAATAGCAGAATTACTCTTCTAACCGGTGCAACCGGATATCTTGGAGCACACCTGCTGTATGAACTGCTTGGAACGGGAATTGAAAAATTAATCTGTCTGGTGCGTACCGGCGGGGAACAAAGGCTGAAAGAAGTAATTTCCAGCTATTTCGGAGAAAGTTTTTACTCTTTTGCCAGCCGGCGTATTGAAATCCTGGAAGGCGATATTACACTGGAGCACTTTGGCATATCAGATGGGGAATATAATCGTTTGTCAGATACCGCTGATATGGTTATCCACTGTGCCGCAGATGTAAGGCATTATGCCCCGGGTGATGAGCTTGCACATACGAATACCCATGGCACAGAAAATGTCATTGATTTTGCCAGACATGCCAACGCTTCTCTGATACACATTTCTACAATCAGTGTGGCAGGGGAATATATTATGGATGCTCCGGGACTCCCTGTATTTTTCAGCGAACACGATCTGGATATGGGACAGAACTGGATGGATAACCCCTATACGAAGAGTAAAATCCTTGCAGAAGCTCTGGTAGCCGGGGCGATAGAAAATGGACTGAATGCCAGGATCTTCCGGGTGGGCCGCCTGGTTTCCCGGGCAAAAGACGGTGTCTTCCAGCTAAACCCCGACAGCAATGCATTTTACCGTATTATCCGGGGACTGTTAATGTTAAAAAAGATCCCCCGGGAGTTTGACCGTGTATTTATGGAACTGACCAGCGTAGATTTGTGCGCTGAGGCAATTGTAAAATTATTATATCAGCCTGGAACTGCTTTCCATGTGATTAATCCCCAGGAATCTGCTCTGGGTGATATCCTGAAATCCTGCTGTGATATGGAACTGACAGACCGGGAAGCATTTGAGGACCTGCTCCGTGACCAGGCTGCGCAAAACAGCTCTCCATTTATTCAGGCAGTTGCAGAAGCTTACTTCTCCGGCACTGCTTTTCATTCACAGATTCAGATTCAGGCAAGAGATACTGCTTATCAGCTGCAGCAGCTGGGATTTACCTGGCCCCGCCCGGATCTCAATAAAATCAGCCGGTGCTTCGACTGCACCAGGAAGGAGGAATAAAATTGCAGGGTATCGCACCTCATATTGTAGACATCGCCATTGCCATCTTGCTTTTTTTCATTGCCAGCTGCATATCAAAAGGGCGTTTAAAACTGATTCAAAAGCTCTATGTGGCTTCCTCCGTTTTTTTGCTTATCTGGATGATTGCAATCCTTGGAATCCTCTGTATTCCGGATTCCAGGACAAACCTTTTAATGCTAATGGATGCCATTACCTGTTCGGCATGTGCCCTGATGGTAGTTTCCACACTATTGATATCCATAACCTTTGTAAAGCAGTTTCAACATTTGCCAAAGGCATACTATCTGCTTTACCTGCTTCCGGTATTAACATCACTGATCGTATTTACAAACCCGTATCATCATCTGTTTTACCGGAACTTCTCGATCTATGTTTCCGAGGTAGAGTTTGGACCTCTGTTTATTTTATCGGGAACCCAGTACTATGTTTATTGTATTGCTTCTATTATTATCAGCCTGCGCTATGGCTTTAAATGCAGGAACAAGGGCATATCCTGGCAGGCATCCTTATTTGCCGCCGGACTGGGAATCCCGGTCCTTGTTAATTTAATAGCGACCCTGAAGATACTTCCGCTGCCCATAACAGCCACACCACTGGCTTTTCTGGTCACCATTGCATTTCATGGCATCGCCATTTATTACCTGAATTTTCTGCAGATCAAGCCTACTGCCCAGGAAAATATTTTAAATAATATTTCTGACTGCTATGCGGTCATTTCCTCCGATGGCTTTATCCTGAATACAAATCAGGCGTTTGAGGAAACCTTCGGGGAATCTTACGGCATGAAAGTGGATACTTACCTTCAAAATGCGGTGGATGCCCTGGAGGACCGGAAAAAGGACGTGATCTATAACCTTTTAAATTTTTTTGATATTTGCAAGCAGTCCATCAGTGTCATTTCATATGAACAGGCTGTATGGCGGGACAACATAAAGTTCTATTATTCTGTGGAGGTATCTCCCATCTTTCAGAAAAACAACATGGTGGGTGTTGTTGCACTGTTAAAAGATGTGACCGAACTAAAAGAAAGTATGAAACGGGAACAGCAGAACTTAAGCCGTACCATGGAGCGGGAGCGTCTGGCATCTCTGGGGCAGATGATGGGCGGAATTTCCCATAATCTGAAAACACCTATCATGTCTGTCTCCGGAAACGTGGAAAGCCTTGGCAACCTGGTTACCGAATATGAGCTGAGCATAGATGACCCTGCAGTAACCCTGGAAGACCATCAGGAAATTGCCCGTGAAATGAAGGAGTGGCTGGTGAAAATCCGCGGCTGCTGCAGTTATATGTCAGATATTATTACAACTGTAAAAGGTCTGGCAACCAACATGAATACTTCAGATATTGTGGAATTCTCCCTGGATGAGGTGGTAAAAAAGGTACAGCTGCTGATGAACCACAGCCTTGCCAAAAATAAATGCCAGCTGACGATTCTAAATAAGGTACCCTCAGATCTTCTTTTGAGCGGAGATGTAAATAATCTGGTACAGGTACTAAACAACCTGATTGACAATGCGGTGTATTCCATGAAAGAAACGGGAGGAGAAATCATATTGAATCCTTATCCGGAAGATGAGTTTATTATTATTAAAGTCATTGATCACGGACCTGGCATTCCACCTGAGGTAAAGAAAAAACTTTTTCACAGCATGATTACAACTAAGGGAGCAAATGGAACCGGTTTAGGCCTGTATAGTTCAGAAGGTCTGATCAGGGGCAAATTTGGTGGGAGTATGTGGGTAGAGGACAATCCGGCTGGCGGCGCTGTCTTCTATGTGAAAATTCCAATATCCGCCGAATAAATAAGCTAAAGAGAGGTATTAGTATGCGCAAGAACAGAATAGGCCGGGAAAAGAATGGTTTTTCAATGATCGTATTAGACGATGACTGTAATATCACTGATGCTCTGTCTTCCTATTTTGATGCATCCGGTTTTACCGTAGATACATCCAATGACCCTATTAATGCACTGGATCAGATGAAGCAGCATTCTTATGATATACTGCTTCTCGACTTTTTGATGACTCCCATCTGCGGTGACGAAGTCCTGGCACGCCTCCGGGAATTTGACAAAAGAATCTTTGTTATATTGCTCACAGGGCATAAAGAGATAGCACCGCCCCTGTACACCATCCGGGAATTAGATATCCAGGGCTATTTTGAAAAAACAGACCGCTTCGACCAGCTGGAACTGCTGGTTGAAAGCAGCCTGAAATCCATCCGCCAGATCAGAACCATTGAACGATATCAGGACGGACTAACCCAGATACTTTCTGGAATCCCCCGCCTGCATCATCTTCTGCCCCTGACAGAAATAGCCGGACAGATCATGGAACAGATCCATCATCTGCTTGACAACCGGAATATCTTTGTGTGGCTGAAGCCAAGGAATATCATCCGTTCCATGCCGGTGGATGTACTCCCGGAAAATGTATTTTGCGGAACTGGCTGTTTCGATAAGGAGTTTGATACTTTTTACAGGGAAGATTATGAAACCCGTACCGATCTGTTTCAGACCTGCTTATCCGAAAACAAAATCATCTGCCAGGATAACCTTGTACTTCTGCCCCTTCCCGGCGGAAGTGATGCCTGGCTGGGCGTTATCGGTCTGAACAAGCAAACAGGTCTGGATGAAGTCCAGGCTTATCTGGTCTCTGTATACGTGGAACAGATTTCCACTGCTTTGCATAATACCATTTTAAATATCCTCTTAAATACCAATAACAAAGCACTTGCTAATGCGATATCCAAATTAAAGGAAAGCTATATGCAGACGGTAGAAGCTCTGCGGCTCCTGGTAGATGCCAAGGATATCTATACCGGAGGACATTCCGACCGGGTATCTTATTACAGCCTCAAACTGGCGAAGGCTCTTAACAAAAGCGATTCTTTCTGTGAATGCGTCCGGGTTGCCGGCCTGCTCCATGACATTGGAAAAGTCGGTGTGGCAGACGCTGTACTGTGTAAAAACAAAGAACTGACAGACGAAGAATATGAAAGTATCCGCCTCCATCCCAGAATGGGAGCAAAGATCCTCTCCTGCATTGACATGTTTCAGGATCTGGATGATATCGTATTATCTCATCATGAACGGTATGACGGGAGCGGATATCCTAACCAGCGCCAGGGAGATGAGATCCCCCTTCAGGCACGTATTATCACCATTGCAGATGCATTCGACGCTATGATGTCCAACCGCCATTACCGGAAAAAATTAACTCTGGAAAAAGCGCTCAGCGAATTGCGCGAAGGGAGAAACACACAATTCGACGGCAGCCTGGTTGACGTATTTATCAGTATCATTGAATCTGATTATGAACAGATGAGCCAGGAATTACAGTGGACTTATTAAATCAGACCCCCATGGAGGAATTTATGAATCGAAAATATCCGCTAAATAAAATTCACCGTTATACTACCTTACCGGAATGCCTGTCTAAAATGGCTCCTTTACATAAAGATAAAACGGCAATTACCGTTTTTAGTTCCAGGCGGGAATTATTTGAATATTCTTACCGGCAGCTCTCCGGGGATATCTGCGCTTTCGCAAAAGCACTTACCGCACTGGGACTCTCGCATAAACACATTGCCATCATCAGTGAGAACCGCTACGAATGGCTGGTTGCATTCTGGGCAATCGGATGCACAGGCAGCGTAATCGTCGCCATCGACGTGGAACAGACGCCTGCGGAAATCTGCAGCATGCTGGAATACGCCGATGTACAGGCCGTCATTCTTTCCCAGGAATTTATGTTTCTTGCAAAAGAACATTCTTTCCCGGTAAACACAATCATTTCCATGGACTATGGAGAGGACGATAATATTTTTTCCTTTTGGGAATGCATCAAGCGGTCATCTCCCTGCGATACAGATGATGCGGTTCTGGCTCCCATTATGGCGGCAGTCAAGGAAGACGACCTGGCAGTCCTGATCAATACTTCCGGCACTACCAGCGCATCAAAACTGGTAATGCTCACCCACGGCAATCTGCTGCACAATGCCTGTAACGCCCAGGCTCTGGTGGAAACGGGGGACCGGGTCTTCAATCCCCTGCCCCTGTACCACACCTATTCACTGGTATGCGGCGTAATCAATGTCCTGACCCAGGGGCAGAATATCTGCATCAACGGAAATCTGAAAACATTAATGGAAGAATTAAAACTTTTTTCCCCTACCCTGATCTTATCCGTTCCGATGATAACCGAAACGCTGTTAAAGAGTATCCATCTGGAGCAGGATCGCTGCGGCATACGCCAGGAAGCCATAAATGCTGTCCAGAAATACGAAAAGCTGCAAAGGCTGCACCTGCCCTGTAAGCCTTATCTCAATGACGCCGTTAAAAAAGTGCTTGGAAAAAATGCCATGCTGGTTATCAGCGGAGGTGCCCACATGAACGAAGAAATATCAGGGGAATTCCAGGCTTACGGCATCAGCGTATTGCAAGGGTATGGCATCACGGAATGCAGCCCCCTGGTAAGCGTCAACCGAAACAGAGACAATAAATGCTCTTCCGTAGGCGTTCTGCTTCCGGAAATGGAAGTGAAAATTACTAATGGAGAGATTCTTGTAAAAGGTCCCTCGGTATTTAAAGGATATTATAAAAATCCCCAAATGACCAGAAAAGCCTTTGAGGATGGCTGGTTTAAAACCGGGGATCTGGGATACCTGGACCGAAAAGGCCATTTGTATATCAGCGGCCGGAAAAAGAACCTGATTGTATTCAGCAACGGTAAAAAAGTGGTGCCCGAAGAACTGGAAAAACGCATCTTAAAGCTCCCCCTGGTAAAAGAAGCCATGGTCTACGGCGCCAGTAACGGAAAAGCCGCTGATGATGTAAAGCTGTCCGTAATTATCTATGCGGACTCAGTCCAGACACACGGCATGTCCACCTTTCAGGTACTGGAACAGATTCAGGAAGAAGTTCTGGAACTCAATCACGCACTGCCTACTTATATGCGGATCTATTCCATTAAAATTTCCGAAACTGAATTCCGCAAAACATCCATTCAGAAATTGAAAAGAGGTGATACCGACCATGACTGAAGAACAGGCATTTCATATTATTGAAGAAACCATATACCAGATTACCGGAATCAAAAATTTGACCTACGATACTAATTTTGTTATGGATCTGGCATTAAACTCTCTGGATGTTGCCAATCTGGTCTGTGCCTTTGAGGAGCGTTTCCAAACTGAAATACCGTTAAAAGATGTATGGCAGTTGAACCAGGTAAAAGATGTCGTGGATTATCTTATGAAGGATGGCGGGAAGGTATTTCAGACTTGATTTAATACAATAGGGCACTGTTTAGCTATCAATCTAGGGGGGATTCATTTAAGAGGTGATGGGTTTCGTTGATTAAGGACGCTTTGTGTATAATAGGTAGTGTACGGAAAGATGGGCGTGGGAAACTGGTATGGACTCCGTCAGCTGGCCGCAGAACTGGTATTTTCTA
>OKVW01000563.1_pt1 | contig 21073 bp, 20 predicted proteins | sample 1606991 | NCBI WGS metagenome assembly OKVW01 (sample SAMN03281021, study PRJEB24777) | human gut metagenome | isolation source: fecal sample PR177 from 1 month old male Malay infant, vaginal delivered...
ATATAATCAGCATTCTTTGTCTGCCGAATCTATAGAGGGTGTTTTAGTGCAACCTTTAATTGGTATGCTTTGTCTACATTATAACTGGTTGAAGAATAATGACAGATGCCTTTTTTCCATCAAATTCTTTACTAAAGTAAGCTTCAAAATTCTGTTTATCTTTAATTATTTTTTCTTTATCATAGATATAAAAATATATAAAATCCGCTTTATAATGAACAATATCCGCTTCAAGTTCTTCTGTCAGCTTTTTCAGGCTCATTGACTTTCTTGTGCATTTTGCTTCAATAATACTGTTTAAAGATGGTATTTTTATATCACTTCTAATCGCTCCTATTCCTGAGTCCTCTGTTACTTCTTTTCTCGTATCGTTATACAATGGTTTTAGAAAAGCATAAAGAAGATGCTGTAAATCATACTCATTGTTTATCCGTATAGCCTCCAATTTTTCCGTTGTAAGCGTTGCCCTCTTATCAGGTTTAACCTCCTTAAATGCCTCCAAAAACAGATAAAAACCATTTAAGTATCTCGCAAGACTGTTGTGAGTATCTTCTAGCGGCCTCACGTACTTATTATTTAAAATTTGCTTTAAATAAATCATAAGGTTCTCTTTCGCCTTAATCATGTTTTCCATAGTAGAAGCATCTGAGAACTTGTTATCAAAATATTTTGCCTTTGCTCTTACATTTTGAGTAATTTCAAGTTCAAATTGTTCCCGTTGCATCATCTGGATCAATCTTTGAATAAAGCTTTCAAACTGTCCGGAAGTTTCCACTTTTTCCAATTCATTTATATAGTTTTCCAATAAGTTATTCATGCATTCTCCCCCATCTTAAGTAGAATAAAAACAGAGGATCTAATATATATACTTTTCCATCCTTCCATTCAATCGCCCTATATATCTCTTCTTTCTCTTCCAGAATCAGCTGTAAATTATTCAAATGATTTTTAACTGACTGTTTATCCGGTACTTTTACTTCCCCGTCGATAAGTTCTGTAATTCTACTATAGATACCTTCAAAGTCTAATTCCATTTCCGGAGGGTTTTTAGCAAAAGATTCTACAATTAATCCATATAAATCTAATTCTTTTCCGTTCTTTGTTTTGTATAAATTTCTTCTTTTTCCTCGTGGATTTGGTCCTTTCTCCATGACTTTTGCCACGTCATAGTAATTAAAGTTTACCGTTGTAAACTTATAGGCAGTATCCAGTATCTCTCCAGAAACTGCATTCTCATTCCTATCTTCAAGCAAGGTACATATACTTAGACATATATATTGCATAAGCTGAGGTGATGTCAGGCACTCAACTGCCAATTTCTCGGCAACGCTCTCTGTTATTCTCATATTAAGCTGCTTAAATCCTTTTAGAGCAATTTCCTTTAAATCATCCTTTTTCCACGCTTCAATATTAATCAGGCTTAATCTGCCTGACAAGTCTGCGTTTTGTCGAATTGCATCATCTGATCTGTGTGGCAATGAAACTACAACCACTTTCAGTTCACGCCGTATTGCATCTTTTAGCTGCTGTGCCATCTTCATCTGCATTCGTTGAGATGCATAGTGAAAATCATCTATGACCAATACCTTTTCGTTCTCTTTATAATACTGAATTATTTTATCTTTTGATAACACATATTTTTCATTGATGCTGTCTCTTTCCATACTATATTCTTGTGCGGCTTCTCTTTCTGTAGTAATTTCACCTGCATATGGAAGTCCAACCTTTGCTGCAACAACTGCCCAAAAGTCCATTTCTCCATTAAAATCTGCACCAGAAACTTCAATAATATTCTCAAAGCCAATGACCTTTTCACATAAAATTGTTTTCCCCATCTTGGACGGACCTATTAAAGATGTTAAGCAGCCTGCTGTTCTCAGAGCCTGCTTCAGTCTCAGCTCATATGAAATGCCTGTATCTTCATAATCTCTGGACACATATGTATACTCTGGATACGCGCCTGGTTTAAATACATTTTCTGCTTTTAAACACATATTATTACCTCCTGCTATCAATTACCATAATTATAACACATTTTTGTAACTTTTAAACATTTTTATTTGTTTTTACTTGAATATATATATATTTATTATTTTTACTGTTTTAATTCATTTTAACTATTTTCCAGTGATTATACTTGTATGTTGCATCCTACAACATGATAACAAAAAAATCAATAATCCAGCAGCATCACTCACCGAAATTATTGATTTCTTTTTATCATCCACGGGAATTCCAGGGGGGTGACAAGGGATTTTACACTAACTGTTCATTCTGTAGAAACTACTCTGTCCGCTCCATTTCATCTGAAAGCATTATTAAAGACAGTCCACATCTTCTAATTCCCTCCCATCGGCAAGCTCCCAATATACCACATCCTGCTTATGGCGGTTTAAAACTCTTTTCCCACCTGTATCCCCATCCAGATTCATCAGTTCCCCGTTATATTTCCGGTGGAAGATCACCGGATTGCCGGTTTGTTCCTGATATTTCAGACAGGCAATGCCTTTATTAGCGGTCTGCCAGGTTTCCACCAGGTTGTGAATGGTTTTTGCTGTTAAAAAGGGCTGATCACATACCGCAAAGCAAATCCCGTCCACAGCCTTGTTTTCTTCGCTGATGGCTGTTATGCCCAATTGTATGGAATGGGAAATCCCCCATTCACTGTGGGCATTATGGATTACACCATATCCCCTTTTTTTCATTTCCTGCTCTATCCCGGGATACTGGGTCACTATGATTTTTGATACAAATATATCTGCTGGCAATTTTTCTATTTCCCTTACAATGTGAAGGTACATAGGATTCTCTCCGATTTGATACAGCAGCTTATTGCTTTTAAAACGGCGGCTGTTTCCAGCCGCCAATAAGATCAATGCCAGGTTCATGAATCTTTCTCCTGCATATGAAAAAATATTTTTTCGGAAGTGATGGGAAGTGTCCGAATCTGCACTCCCACCGCGTTGTACACTGCATGTGCAATCGCCGGTGACGGTGTATTTATTACGATCTCTCCAATGGATTTTGCTCCAAAGGGACCCGTTGGCTCATAGCTGCTTTCAAATTCCACCCGGACATTTCCCACATCCTGTCTGCCAGGCAGCTTATACTGCATAAAAGAATTCTGATACATCTGCCCTTTTTCGGAATAGGTAATATCTTCATAGAGCGCCATACCGATCCCCTGGGCAATTCCGCCCTCTACCTGGATTCTGGCAAGATTGGTATTTACCACAGTCCCGCAGTCCACGACTGCCACATAATCGATTAACTCAATATGTCCCGTTTCCTTGTCAATCTCCACTTCCGCCATTCCCACCATAAACGGCGGCGGCGATACGGTCGACGAATGCGCTTCAGAAGCCATAAGTGCCTCTTCGTTGTTGCACATAACAAAATTGCCGATATCTTTTAAAGTAATGCTTTTTTCACCATTTGTTTCATATACTTTTTCCCCGTCAAAGTCCACCTGTTCCGTCTTAAGCCCCAGATAACCGGCACCCTTTTCACAGATTTTACGAATCAGGCTTTCACACGTTTTCACCACTGCCATTCCGGTAAGATAAGTGGTACTGGATGCATAGGAGCCGGAATCATAAGGGGAGATATCCGTATCAACGCCATGCACGACAATATCCTCCATATGGCAGTTCAGACAGTCTGCTGCCATTTGTGCCAGGATGGTATCACATCCTGTTCCCATATCGGAAGCTCCAATCATAAGGCTGTAGAATCCATCGTCGTTCACTTTGATGGCAACCGATGCGGTATCTACATTGGAAATAGAGGAGCCCTGCATAGCCATTGCTACGCCTACACCCCTGACTTTGCCATTTCCCATGTCCTTACGGGGAAATTTCCCGTCCCAGCCGATCATCTCCCTGCACCGTGCCATACAGCGGTCCAGTGCACAGCTGTTGGCCGTTTCACCATAATATGCAGGCATGACCTGTCCTTCCTGTACCATGTTTTTTTGTCTGAGTACCACCGGGTCCATCTTCATCTGTGCCGCCAGCTCATTCACTGCCGACTCCACTGCAAAAATACCCTGGGTCGCCCCATAGCCGCGATAAGCACCTGCTGACATAACATTGGTATAAACTACATCGTAGGCAAATTTAAAAGCATCCAGCTTCCCATAGAGCGGTATGGATTTGTGCCCGGATAACCCTACCGTAGTAGGTCCATGTTCCCCATAAGCACCGGTGTTGGAAAGGGTATATACATCAATTGCCCTGATAATTCCTTCCTCATCTGCACCCAGCCTTACTTTGATTTCCATCTCATGCCGGGGAGAAGATGCAATCTGTGACTCATAACGGGAATAAATAATCTTGGCTGCTCTTCCTGTCTGCATGGTTACAAATGCCGGATAAACTTCTGTGACAACAGTCTGTTTCGCACCGAAACCTCCGCCGATTCGGGGCTTTATGACACGAATCTTGGATTTGGGTATGTCCAGTGCATGGGACAGAATTCTTCTTACATGAAAGGTAACCTGCGTAGAGGATACAATATTCAGCCTTCCATAGACATCCATATAGGAGAATGTCCGAAAGGTTTCCATCATCGCCTGCTGGTTCGCCTTGGTGTGGTACGTCTGCTCCACACGGTATCTGCATTTTTCCAGAACGCTTTCCACATCGCCGTGTTCATCACTTGCCTGGGCACAGAGATTCTGTTTATTGTCTGCACCCACCGGACACAGGCTTTTCCAGTTTTCTTCCGGATGAACTAAGACCTTATTTCCTTTTGCTTTATGAATATCCAGTACCGGTTCGCAGACCTGATATTTTACCTTAATCAGGCGCATAGCCCTGTCCACGGCATTTTCCGTTTCACCGGCAACAATTGCCACCGCATCTCCTACAAACCGCACTCTTTGATCCAGAATCAGCCGGTCATACGGACTTGGCTCCGGAAAGGTCTGCCCAGCCATGGTAAATCTCTTCTTCGGCACATCCTCATAGGTATAGATGCCTACAATATCGGGAACCTTAAGTGCCGCCGACGTCTTAATTTCTTCAATCAGCGCATGGGCATGGGGGCTTCTGAGTACTTTTACGACCAGACAGTCCTTCGGCGCCAGATCTTCTGTATATACCGGCTGTCCGGTTACCAATGCCATGGCATCTTTTTTCATTACTGGTGTATTCACCAAACGCTGTTTCATTTCCATACATTCCTCCCGTCCTTGTGCCCATCTGCTTCCCTGTTCAGATATTTATGGATTGCCCGCAGCTGTCCCATATATCCCGTGCAGCGGCAAAGATTGCCTGCCAGGTATTCTTTGATTTCCTCTTCGGTGGGTTTTTCTAATTCTTTTTCCATTGCAAGGACATTCATAATAAATCCGGGGCTACAAAATCCGCACTGTTCAGCGCCTTCATTTGCCAGAAATGTTCCAAATGCCTTTGCTTCTTCCTGCATTCCCTCCAGGGTTGTAACCTTTCTGCCATTAACCCGTGGAGCAGGCGTGGAACAGGACAGTACCGGAGTTCCGTCTACAAGTACGGTACACAAGCCGCAGTTTGCCGTTTCACATCCACGCTTCACGCTGTAACAGCCCTTTTCACGAACCACATCTAATAGAACAGCTCCGGCTTCTATCGCTGCCGTAACCGGTTTTCCATTTAACTGAAATTTAATCTCCATACTTATGCTTCACCTCCTGTAATTTTACAGGCGCAGCGCCTGATACAGACCTTTGCCAGATGTTCCCTGTATTCTGCACTTCCTCTCAAATTGCTGCCGTAAGTAAATTCAGAGGATGCTTTTTCTGCAAGATCTTTGGAAGACTTGGTCTCATCTGCCGGAAATGTCACCTGCACCGCACGATAAGGCCTGGCTCCCACTGCCACATACCACCGTTCATGATCCTTTGCCACACAACAGGCAATCACCGGGAAATCTGTCTTCGTCTGTCTCTCCGACAAATAAGCCGCCCTGCGCCCATCCTTTTTGATTACCACCCGTACCAGGATATCTGAATCCTTTGGCATATTTACAAAGTCTTTCAGGGGAATGATCCCGCCTTTATACAGTTCCACATAAGTATCCAAAGCCATCATGCAGGTAAGGATATCCGAAAATCCGAATCGTCCGAAAATACTGCCACCCACTGTGGCACAATTGCGAAACTGCACGCCTACGATATGGCGGGTACATTCTTTAAATATATCCCCAAAGGCTTGGTTCAGTCCCGTGTGGGTTTCCAGCATCCGAAGCGTACACATAGCTCCAATGGAAAATTCCTCTTCCTTCTCCTCAATTATATCCAATCCCAGTCCAGACAGATCAATGGCTGCCTGCTTATTCCTGTCGCCCATCTTCAGCCATACAAACCCTCCCAGAACGATGTTGCTTCTCTTCTGGTTTAACGTATATGCCTCTTCAAGACTCGCTGCTTTCACAAATTCCTTTGCCCGAAACATGTGTTTCCTCCTTCCAGTAATAAAAATAATGATCATCTTTTTCTATTAATTGTAAATGACCTTCGTATGATCTGTTCAATAACCCGGTCAGCTTATTTTCAAATCCATCTTCCATGCGGGTTACCATGCCCTGTATCATGCCCTGTCCCATCACAATCACCCTGTCTGCATAGCGCAGAGCAAAATTGGGGTCATGGACACTCATGAGAATGCCCTGTCCATACCGCTTCTCATATTCAACCAGACGATGCATAAATTCATGCTGCCGGTTATAATCCAGCGAAGCCATTGGCTCATCTAAGATCAGCCAGGGTGTGTGCTGCATTCTGGCTCTGGCAAAGTCCACCATCTGCTGTTCACCGCCGCTTAAGGTACCCATCCTGCGGTTTTTAAATCCGCCCAGCCCCAGTTCTGCCAGCACCAGCTCTGCCAGCGCCTTCTCTTCCTTGCCGGGAAGGGAAAAATACTTGAGATACGGGGTAACCCCCAACAGCACATAGTCAAATACCTCGTCTGCTTCCTGTCTGCGGGGATTTTGAGGCATATAAGCCATCTTTTTGCTTTTTTCCAGCACCGTATGATCCCCCAGTGCTTTGTCATCATAAAATACTCCGCCCCTTTGGGGCTTCTGAAACCCCATGAGCAGGCGCAATAAAGTCGTTTTCCCGCACCCATTGGGACCAATCACCATAACCAGTTCTTTTTTCGGAAGAGAAAAACAAATCTCCTGTAATATCACTTTTTTTTCGATTAAAACCGATGCATTCTCTACTCTAATTTTCATGTCTGTTTTTCCCTCTGCATAAGAATATCACCAACACTGCCGCCCCAAAGAATGAGGTAAAAATACTGATTGGTATCTCTGACTGTGCCAGACTCCTGGAACAGATATCAGCAAGCAAGAGCAGGATACTTCCCAATAAAATACTCTGGAAAAAATTCTTCACATAATCATCGCCGTTAAACATGCGGATCAGATGCGGGGCTATCAATCCAATCCAGGATACCACCCCCGCCTCACTTACCACTACCGCTACCAGTATTGTAGCACAGATCAAAGAAATATTCCTTACAAAATGCGGGGAAATCCCCAGACCGTCCGCTTCTTCATCACCCAGTATCAAGACCTTCATCTTCCAGCGGAACAAAAACAGTAAAAGTCCTGCGCCAGCCATAAACGGCAGCACGCGAATCATAGAATCCCATCCGGCATTTTGAAAACTGCCCATCAACCAGTATTCAATAGCAGCCAGTTCCCGGTTGGGGTCTGCGGTATACTTCAGGAAAATAATCACCGAATTCGCTAAGGAACCTACAATAATGCCTGCAATAATCATCAGATACCTTTTATTTCCTCTCATCCATGAAACAAGCAGCATAGCCAGCGCCACGGTCCCCATTCCAAATACAAAAGTCAATCCCTGGGCAGCCAGAACCGATTGTCCCAGAAACAGGATTCCGAGAATCCCTCCCACAGAACATCCGCTGCTCACACCCAGAACATCCGGGGACACTAAAGGATTCTGGAAGACTGCCTGATATACTGTGCCAGCCAGCGCCAATGCTCCTCCGGATAAAACCACAAAAAAGGTCCTGGGCAGACGAATCTGATAAAATAGTTTCCGGTCCATTACATTTCCTCCCTGCCCGGTTATAATAGCAAAGATATCCGACAGGGATAACTCGTATCTTCCCACGCAGCAGGACAAAAGTATGACACAAACTAATATGATCGTCAAAATCCAAAACCTTTTTCTCGTATTCATAAAACTCCTTTATAAACCTATGCTCTTACAATCACAACCCCAGATCAGATGCCTCAACCTGAATGTCGAAGAACTTCTGATAGAAATCCCGGGCTTCCTGAATATATGCTTCTTCAGAATATAAATCCGGGTGAAGCACATGGGTCAGCCAGAGAATCCCCAACACCGACGAAGGGGTAGGATAATCCCAGGGTTCTATGTTGGACGGAAACATTTTAACATTGCCATCTTTCACAGCCTGAACTTCCGATAATTTCCCGTCCGATGTAATATCTGTAAGACTATACTCGGCATAACTTACTGCAAAGATATACTGGGGATTCCATTCTAATAGCTGTTCCGGTGATACTTCTGCCCAATATCCATCTTCCAGATCCTGTGACACATTTGTGCCTCCTGCCATGGCGATCAGGTCGTTCTGATACATTTTAGAAGTGCAGGTACTTAAATAACTGCTTCCTGCAGCTAAGTAAACCGAAGGTTTCTCTGTGAGATCCCTGGTCATTTCTGCTACTTCATCCATTTTCAACTGATAATAAGCATTTAACTCGGATGCCTTCTCTGATACACCGGCAACTGCACCAAGCAGTGCCACGCAGTCCCGGTAGTTATCCAGGGTTTCCGGATCCACGACCAATACCGGGATATCCAGCTTTTCAAACTGCCCCACAGAGTCTTTTAACTTCTTCGGCAAAATCACCACGTCCGGTTCTAAATTAGCAGTTTCCTCAATGTTGATCCCTTTTCCGGAACCAACAGCCGGAAGTTCTAATAATTCCGGTGCTGCTTTCTTATACAGTTCCCGGGTATCCGCCTTCATTTCAATTCCAACCAGCTTATCCTCAAGTCCAAGAGCAATCGCTATGGCAGTAGATATATAATAGGAAGAAACTATTTTTTTAACAGGTCCCTTCAGGGTGACTTCTCTGCCAATCTGATCAGTTACGGTAATTTCCCCTTCTGCCGGAGTCATACCTTCCGAATCAGAAGCTGCCTGGGTTTGTACACCCTCTGCAGTCTCCGACTGTTTATTTGCTTCAGTTTCATTCCCATTTTCTGTCTGTACAACGGATTCTGTCTGCTCTGCTGTTGCTGCCTGGGTTTCGTTTTTCTGATCCGCCCCGGCACCGCAGCCGGCTAAGGAACCCATTGCCAGCGCAGCCGCCAGTACGATACCGGTAATTTTATTTACAAATTTATTTTTCATATGCTTGTCTCCATACAATTTTTCGAAACACAGCCTGTTTCCGGATATAATAACATCCGAACAAGCTGCTTTTTTCACATGCTATCTTGAAAGCTTATTATTTGATACCTGCTTTATTGATCCTTGTGCCGCCCGGCGCAAATATGCATATAGCTCTAGCCTATTTGATACCTGCTTTATTCATTATCCGCAACTTCCTTTTTTGATTTTGGAAGCACCAGATTCAGTACCGTAGCAATTACAAAAGTCATGATGATACCATTTTGAGCAAAAATGTTACCAACCCAAGCAGGCATCTGAGCCAATACTTCCGGTACATTTCCGATTCCAACACCAAGTCCGATCGCCATAGCAATAATCAGACCATTTCTGTCATCAATTTTTTCCCGAAGCAGTGACTGCAGTCCGCTTACCAGAATCATCGCAAACATAATGACTGCTGCTCCACCCAGTACGGACTGTGGCATAACAGAAAACAGTGCGCTGAGTTTCGGGCAGAAACCGCAAAGGATTAAAAATACGGCTCCGGTCATAATAACAAAACGGTTTACTACCTTCGTAACTGCAACAAGACCCACATTCTGGCTGAAGGAAGTATTTGGAAGCACTCCAAACAATGCCCCCAGGAAACTGCCGAAACCATCTGCAATAACACCGCCCTGCAGTTCTTCGTGGGTAGGTTCTCTGTCCAGACCGCCGTTAGTAATACCGGAAATATCGCCCACAGTCTCAACCGTTGTGGCAATAAACATAATACCCATTGCAATAATTGCCTGAAGATTGAATTCCATCTTAACCGGCATAAAGGTTGGAAGACTGAACCAGGCTGCGTCCTGTACCTGAGCAAAATTAACCATTCCCAGACAGATTGCCAGTATGTAACCCACAATAATTCCAATTAAAATGGATGCTGTACTCAAAAAGCTTTTCTTAAACTGTTTCAGGACAATAATTACCAGAATAACTACGGTTCCAACCAGCAGGTGCTGCCAGCTGCCAAAATCTTCGCTTCCGGCGCCTCCCCCAAAATATTTAATACCAACCGGCAGTAAGGATAATCCGATTGAAATAATTACAAGGCTGGTAACAACCGGTGGAAATAATTTCCGTAAAGGCTTAATAAAAAAGCCAAGAAGAATCTCAAATATTCCGCCCACAAGGGATGCTCCCATCAGCGCCCCGTATCCAAAGCTTGCTCCTACTGCTTTCGCCGTTCCGATAAATCCGGAACTGGTTCCCATTACAATGGGTAGCTTACTTCCGACTTTCCAGATCGGATACAGCTGAATTAATGTTGCCACACCTGCAATGAACATGGCATTCTGAATAAGGCTGGTCTTTAAATCCAAAGCCATATCCAGCATACCGCATACAATGATCAAAGGGGAAATATTTCCCAGGAACATTGCCAGAACATGCTGGATTCCCAAGGGAATAGCCTTACGCAGTGGAACCACTCCGTTCAGTTCATAGATACTGCCGTTTTTCTTTTCTTTCATCTTTTCTCTCCTGTAACATCTTTTTTCTCAATTCTGTACGCCTTACAAAACTGTACTGTAGCATTCTAACATATTGTTACTTTTCTGACAACCGACACTTTCACAAAAAAAGATTTTTCCACATAAAAGCAGATTTTTCTACAAGAAATGATTGTAATACCGTTTAGAATATTGTATGATTAAATAACATCAACCCAGTGGAGGAATTTTAGAAATGCAGTTATTAAAAGATCGAATTTTAAAAGATGGTGTGGTAAAGCCCGGTCATGTATTAAAAGTGGACAGCTTTTTAAATCATCAGATGGACATCCAGTTAATTAATGAAATCGGAAAAGAGTTCCGAAGACGCTTTCCCAGCGATAAGATTACCAAGATCTTAACCATAGAAGCTTCCGGTATCGGCATTGCCTGCATTGCAGCACAATATTTTAACGTTCCGGTTATTTTTGCAAAAAAAGCACAGAGCATTAATATCGATGGAGATGTATTTCAGTCAAAGGTAGAATCCTTTACCCATAAACGTACATACGATGTCATCTTGTCAAAACGGTTCTTAAATGCGGATGACCACGTGCTAATCATTGACGACTTCCTGGCAAACGGATGCGCCCTGAGAGGACTGATTGAAATCGTGAAACAGGCCGGTGCAACCATTGAAGGCGCAGGTATCGTCATTGAAAAAGGCTTCCAGGAAGGCGGCGCTATGATTCGGGAACAGGGTGTTCATCTGGAGTCTCTAGCAATTGTAGAATCCATGACAGACGATGGATTAACATTTCGCAGCTAATACAGCATTGCTCAAAAATTGAGTCATGCATACAGGAGATTCCAACCATTCTGCAGGCGAAAGCATATTTTGAAAAATGGCAGCCCATAACGAAGTTTTGTTATGGACCGCCATTTTTTATTGCATACGCTGCTGCTTTTCTTATTACTTTCGTTATTTCGTTACAAACAACTCTGCCCAGGCGGCAGATGCCTATAATCAGCCGGAAATTGACGGCAGATTACTCAGGTTATTATTTTCTGTATCATCCGGAAGGGATTTCAGGTACTCGGAACCATTGCGGTGTGCAATTCCCACACCCCGGATTCCCCCTTCTTTAGCAAGGAATACCCCTTCTTCTTTGGAAACGGTTGAACCATCCGATAATTGATAACCGGTCACACGTCCTCCATTTTTAACAAGCCCGATAATTGTTTGTGCATCACTCTGAGGATTGGGAATTTCATCTAAGGCATTACGTGCCAGGGCAATACCCAATGTGTTATTATCTTCCATTGTATGACACCTCCTGTCAGAAATAGTGTCTGCAAATCTCCTCAGGATATACATGTTACCCGGTAGTTCATAAATATATGCTTTATAAAACACTGTCAGATTTACATTAATTACTATAATTCATTTCCGTTTTTCACACCATTTAAAAATGCCATTGCATTTTCTACCGTGGTCTGGCTGATGGCATTCAGCGCTTCTTTTGTAAAAAATCCCTGGTGTGAGGTAACCATTACATTTGGGAAGGACAGCAGTCTTGCCATAGTAGAATGACCCAGAATTCTCTCGGAGAGATCTTCGTAAACACTTCCATTTTCTTCCTCATACACATCCAGACCTACTGCAAAGAACTTCCCTTCCCGGATTCCCTTAATGAGATCTTCCGTTTTGATCAGACCGCCTCTGGAAGTATTGACCAGAATAACACCATCTTTCATTTTATTGATGGTTTCCGTATTGATTAGATGATAGGTATTTTCAAACATAGGACAATGCAGGGAGATCAAATCTGCTTCTTTTAGAAGCGTATCCAGATCCACATATTCCAGGAAATCCAGCGTTTTGTTCGGATAAAGGTCATATCCGATTACCCGCATGCCAAACCCCCTGCAGATCCGTGCCATCGCAATTCCAATTTTACCGGTTCCAATAATACCCGCCGTTTTTCCATGGAGATTCACTCCCATCAGTCCGCTTAAACTGAAATCATTTTCCCTGCCTTTGATATACGCCTTATGGGTATGGCGGTTGGCTGTGAGAACCAGCGCCATAGCATGTTCCGCCACTGCTTCCGGCGAATATCCCGGTACATGCATTACGGTTATACCATACTTTTTAGCCTGCTCAAGATCAACATTATTATATCCTGCCGAGCGCATCAGGATTAATTTCACACCGCATTTATTCAGCATATCTATAGCTGGTGCGCTTAAATCCATATTTACAAATGCGCAGACGGCATCATATCCCCATGCCAGACTCGCCGTCTCCGGTGTCAGATTCGGCTCAATGTATGTGATATCAAGATCTTTGTATGATTTATCCTGCAGTATTTTTCCAAAAAACGCTTCATCGTAATTCTTTGTACCAAAAAATAAAATCTTCATGTAATATCTCCTCGTCTTATTAAAAGGTAATAGAGCATCCTGCAGCAAAAGTCACAGGATGCTCTATTATTATAACATGCTTTTCAATTGGGTGATAGGCTCCGCTTTATTATTTGTCGCCAAATCTGTCCTTGATACACTGGGGAATATTGTCATTATACAAGTACATATAGCTGCTTATGGTATCACCCTTTTCATTTTTATAAGTTACGGTTACATCATACGAAGAGGACTGTGGATACAGGAAATAGTCATTGCCTGACGAACTTACCAGTTTATCCGCAATTTCTTTAAAGTCTTCTTTCGAATCGAAAACTTCTTCCTGGCTGCCCTGTTCTTCATACTTCAGCACTCTCATAGAAATGACTTTATCAGGATCCAGTTTTGCATCCACATTGTAACCATATTCTTCTAACAATGCCAGCGTTTTTTCGAAGCAGGGATATAAGTTGTAGGATCCGCTTGGAACCTTTCTGTTAATACCCTCCAGACGGATGCTGACCATACTGGATGCTTTCATATCTTCAAATTTCAGAGCCGCAAGTTCTTCCCGGAAAGTATCTACCAGAGATATCATCTGTTTGCTGTTCAGATTCAGCTGGATGGTCTCATCCATTTTAACCAGCTCTACCTTACTGATCTCATCTCCCGTGAGGTTTATAACCGGATACAGTCCTTCTTTAAATTCAGGCTGCTGATACAGTTCTTCTAATCCTTTTTCAATCACACTGTGCTCTGCCTGATAGGAACGGATCTTTTCTTTTCCATTTTTCAGACGGTACTTTACAATCACATTATTTGTTGACGCTTCAGCTGATTTATGCAAAGCGGACTCCACAATATCATAGATACTATCCAGCTTTGTTACCTCCATATGATCCATCACATAGGATTGAGAATCAGATCCGGAGATGTAACTGCCATTATCACTCCATTTTTCGTTGACATTCATCGCCAGTCCATCTACCCAGATCGCCGCACTTTCCACGTTTTCTTCTTTTGGAATATTGCTGTCATAACCAAATACATCGAACCGGAAAACACCAATAATCGCGAATGATACGAGGAGGGATGCCAGCATGAGTTTCTTTCTGGCCAATACTTTCGTAAAATCAATATGATAGATAAACTCAATAATCGCACTGCTTATGATACCGCCAAAGATGACACCAAATGCCAGCCACAGGTCTTTCCCTTCAATTGCCATCATATGGGCTATAAATCCGCATCCAATGGAAATCGGTACTACCAGTAAAAATTTAATAACGGATTCTGACTTTGGAAATGCAACTGCCCGCTCCGATGCTTCTGAGGAACGAATACGGTACAGATAAATTACAAGAATAAGCATTGCCACAAATGTCACAATCGCAATCAGCAGTTCTTTTAAGAACATGGATCCATCACTTGCCGCCCCAACCGTCAGCCCATAGAGGAACAGCGGTGAGAAATACTCTGCAAGCTTCATCCAGAAACTCTCATTCTGATAAAATGTTTGAAAGAAGATGCTGAATAATCCCGTTGTCAGGAAGATAACTCCCGGCAGATAGAAAAAGAATACTCCAACCGCAAGAATTCCAACCACGATTTTACCAGTGAGCATCATTGCTAGGATTACGGTTATATAAATCAGCAGGTAAAATAAAATATGGATAAATCCACCCAAAAGTACCTGACCTACTACGCCTCCGGTAGTAACACCTCTAAGCGCACCGATAAACAATACAATTAAAATATTCACAAAAAACGGTACCACATACTGCAGGACGCCGCTTAGAAACTGTACCCAGAAAAAGCTCTCCCGCTTAATAGGAAGACTGTGGTAAAAGTCCAGTTTAGTAGAGGAATGCAGATAGCAGAATCTGGACACACCACATAAAACAGCACTTGATACGGTCAGAAAAATAATCATTCCATTATAAGACAGTAGTCCAGCAAACTGGGAGATGACTTCTTTTAACGTCCATCCGCCATTTTTCATTGACGCCAGCATCTGATCTAAGGTAAAAATTCCTCTTACCGTTAACAACAGGAAAAATGCCAGTGATATAATCGCGATAATGCCGCCGCTGCGTTTCAAATCCTGCTTCAATAACTTAGAGAATGAGATTTTTGATGTCATATCCTGCCACCTCCGTTTCACTAATAAATATTTCCTCAAGCGACAGTGGAAGAATTTCATAGAATAACGGCTTCTTACTTCCTACCAATGCCAGAATTGCTTCCTTTTTACCGCGAACGGTCAGGGAAACGAGAGAACCTCTCTTTTCGTACTGCATAACATCCAGCTCTTTTAGAATTTCCTCTTCCGCCGTAGGATTTTGAATTACATACTGCAGCTTATGGATTTCAAATCTCATATCCTCTAAATCTCTTGACAGCAGAATACCGCCTTCATGCAAAAGTCCCACGTGATCGCAGATATCTTCCAGCTCCCTTAAATTGTGGGATGCGATAATGGGCGTAAACTCCCTGTTTAAAATCTCACTTGCGAAGATACTCTTCACTGCCTGTCTCATAACCGGGTCAAGCCCGTCAAAGGTTTCATCACAAAGCAGATATTTCGTGTTTGTGCAAATACCCAGCAAAACAGATACCTGCTTTTTCATACCTTTTGAAAAAGTATTAATTTTCCGCTTCATATCCAAACCAAATTTCTCTACCAGCTCTATAAATCGAAATTCACTGAATTCCGGATAAATGATCTTGTAATACTCCATCATTTCCTTAACCGTAGCATTGTTGAAATAATACGGTGTATCGGGAATAAAGCAAATAAGCTTTTTTGCCTGAATATTTTCAAAAACTTCCATATTATCAATCTTAACAGAGCCTTTGTCTGCCTTTAATATCCCACTCAGAATTCTCATGAAGGTACTTTTTCCAGCTCCGTTGGTTCCAACCAAGCCAAATACGGAACCTTCCCGAATCGTGGTGCTGATATCCGTAATTGCTTTAATGTCGCCAAATGACTTACTAATGGACATTACTTCTATCATAGTTTACCTCCCCATACACCTCATCAACTTTAATGTAAAATTCATCCCTCGTGATTCCTAATTCCTTTCCCTGTGATACAACGGTCTGAAAATCATCAAAAACAACTTTCTTCTTTTGTACCAGCAGATTTCTGTCTCCTGTGACAAAATTCCCCTTTCCTTTTACAGGGTAGATAAACCCCTGCTGCTCCAGCTGCGTATACGCTTTCTGAATTGTATTGGGGTTAATCGATAAATCCATTGCCAGCTTGCGTACAGAAGGCATTTGACTGTCAGGCTCCATTACGCCTTTCACAATCAGCATTTGAAACTTTTCCACAATTTGCTCATAAATGGGCCGCCTGTCTTTGTAGTCAACAATAATCATGAGACTCTCCTTTCTGAAATACTGCCATATCATCTGTACTATCTATCTTAGTACACATATGCTACTATTGTCAACGCCATAATTCTTAGGAAAATCTGAAGCTGTCAGACTACTCTTACATTTTAACAGGAAGACAGCCGTCTGCATACTAAAAAATCCGAACCATTTCCACCCATGCGTGAAAACAACCCGGATTCTGCACAATTCGTACCATTTCTTTCAATATTTCTTTGCTGGTTCTTACCCATCCACATACTTAATACAATACCCTTACTCCCTTTTATGTATGAATGTATATATATGTGCTAACTAAGTCCCGGAACAATTAAACAATCATTCTAAGCATTTTATCAAATGATCTCTTGCTTCCTGGGAATTCTGATAGTCTGCATCTTCTTCTAACATATAGTTTATGGTAACATTCCATTCACTTGCCGGGAATTGCAATGCCGGGATACCTTTGATGGCTGCACAGATCTTTGTCTTATTGTATTTCGTATTTACCTGGCGCAAATCCGATACATAGCAATCCAGCTGCTGCGCTAAAATATCCAGTACAGACTTTTTAAAGTTCTCCATAATTTGTGCTTCCTTTCCGAACAATATGATAGCAGCTGTCTAGAAAAGTAGACTTTTTTTGACAGATTAGAAAGTGGTAAATAATAGCATTTAACCCTACATTTAGTATTATACATAGTATGTCAAAAAAAGTCTACTTTAACTGGCAAAAAAAGTCTACAATTTTTGATAAAAAATTATTTATTTTCCAATTTTAACCAATTAAGAAACGTCTGATGGGAAATTCCCATTTTCTTCGCCGCTTTCCGGCTGGATATATCACCTTGCAGCCAGAGCTTTCTCCATTTGGGGAAATCCGGATGAATGGGTTTGCGCGGTCTGCCAAACCGAACCCCTTTCAAACGAGCAGCTGCAATCCCCTCCGCCTGCCTGGTTCTTATATTCTGTCTTTCATTCTCCGCTACAAAACTAAGTAACTGCAGCACCAGATCGGCAATAAATGTCCCCATCAAATCCTTTCCCTGCCTGGTATCCAGCAGCGGCATATCTAGCACATAGATATCTATCTTCTTCTCTTTTGTCAATACTCTCCATTGGTAAATGATTTCTTCATAATTTCTTCCCAGCCGGTCAATACTCTTAATTACCAGCAAATCTCCCTCTTTCATCTTCCGTACCAGCCTCTTATATGCCGGCCGGTTAAAATCTTTCCCACTGAGCTTATCCATATAGATGTTTTCCATTAAAACAGGCAGTGCCTGTAATGCAAGCAGCTGCCTATCCTCGTTCTGGTCCTTGGATGACACTCTGATATAACCGTATGTTTTCATAATCTCATCATATCCTTTCTTCTTTCGTATGAAATTATGATAACGGAAAATTGGCAGAAAAATATTTCCAATTTTTGGTAAGTTTGCAATTACCAATAAAAAACAGTACTTTTCCCTCTTTTTTAGATCAAAAAAAGGAAAAGTACTGCTTTTACAAATATTTCTGTTAAAATATCATCCAACTATTTTATAATATGTCTTTGCCGTCATTGCAAAAACAAAACTGTATATAATGGCAAAAATAATGATGGTACCGATTGTGCAAACAACGAAAAGATTTGTATTAAATAAGCCAAACATAAATAAAAGCTTACTCATCATGTTAAATGCAGCCGCCACATGCAGGATCGCAACCACCAATGGAAGGAAAAAGACCGTTAAAATCTGACTTCTGATACTCTTCTTTACCTCGCCTTTACTCATACCCACTTTCTGCATAATAGAAAAACGCTCTTTATCTTCATATCCTTCCGAAATCTGTTTATAATAAATAATCAAAACAGTTGCCATCAGGAATAAAACTCCTATGAATACTCCAATGAACAAAAAACTGCTAATGGACGCCCGAAGCATGGATGCACCACTGTCTCTGTCGCTGAGATTTATAAAAAGATTCTCATGTTCTTCCAGCATCGCTCTCATTCTCTTATGGAGAACATTGGTATAATGATCCAGTGTTTTCTGCTCTCCGTCTGCATTAAATCCGATAAATGTATCCGGCTCCTCACTTCCCTCATTGATCCCTGAATCGGATGCCGCACAAATTTCATTAATAATTGTCTGGTTTGCAAAAACAATTCCATATCCATCCAGCATGTTAATGGTAAGGTTCGCAATCAAAGCATTATCTTTGATTTCCTCAGTCACCTTGAATTCCCTGTCTCCTACTTTTACGGTTGGATAATGAAAACCTTTCTTAAAATCGATAATTAATACTTCATTTTCAGACAGTTTCTTATCCGTCCCCATTACTTCATTATAATTGTCAACGGTCATAAACATGCAGGCGTTCAGATTCCCCTGATCCATCCCCTTTAACAGTAATTCATTATCCTTCTGGGTAACTCCCAGTGAATTATAACGGTAATAATAATAATCTTTTATCTGAATATTATTTTTTTCTGCTTCTTCGTAGACAATATTTTTCATCTGGTCTACATTATCGTTCGTTGCATTATAAGAGGTCACGTTATATTGTTCCGGATACATATTATGAATTAATTCTTCAATTCCTATATTCAGAGAAATGGTGGTTGCTATACTTAGCAGTACACCTGTGCTCAGAATACAGATATTTGCAAGCCCCACTGCATTTTGCTTCATTCGGTAAATCATTCCGGAAACAGATGTGAAATGCTTCTGCTTATAATAAAATGTCTTATTTTTCTTCAGTATTTTCAAAAGCGCAATACTTCCGGTAATAAAGAGCAGATAAGTTCCCACAATAACAAGCAATACTGCAATGAAAAACTGAATGATAGCATCAATCGGGGATTTCACTGTAATCGCCATGATATATCCCGTCGCCGTACAGATGAATCCTATAAGGGCTGTAATCCATCTTGCCTTTGGCTCTTTTTCTCCCTTATTTCCACCATACAGAAGTTCAATGGGATTACTTTTACCGGTTGTAAAAAGATTTGAAATCAACGTACAGACAAATATAATTCCAAAAAGAATCAGCGTACTGCAAATTGCATCCCCGCTCATGATAAATTCAAAATCAACATTTGTCTGAATCAGCTTAAGCAAAATCAAAAACATCAGTTTACTGATTAGAATTCCTCCTAAAAGACCAATCCCAAGGGACACGGCAGAGGTAAAAATACATTCATAGAGCAATATTCTACCCATATGGCGCTTTTCCAGGCCCAGAATACTATACAGCCCCAGTTCTTTCATCCGGCGTTTCATCAGGAAGCTATTCGTGTAGAACAAAAATATCACTGCAAAAATAGCTATGATTGACTGCCCCAACTGCAATACCATCCGCAGAGACTCACTTCCCTGCATCTCATCAATTCCCGGATTGCCCGAGATTGCACTCATAACCAGGTACATTATAATCGTACAAATACAGGTAAGCATATAAGGCAGATACATCCTGGCATTTTTGCGGATATTCGTAACTGCCATTTTAGGGTAAAAAGAATTACGCATTCTCTTCACCTCCTGACGCTAATACCGTCAAGGTCTCCGTTATTTTCTGGAACATGGCATCATTATTCATAGAGCCCCTGTACAGTTGATGGAACACCTCACCGTCCTTAATAAAAAGTACACGCTGAGCATGGCTTGCCGCCCTGGTACTGTGGGTAACCATAAGAATTGTCTGCCCTTCCTTATTAATGCGTGAAAACAGCTTTAGCATCTGATCTGACGATTTTGAATCCAGAGCACCTGTAGGCTCATCCGCCAGTACAAGCTGAGGATTAGTAATTAATGCCCTTGCCGCTGCTGCCCTCTGCTTCTGCCCCCCTGATACTTCATAAGGATATTTCTTCAAGATATCCTTGATATGCAGTTTCTCCGCTAAAGGTTCCAGTCTCTGACGCATTTCTTTATAATTCTTGCCGGATAAAACCAGAGGCAGATAAATGTTATCTTCTAATGAAAAGGTATCCAGTAAATTAAAGTCCTGAAAAACAAACCCCAGATTTTCTCTTCGAAATGCCGCAAGTCCTTTGTCCTTTACCGCCAGCATACTTTTACCATTCAGCAGAACATCTCCGCTGGTTGGTTTGTCCAATGATGCCAGAATATTCAGCAACGTAGTTTTTCCGGAACCGGACTCTCCCATAATTGCCACATATTCCCCCTCCTCAACCGAGAAATTAACGTCTGTTAACGCCTGCACCTGGTTTCCTCCAAAGCGGGTGGTATATATTTTTTTTAAGTTTTTTACTTCTAAAAGTGCCATAGTATTCTTCCTCTCTAACTTTTTCTGTCCTTATTGTAATAAAAATAGAATTGGTCTGCCATAATATTAGCTTACATTTACTATTGATTAGCTTACATTTCTGTAAGGTTGTAAGGTAATATATAACTCTTTATATATCCTTATATG
>OKVW01000564.1_pt1 | contig 21051 bp, 23 predicted proteins | sample 1606991 | NCBI WGS metagenome assembly OKVW01 (sample SAMN03281021, study PRJEB24777) | human gut metagenome | isolation source: fecal sample PR177 from 1 month old male Malay infant, vaginal delivered...
GTGTTCGGCCATGGCTTCCAGTTCATGGAGCCCATCGTGAAGGTGGCTCCCAACTATCCTGAGACCGATTTCCTGCTGGGAACCGGTTACAAGTCTGCCGACAACTCAGCCATCTACGATGTGTCCCTGGAGAGCGGCGGCTACATGATGGGCGTGATCGCAGCCCTGGCCACCCAGTCTGATAAAATCGGAGTAGTGGGCGGCGCAGACGCTTCCGAGATCTACCGCGGCCACGAGGGCTTTAAGCTGGGCGCTAAATCCATCAACCCCAACATTGAGATCCAGGAGGTTTACACCGGCGACTGGACCGACACCGCAGGCGCCAAAGAGGCAGCTGTGGGCATGTACGATTCAGGCGTGGACGTGATCTGGCACTCCGGCGACGGCATTGGCCTGGGCGTTGTGCAGGCTGCCAAGGAAAAAGACCAGTATTGCCTGGGAAATGTTGCGGACCAGAACACCCTGGCTCCACCCAATGTGCTGTCCGGCGTTGTGTACCACTGGGAAGCAGTGATTGAAGGAATCTTCAGTGATATCCGCAGCGGGAACTTTGAGGGCAGGGAGGAAGCCGACCGCTTCTACTGGATCAGCGTGGAAAATGGCGGCGAGGTATACGCCCCCATCAACGATCCTAAGGGATGGCTGACCGACGATGACAAGGCTCTCATTGAAAAGACCTTTGAGCAGCTGAAATCCGGCGAGATTGTAATCCCGGAGATCAAGCAGGGTGAGGCTGCGGCGTCATAGGCAGAACATCTGCAGAAGTACGGCGATAAAATGCCGGCGGCCGGGACAGTCCTGGCCGCCGGCGCCTAATGGCGCTTTAAGGCGGTGAAGCCTCGGCGAAGTTGTCCGCTCACCGCAAAATGATATACACACCAGGTTCAGGAGGTCTGCGCAGATGGAAGTTTTAGCAGTGGAAATGCGTAATATAACCAAGATATTCGGAGGAGTGAAGGCCAACGACAGCATCGATTTCAAACTGCGGACCGGCTCCATACACGGCCTGCTGGGCGAAAACGGCGCAGGCAAGACAACACTTATGAACATTCTCTACGGCCTGTACCGGCAGGAGGAGGGAGAGATCCTGATCCGTGGGGAAAAACAAGATATTTCATCACCAATCAAAGCAATTTCTTTGGGGATCGGTATGGTTCACCAGCATTTCATGCTGGCCCGTTCCCTGTCCGTGGTGGAGAATGTGATGCTGGGGCGCAAGTCCAGAAAAGGCATCCTCTTAGACACCAGGGAAACCGCCGAAGAGCTTCTGGCCCTGGCGGAAAAATACAGGATGAAGGTGGACCCCCACGCCAAGGTGTGGCAGCTGTCCGTGGGAGAACAGCAGCGGGTGGAGATCCTCACAGCCATCTACCAGGGCGCGGATATCCTGATTCTGGACGAGCCAACAGCAGTGCTGACGCCCCAGGAGACGGAGGTTCTGTTCGAGACGCTGGAGCAGATGAAAAAGGACGGCAAGTCCATCATTCTGATTACCCATAAATTGGAAGAAATTATTTCGATTGTTGATGAAGTGACAGTGCTGCGGGACAGCAGGCTGATCGGCTCCAGGCTGGCCGGGCCGGATATGACCAAGGAGGAGCTGACCAGAATGATGGTGGGCCGGGACGTGCTCTTTAACTTCAAGGAGCCGGAGAAAGCGCCGGGCGCGGTGAAGCTCTCCATGGAGGGCCTGTGCGCCAGAAACGACAAGGATTATCCGGCCTTAAGCGACTTCACCCTGGATATCAGGGAAGGGGAGATCGTGGGCCTGGCAGGCGTGGACGGCAATGGGCAGAGGGAGCTGTGCGAAGTCATTACAGGGCTGAGAAAAGCGGACAAGGGATGTCTTGTGATGGACGGGCAGGAGATCACGGGCCGTCCGCCCTTGTTCTACATACAGAAGGGGATCGCCCACATTCCCGAAGACCGCCACACCACCGGTCTGGCCCTGAAGTGGAGCCTGAAGCGGAACCTGGTGTTAAAGGCCTTCGGCAGAGCGCCATTTTCCAAACACGGTTTTATCAGCCAGAAGCAGATTGACCAGTGCTGGGAAAAGGCCAGAAGCGAGTACCAGATCAAGGCGGGCTCAGGGGAAGACCCGGCCAGAGGCTTATCCGGCGGCAACCAGCAGAAGGTAATTCTGGCCAGGGAACTGGCGGATGCCCCCCAGGTAGTGGTCGCCAACCAGCCCACCAGGGGACTGGACATCGGAGCCTCGGAGTACGTGCGCCAGAAACTGCTGGATGCCAGGAACGGGGGCTGCGCAGTCCTGCTGGTGTCCGCTGACCTGGAGGAGATTCTCCAGCTGTCGGACCGTATCGCCGTGATTTACGACGGCCGCGTCATGGGGATTCTGCCCAGGGGCGCAGCCGTGGACGAGATCGGCCGCCTGATGATGGGCGAGCGGAAAGTCTCCCCTGCAGATACTCAGGGGATGAGTCAGAAGGAGGCTTAAGAGTATGGGAAACAAAGTGAAATATGCGGCCGGCGAGGTGATGGCCGCTGTGCTGACCATCGCAATCGCCCTGGCAATCGGCGCAGTTTTAGTGTCTGTCTCGGGAAATGATCCGGTGGAGGCATATCAGACCCTGTTCAGAGGCGCTTTTGGCTCCAAACAGAGGATCTCAGAGGTATTTGTGAAAATGGTCCCCCTGTCCATGATGGCCTTCGGCACCTCTGTGGCCTTCAAGGCGCAGCTGTGGAATATCGGAGGCAACGGCCAGTTTATTCTGGGCGCAATCGCCGCCATTCTGCCGGGACTGTATCTGAACCTTCCCCCGGTGATCCTCATGCCGGTGTCCATCATCTGCGGCATGCTGGGCGGCGCTGTGTGGTCGGGGATCGCAGCATGGCTGAAGATCCGTTTCTCCGCCAATGAGGTAATCACCACCCTGATGCTCAACTACATTGCCACCTATTTTCTGGCATTTCTGGTCCATGGACCAATGAAGGACCCGGTGGGCGGAGATTTCCCGCAGACTCCCAACCTGCTGGAGGCCTACCGTCTGCCCCTTTTTTCCGACCGGCTGAGAATCCACGGCGGAATCTTTGTGGGAATCCTGGTGGTCATTGTCATGCTGTTCTTTTGGAAGACTGTGGTGGGCTACCGCATCGACCTGGCAGGACAGGGGGATAAGGTGGCCACCTACTCAGGCATGAATGTGAAACGCACTGTGCTGATCACCATGATGATCTCCGGAGCGCTCATCGGTCTGGCTGGCTGGAACGAGATCTACGGCGTCCAGTACCGTCTGCTGGAGGGACTGGCCAGCGGCTACGGCGAGATCGCCGTGGTAATCGCCCTGCTGGGAAGCCTGAATCCGGTGGGAATCGTGATTGCGTCCTTCTTCTTCTCCGCACTGATGGTGGGAGGTGCCACCATGCAGAGGATGACTGAGGTGCCCTACTCCATTGTGGACATCATACAAGGACTGGTGATTGTGTTCATCATTGCCAGGGCTACTTTAAATTATGGGGCTGTAAAGAACTGGATCGAGAGGAGGCTGCGTCATGCTTAACAATGTATTTACCATAGGATTCATGGTGAGCCTGCTTGCCAGCACGGTCCGCCTTGCAACCCCGATCCTGCTGCCTGCCCTGGGCCAGCTATACACCCAGCGTGCGGGAATACTGAACCTGGGCGTGGAGGGGACCATGACCATGGGCGCTGTCAGCGGATTTGCGGCGGCCTTTATCACGGGGAATCTGTGGGTGGGCGTGCTGGGAGGAATCATCACCGGCGTGCTCTGGAGCACCATCATGGCCTGGCTCAGCGTTACCATGCGGGCCAACCAGGTGATTGCGGGAACTGCCCTGAACATTCTGGGCGGAGGCGCGGCAGTCTACATTTACCGCGTGATCTTCGGTATCCAGAGCCTGCCGCCCCAGGTAGATCCCTTTGCTGCGGTAAATGTGCCGGTCCTTTCCTCCATCCCTGTGATCGGACCCATTTTCTTCCAGCACAATATTCTGGTGTATTTAAGCTATATGATGGTGATCGTCACCTGGTTTGTGCTGGAGAAGACCACCTTCGGCCTGAAGATCAAGGCAGTGGGAGAGAATCCCAGGGCCACCGACTCCAAGGGCATCAGCGTGGCCAAAACCCGTTACGCGGCGGTGCTCATCGGCGGTGCTTACGCGGGCGCGGCGGGCGCGTTCATGTCCATCGCTTATATGAACCTGTTTACAGAGGATATTATCAGCGGCCGCGGCTTTATCGCTGTGTCCGTGGTGGTATTTGCCCGTTTCATGCCGTTCCGCGCCATGTGGGGCGCGCTGCTGTTCGGATTTGCCACGGCTCTGCAGATGCGGCTCCAGGCCCTGGGAATTAACATTGCCAACCAGCTGATGCTGATGCTGCCCTATGTCATGACAATCCTGGCCCTGGTGACTGCTTCCAGAAAGGCGGAATTCCCCAGCGCCTACACAGTGCCATATTCCAGAATGGAGCGTTAGAAGCTGATGAAGAATAATAAGGCTATGAGGGCTGCGGCGCTCTGCCTGGTCTCAGTGGTGTGCCTCGTTGCTCTGGGGGCAGCCCTCTGGGGCAGGGGGAGGGTAAAGCCCTCTGAGGAGGAGGCGGTGAAGGCGGTATGCGCCTTTGCCCACGATCTGGATTATAATTACAAGGAACCGGAGCGGCTCTATGACTATATGACAGCTGATTACCAGGCCCGTATCAGCCGGGGGGAGTTTGCGGAGGCCTTCAATAAGGAGCGCTCCTACCCCTATCTGACGCCCTTGTTTATCAACTATGAATCCATCCGGCTGGCGGAGGATCTAAAGAGCGGCGTAGCTGTGTTTTCCCAGGCCGCCCGCCTTCCCGGCATGGTCTATGAGGTGCCCTTTGTATATGAGAAGGGGCAGTACCGGGTGATTGCCTTTGAGAATTTCCCGGACGGCAGTTATCTGGAAAAATTTGACAGGCTGACCTATTCTCTGGACAGCTACTTTGATACGGAAAATGAGGGGAGTGATTGATGTGTCGATGATCTATCAGCCGGAGACGGTGGAGGAGGCGCTGGAACTTCTGGGCAGGGAGGGGACCATGGCATGTGCCGGAGCAACCAACCTGTATGTGGACCGCAAACACGGAAAATGTCTGGACCTGGATTACGTCAGCCTGGACAGGCTGAAGGATTTAAAGGAAATCAGCAGGGAGCAGGATGGCTGGCATCTGGGCAGCATGGTGAACTTTGGACAGCTGGAGCAGTGGGAGGTGCCATTTGCGGCAGCCTTATCCCAGGCGGCGGCCATGGTAGGCGGTCCCCAGATCCGGAACAGGGGAACCATTGGCGGCAATATCATTTCCGCCTCCCCTGCGGCGGACACCGTACCGCCCCTGATGGCCCTGGACGCCTGTCTGCTTCTGGAGCGGGCAGGCGGGGAAGCGCGTCTTGTCCCTGTGGCTGAATTCATGAAGGGGCCGGGGCAGGTGGATATGCTTCCGGACGAGCTTCTGACAGAGATCATTGTGCCTGAGAAAGAGGGAATATCCCTGTTCTACAAGGCGGGCAGGCGGAACGCCCTGGCCATCTCTGTCTGCAGCCAGGCAGTGTACATGAACTGCGATGGGGGACGAATCACGGAGATCGGCGTCAGCCTTGGCTCCGTGGCCCCCACGGCCGTGCGCGCGGTCCGGGTGGAAAATATGCTGCTGGGAACCCGCAGGGCGTCCCTGGAAGGAGATGTGTACAGGCAGGAGCTGTGCCGTGCGCTGATGGAGGATATTGCCCCTATTGATGATATCCGGGCCACCGCAGAATACCGCAGGCACATCGCATACAGGATGCTTATTCACAACCTGAAAGAACTGTGGAGGGGGATGGAGTGATGACGAAGATCAGACTGTGTGTAAATGGCGATGACACAGAAGTGGAGATCCGGCCGGATGACACCCTTCTGTTCGTACTCAGGGAACGTCTGTGCCTGACCGGGACAAAGGAGGGCTGCGGGGAGGGAGACTGCGGAGCCTGCACCGTGCTGGTGGACGGCCGGACAGTGAACTCCTGTATCTATCCGGCCATCCAGGCAGACGGCCGGACAGTGCTGACCATCGAGGGGGTGGAGAAGGACCCGGAGCTGGTGCGAATCCAGCAGGCCTTTGTGGACCACGGGGCCGTGCAGTGCGGTTTCTGCTCCCCCGGCATGATCCTGGCGGCCAGCGCGCTGCTGCGGGAGACGCCTCAGCCCACCGAGAGCCAGATCCGCCGTGGGCTGTCGGGGAATATCTGCCGCTGCACCGGGTATCAGGCCATGGTGGATGCGGTGGAGTCCCTGGTCCACTGGACAAAGAATAATCAATAATTAATAGAAATGTAATTGCATATGTCCCCCAAACCGTTATACTTAAAGGAAAAAGGAGGACATACTAATGCTGATCGTTACAACAGAGATGATACCCGGAAGAAATATTGAGGTCCTGGGGCTGGTGAGAGGTTCCAGTATCATGACGGTCCACGCCGGGAAGGACATTATGAACAGCTTTAAGACACTGGTGGGAGGCGAACTGAGCTCCTACAATGAGATGATGGAGGAGGCCAGGCGCCTGGCCACAGAGCGGATGGTGAACCAGGCCCAGTCCATGGGAGCCGACGCCATTGTCTGCGCCCGCTACAACAGCAGCTCTGTGGCCCAGGGGGCCGCCGAGGTCATGGCGTACGGTACGGCGGTGCGGTTCATCGGCTAGAGACGGGGTGGGCAGGCCGTCTATTCATTGACTTCACGGACCGGCAGCATTACGGTGAAGGCGGTTCCGAGCCCTTCTTCGCTGTGGACCTGGATTGTGCCCTTATGGAGGTGCACAATCCGCTGTACCACAGTGAGTCCCAGGCCGTTGCCTTCCGCTGTGTGGGAGGCATCCCCCTGATAAAAACGGTCAAAGATATGGGCCTGGACCTCTTTGGCCATGCCGCAGCCGTGATCCAGGATCTGGAATACCAGGAACTCTTCCTGAAGGTGAAGCTTCAGACCGATCTTCCCCTTTTCAGGGGAGAATTTAACCGCATTGTCCATCAGATTGATCCAGACCTGGTTCAGCAGACCTTTATTCCCATAATATTCCAGCTCATCCATATCCACAATTAATTCCAGCTCCTTAGCCTGCCACTTGCTTTCCAGCAGCAGCACGGACCGGCGGATCTCCTCTGTTAAGCAGAACCGTTCCATATCGCTTAATATGCTCAGATTTTCTATTTTGGATAGATTTAATACATTGGAAGACAGCTGGGAGAGACGGCTGGACTCCTGGATGATAATATCCAGATATTCATCCCGCTCCTGTTGGGACAGGTCGTGGTTCTTCAGCAGCTTTGCAAAGCCCCGCAGGGATACAATAGGCGTCTTGAACTCATGGGAGAAGTTATTGATAAAATCTGATCTCAGCAGCTCCGTATTCTCCAGCTCCTGGGCCATGCGGTTGAAGCTTTCGGACAGCTTGACGAACTCATCGGTCAGGTTCAGCTGGACGCGCACGTGGAAATTCCCCTGAGCCAGCTGATTGATGGCCTCTATCAGGTCGCGGATAGGTTTTAAGGGGATTCTGCTCACCATAATCGCCAGGCCTGAGCCCAGGACGGCGCTGAGGACAGCCAGCATGGGGATCGGGCGCCAGAACTGGGGGATGGGGATATCTGCCTGGTGAAAGAATCTCCAGTAGAGATACATCAGCAGCCCCTGCAGCGTCATGACTGTGAGCATGATCAGGAAGATGGCAAAGGCGAATATCAGGGAGATGGTTTTTAAGGGTTTGCTGTGCTGTTTCGTCCTCATAGGTGCTTCACCGCCTTGTAGCCCAGCCCGCGGATGGTCTCAATGGAGAATTCGGGGTAGCTGTCGAACCGTTTGCGCAGCCGGTTGATGTGGGTGTTGATGGTATTGTCGTCGGATTCCGACTCCATGCCCCATATCTCATCCATCAGCTGCAGCCTGGTAAATATTTTGCCGGGATAGGACAGCAGCTTATACAGAAGATAGAATTCCTTCTGGGGAAGGGTCTGGGATTCCTCCTGCCGGGAGACGGTCAGAGAGTCGTAATCCAGGGTCACATCCCCGATCTGGATTCTGCGTTCGCTGACAATCTGCGCCCTGCGCAGCAGAGCTTTGATCCTGAGAATCATCTCCTCCTCATCCACAGGCTTTGTCATATAATCATCCGTGCCAACCAGGAACCCCTTGCGCTTATCCTGGGGAAGCTGCTTGGCCGTGACCATCAGGATGGGAAGGCTATAGTTGGAGGCCCGCAGCTGCTTGGTCAGGTCGTAGCCGTCCATACCGGGCATCATGATATCCAGCAGAACCAGGTCCACATGGCAGCGGTCCAGCATTTTAAGGGCATCCAGGCCGTTGCATGCGGTGATGGGATGAAAGCCGTTCTCCTTTAACACAGCCTCCATCAGCTTCCTGGTGTTGGCGTCATCTTCGACAACTAATATTTGAAACATTGCAATTACCTCCTATGGGGATATTTTAGCACGATTATATAAAGTGAAGGTGAACAAAATGCAATAATCCGGGGAAATGTTTGAAAGGACGGACCTGATATAACGATATCGGAAATTATAAAAAAGATGGTATTATATTCAAAGGGAAATACCCACGACATCAATCATTTTCTGAAAGTGTATGCCTATGCTAAAATGATAGGCGAATGCGAGGATTTGCCCCCTGCGGAATTAAAGCAGCTGGAGATTGCGGCGGTTCTTCATGATATCGCATGCCCGTTGTGCCGGGAAAAGTATGGGAATACCAATGGAAAGAAGCAGGAAGAGGAGGGGATGCCCCTCGTCAGGCAGTTTTTGGATGGGGCGGATATGGAGAGAGAGGTGCTCCAGCGGGTGGTTTATCTGGTTGGACACCACCATACCCTGACAGATATTGACGGCATTGATTATCAGATACTGATTGAGGCGGACTACCTGGTCAATGCGGATGAAAGCCATTATTCACAGGCCAATATCAGGAATACATGGGAGCGGGTATTCAAAACAAAAACAGGAAAAGAACTTCTGCAGTCAATTTATTTATCATAGAAACTGAGGAACTGTTTATGCTGCTGGACGACACAGAATTATATAATTCAGTATGGGATCAGGTGTACCGCCGGTTAAAGTTCAAGCCGGATTGTATGCACAGAGCGCACACCTTTGAGGCCAATGTACCATTTGAGATTGAAGGCAGATACGCTGTTTATGGAATCGAACAGATGGAGGACGCTAACATTGATGCTTTAGCTGGAACCTCCGCCCGGATATTCAGAGAGGTGACAAAGGAAAATGAACGGATATATGCCTTAGATTGGCACCACAGTGCATTCCTGTACCATCCAGGTGATAAAGAGGAGCAGTCTCATGCATATTTCCCCTCATTTTTCCCAGATGGGGATTACTATTTCTTTATTGATGAAAATTTCCGGTTTGGATATCTGGGACACCCCTGGCGTCAGGAGGTATGGATATTTGGGGAAGTATTGGTACGAAAGTTTGAAGAAGTGTACCGGCAGCTGGGGTGGGTTAAATTAAAATGATCTGCCAGAACAGGAGGAATCGGATGACATTTAATTTTTACTTTTTAATCAGCATTTTACTGGGCATTGTTAAAAACATCGTTACACTGACTCCGGCTATTGTGATTGGGATTGTAATAGCGGACCGGATTATTAAAAAGCGGCAGTAAGTAGCTTAGTGAAGGATACGAAACGCGTGTGTATCAAACTGAATTTTGCGAGGTAACAATATGGATATTAAACTGCAAAAAGCTTTAATAACTGATTGCGAAGAAATACATCAACTGCAAATAAAGTCTTTTCAAGCGCTATTGGATAAATATAATGACACCTCAACCAATCCTGCGGCAGAGTCCATAGATGTTATTATTCAAAGAATGAATCAAACGTTTACCGATTACTATTTTATCCGGCTAAATGATATAAATATTGGGGCAATCAGAGTAGTGAGGCTGAAAAATAATACTTGCCGGATTTCTCCTATATTTATTCTGCCCGAATATCAGGGCAAAGGCCTGGCTCAGCAGACAATTTTAAGTATAGAAAAATTATATCCCCAGGCAGCCGGCTGGCAGCTTGACACAATAAAAGAGGAAGCCAAGCTTTGCCATCTCTATGAAAAAATGGGCTATACTCGAACTGGGAGAGAGGAAATTATACAAGAAGGCATGACGCTCGCCTACTACGCGAAATGAAGGACCGTCCTATGAAAATAAACAAATTAACAGCCGGCTTAACAATAGCCGTGGTCATAGCTCTCATCCGAAGTATGAACCGAGTGAGGAATTAAACCGGTTTGCCAATGAAATAGAACAAAAATCCCGATAAGGTGGTATTAAAATGGAACATATTAGAAAAGCAGCAGTACAAGATGCCTCAAGACTGGCAGAAATCTTAATCTTCACCAAGAGAACCCAATACAGAACCATATTCAATAATGATAAAGTTTCCTTTGGGGAGATGCAGGTTCTCCCCCTGGCCCTGGAATATCAGTCCGATGCAACAAAATTGGAGCATATCTGGGTATATGATGACGAGTTTGTAAAGGGAATGGTCCATACCGAAGGGGGACAGATCCAGGAATTGTATATAGATCCTTTTTTCCAGCATTTGGGAATCGGATCAAAGCTGATTGAATTTGCAGTAAATGAGCATCATGCCAGGTTCCTGTGGGTGCTGGAGAAGAATCTTAGCTCCATCAGGTTTTATCAAGCCCATGGATTTAAAGAGACTGAAGAACGGATGCTGCAGCCGGGAACACCTGAATTTCTCATGAAAATGGTACGATAACCGCCACATACCGCCAGACTGTATAACAGTCCAGGCGGTATTTTAATGCCTGGCCACGCCTTCACACAAGTTTCACAATTCAAAACCCCCTGGGACAGGCATTTGTTTATGTTGAATTTATCTTAGCCCTATATGATATGAAGCGAATGCGGCAGAACAAGCAAAGGAGAGATTCAGCATGAAGGTAAACAGAAAGGTAATAGCCGGCGCGGCAGCCGGAGTTGTTGTGATAGTGCTGGCGGTATATTTGATGACAGCGGGCAAGGAAACGTCCGGGAAGGGGATGATGGCGGGCCAGGAGGCGGCTGTGACGGTGGTGAAGGCCGGGCTTCCCTCAACAGGCAGCATCCGCCTGACCACAGGCCTCACAGGAACGGTGGAGCCTTCCGATGTGGTCCATATCTATGCCAAGGCCGCCGGCGATGTGACCAATGTGTACATCAAGGCCGGGGACGTGGTTGAGCCGGGGCAGGTCCTCTTTGAGATTGACACAGAGCAGGTGGAGACTGCCAAAAATGCCATGGACTCCGCAGCCGTCTCCCTCTCAGAGGCCAGGAGCAACCTAAACAGGATGCAGATCCTCTACAGCGGCGGTGACCTGTCTGAGCAGGAATACGAGCAGTACAGCAATGCGGTGAAATCCTCTGAGCTTCAATATGAGTCGGCCAAACTGGCCTATGACAGGCAGGTCCAGTACAGCACGGTCACAGCGCCCATCGGCGGTAGGATCGAAAGCTGTGACATAGAGGTCTATGACCGGGTGAACCAGTCCCAGGACCTGTGCGTGATCGCAGGGCAGGGGGACAATGTGGTCTCCTTCTATGTGACCCAGCGCATGAAACAGAACTGCCGGGTGGGGGATCAGCTGGAGATCCAGAAGAACGGCACTGAATATGAGGCCTGTATCAGCGAGATCAACTCCATAGTGGATTCAGATACCGGCCTTTTTAAGGTAAAGGCCCAGCTGGAAAATACTGGGGAGATTGCGGCGGGAAGTACCGTGAAGCTGAGCTTGGTGACGGAGCAGGCGGAGAACGCCATGCTGGTGCCCATAGACGCTGTCTATTACAGCGGAGGCGAGGCCTATGTATATCTGTACCAGGATGGGGCGGCTGTTATGACCCAGGTGGAGATCGGGCTGGAGGATGAGGAATATGCTCAGGTGGTATCCGGCCTGTCCGGACAGGAAATGGTGGTCAGCACATGGAGCTCCAACCTGTATGAGGGTGCGAAGATCCGCCTGAAGGATGAAGCAGCCCAAGAACAGCCCCAGGCAGAACAGGAGGCATAATTCATGGGATTGACTAAATTTGTCTTAAAACGGCCGGTTGCCACCATGATGGCTCTGCTCTGCCTCCTGGTGTTCGGCGTTTCTTCTATATTTAATGCCACCTTAGAGCAGATGCCTGACACAGACCAGCCGATGCTGATCGTTGTGGCATCCTACTCAGGGGCCGGTCCGGAAGATATTGATGAGCTGGTGACCCAGCCCATTGAGGACCAGGTTGGAACCATTGAGGGCGTCAAGAGCATGAGCTCCACCTCCAGCGACGGCAGAGCCATGATTATGCTGGAATACGACTATGGAACAGACATGGATGACGCGTACAACGACCTGTCCCAGAGCCTGGATGCCTTAAGCCGGCAGCTGCCGGACGACACGGAGACCTCGGTGATGGAGATGAACAACAATGCGGGAAGCACTATGATGCTGTCCATCTCCAACCCGGACCAGGAAGATCTCTACGACTATGTGGATCAGACCGTGGTGCCGCTGCTGGAGCAGATCTCTTCCGTGGCAGAGGTGGAGGCCATGGGCGGCACCTCGGATTACTATAAGATCGAGCTGCAGTCGGACGCCATGGCACAGTACCAGGTAACCATGAGCGATGTGGCCGCTGCCATGGGCTCAGCCAACCTGTCCTACCCTTCGGGAAATGCTGTGTCGGGCAAATTGGAGCTGTCTGTCACCACCTCCCTGGAACACGATACCATCGAGGCGCTGAAGGAGGTGCCCATCACCACCCCGGGCGGCCAGATCATATATTTGGAAGACATTTCCAAGGTATACGAGGCCGAGGAGAGCAGAGGAGGCATATCCCGGTACAATGGGGAGGACACCATCTCAGTGTCCATCACCAAGCAGCAGAGCAGCACCGCCATGGACGTTTCCTCAGCAGTCCAGGAGGTGATAAGGAGCCTTGAAGCGGATAATGAGAACCTGAGTATCCGCATCGCCAGGGACAGCGCGGACAGCATTTTAAGTTCATTGAAGGATGTGGCCGTTACGCTGGTGCTGGCGGCCGTGATCTCCATGATTATCATTTATATATTCTTCGGCGATTACAAGGCCTCGCTGATTGTGGGTAGCTCCATCCCCACCTCCATTCTGATGTCCCTGATCCTGATGACCAGCGCCGGATTCTCCCTGAATATCATCACCATGAGCGGCCTGGTTCTGGGCGTGGGCATGATGGTAGATAACTCCATCGTTGTGCTGGAAAGCTGTTTTAGGGCCATAGGGGAGGAGACGGACCAGGGACTTCTGGGATATGCCAAGGCATCCCTGGCCGGCGCCAATATCGTATTTCAATCCATTCTGGGCTCCACTGCCACCACCTGCGTGGTATTCCTGCCTCTGGTGTTCCTGCAGGGCATGTCGGGGCAGATGTTCGGCTCCATGGGATATGTGATCGTATTCTGTATGTGCGCCTCCTTCTTATCGGCAATCACCATTGTGCCATTGACCTACATGGCGTATAAGCCCCAGGAGAAGCTGCAGGCGCCCATGTCCCGCCCCATGGAACGGATTCAGAACGGTTACAGGCGTGTGATGCCCGTATTCCTGAAACATAAGGGGATGATCATGCTGGCGTCAATTGCCCTTGTGATTGTTACATATTTTCTGGCCAGCGGGATGAAAACAGAGCTGATGACAGCCGATGATACAGGCACTGTCACCGTATCCATAGAGACAAGGCCAGGGCTTCTGTTTGAAAATGCCGACGCCATGCTGGCCCAGGCGGAGCAGATCGTCCAGGGCCACCCGGATGTGGAATCCTACATGCTGCGCTATAACAACGACAGCGGAACCATCACAGCCTATCTGAGAGACAACCGGGATATGTCCACAGACCAGGTGGTGGAGCAGTGGGAAAATGAGATGGCAGATCTGGACAACTGCACTATCACAGTGGAAGCCTCCTCATCCATGAGCTTCATGGGCGGAGGCCGGGGATATGAAGTGATCCTTAACGGAACCAACTATGATGAGCTCCAGGAGACCAGCAATAAAATCGTAAAGGAAATGACAGCCAGAAGCGATGTGATGAACGTGCACTCCAGCATTGAGAACACAGCCCCGGTGGTCACCATTAAGGTAGACCCGGTGTTGGCCGCAGCAGAGGGTCTGACCGCCTCCCAGATCGGTTCCCAGGTGAAACAGACGATGGATGGTCTGGAGGTGACCACCCTGGACGTGGACGGCAGGGAGGTCAGTGTGACGGCGGAATACCCGGAGGATGAGTACCGGACAGTCAGCCAGATGAAGGACATTATCCTCTCCAAACCCTCCGGCGGTTATGCGGCGCTGACAGATGTGGCGGAGATTTACTACAGGGACAGCCCGGCCTCCATTTCTAAGACGGATAAGGCATATGAGATCACGATCACAGCAGACTATACCGGGGGAAATGTCCAGGCAGCCATTGACAGTGAGGTCATAGGCCCCAATTTAAGCGGAACCATTACAAAAGGTGTCAACTCCATGAACCGCATGATGCAGGAGGAGTTTTCATCCCTTTACCAGGCCATTGCCGTGGCGGTATTTCTTGTATTCGTGGTTCTGGCGGCCCAGTTTGAGTCGCCCAAGTTCTCATTTATGGTGATGACCACCATTCCATTCAGCCTGATCGGTTCCTTTGGGCTGCTGCAGATCACTGGGGTCAGCATCAGCATGACCTCCATCCTGGGATTTCTGATCCTTGTGGGAACTGTGGTCAACAACGGCATCCTCTATGTGGATACCGTGAACCAGTACCGCATGACCATGGATTTAAAAACAGCCCTCATAGAGGCAGGGGCGACCCGCTTACGGCCCATCATGATGACCAGCCTGACCACCATCCTGTCCATGATCCCCATGGCTCTGGCTATGGGAGACAGCGGCTCCACCACCCAGGGTTTGGCCATTGTAAATATCGGCGGCCTGTCTGTGGGCGTGGCGGTAGCATTGTTCATCCTTCCTATTTATTATGCATGGATGAACGGAGACAAGAAGCGGGTGGTACTGGATCTATAGCTAAAAGAAAGAGGTGACAGATATATGATATATAAGAAAGCGGCGGCAATCAGCCTGGGGTTGGCGCTCAGCCTCGGCGCAGCGCCCGTCCAGGCATTGGCGGGCAGCCCGGAGTTTGCATATACAGCGGAAAAATGGGCTTCCCTGCGGGATAATATGCTGGAGTTTGAGGAGCTTGCGGATCTGGTCCATGAGTACAACAACACAGTGATCCAGAACCAGATAGAATACAATGACTACAGAGGGGATACCAAGGATGATATATCAGAAGATTATTACGATGCAGCGGATGATATATACGGAAACCTGAATTATCCGGATTCGGATGATGAAAACTACGCCAGCAGCCTCTCCTCCTATTTAAGCGGGCAGATCCAGGCAGACAACCTGCGGGAGCAGGGGGACGACAATGTGGACGACGGAGATATCAAGAAGCTGGGATACGACCAGACGGAGATGAGTCTGGTCAAACAGGCCCAGGAGCTGATGATCAGCTACTGGAGCCAGCGCCACAGCCTGGAAAGCCTGCAAAAGACAAAGGAGCAGGCAGAGTCCTCCTACAATTCCACAGTGACCAAGCAGAGTGCGGGCATGGCCACCCAGGCCCAGGTGCTCTCTGCGGAGAAGGCGGTGACATCCGCTGCCGCCTCCCTTCTCTCAGCCGAATCCAGCCTGGCAAAGACAAAAGAAAGCCTCTGCCTGCTGCTGGGCTGGACTTACGGAGCAGAGGTGGAGATTGGGGAGACGCCGGAACCGGATCTGGAGGCAGTGGACGCCATTGACCTGGATTCAGATGTAAAAAAGGGGCTGGAAGCCAGCTATGAGCTGAAGATCCTGGAAAAAAAGGCAGGCAATGCCCAGAGCAGTTCCAAGAAGGAGAGCCTGCAGGAGGACTTAAAGAGCGCCAGGGAGACCGCTGCGGCAAACATTAAGGCAGCGTACCGGAGCCTGGTTCTAGCCAGGTCGGACTATGAGCAGGCAGAACAGGCCTATGCCATTGAGAAGAACACCATGGATACGGCGGAGCGCCAGCTGCAGGCAGGCACCATAACCAGAAATGATTACGCAGCCCAGCAGTCCTCCTGCACCACAGCCCAGGTAAACGCCCAGACAAAAAGGCTGGCGTTACTGGAAGCGCAGCTGGAATACAGCTGGTCCGTCAATGGGCTGGCGTCCACGTCAGCGTAAGGGGGTGCTGGTTTGCAGAATAAAAAGAGAGCATTGGGGCGCCTGTTTTGTACGGCGCTTCTGACAGTAACAGTAATGGCTCCGGCGGATGTCCTGGCCCAGGCGGCCGAAGCGGGCCAGGCGGAAGCGGGCCAGGCGGAAGCGGGCCAGGCGGAAGCGGGCCAGACCGAAGTCAGTCAGGCCGAAGCCGGACAGACCGAAGTCAGTCATGCCAAAGCCGGACAGACTGGTGTTGTCATCGAGTATGGGAATCTGAGAGAACTGCTGAAGTCAGGGAATCCGGATCTGAAGCGGAGCTACGATGACTATGAGAGGAATGTGGCAGACTATCAGGAGATGTGGGATGTGATGAAAAGGGCCCAGGGCAATCTGGAAGACAAAGCGGAAGCGGCAGAGGAGTCCGGCGGCCAGGACCAGGCGCTGTACACCTCCAACGCCTCCATGCTGAAGAACTCGGCCAGCCGCATTTACAAGCAGCTCCAGAACATGACCAGCACCAAAAGCACAAGAAGCCTGGAAAAATCCGCAGATTCCTACACCCTGGCCGCGCAGACTATCATGAATTCCTATTTACAGATGGCAGGCACTGTCAAAGCCCGCTCAAAAAGTGTGGAAGCCCTGACCGCAGTCTGTCAGGAGACGGCCAGAAAGCAGAGCGTTGGTTCAGCTACCCAGTCGGATGTGCTGGCCGCCCGGAACCAGCTGGATCAGGCAACCAATTCCCTCCAGACCTTGGAAGAACAAACCCTGCAATTAAAACGCAGGCTGTTTACCATGCTGGGCCTGGGGGAGGAGAGCAGTGCGGTGATCGGCCCGGTTCCGGAGCCGGATCTGGCGGCTATTGAGGCCATTGACTACGAGGCGGACAGGGAGAAAGCCATAGGCAACAACCAGGACGTCCAGACAGCCCGCCACTCCCAGGCAGGCGGCACAGCAGGCTACAACCGCAGATTTAAACAGGTGGATGAGGCCGAGGGCACGGCTGAGGCCGGTTTTCTGGCCGCCTACCAGGAACTGCTGGTGAAAAAGACCGAATACCAGGCCGCTGCGGCGGACTATGACAGCGCCCTCATAAGCTATCAGTCCCTGGAGCGGCGCCGTCAGGTCGGACTCCTGGGAAATGCGGAATACCTCCAGGGGGAAGCCGAGTATTTGGAGCAAAAAGCGGCATGGGAATCCGCCGCCATGAACCTGGTGCAGGCATACGAGAACTACCAGTGGGAGGTCAAGGGCGTCTCATAGGATGCCTGCAGTCTTAAACAGGCGATACCCGGCGGCCCGCTCGTAATGCGGCCCGCTCCGTAATGCGGCCCGCTCCGTAATGCGGCCCGCTCCGTTATACGGCCCGCTCCAGAATGCGGCCCGCTCCGGAACGGGAAACCGGCCGCCCGGCCGCCTTACAGCCAGTTCACCGTCTACAACAGTAAAACGCTGCGTTCCACAATCATTTCCCGGAACGCAGCGTTTTTGCATATACAGAATCAGTTTCCACACTCAATACTGATCTCATTGAATTTTTTCAGAATATCGTCAATATCCACCTGTGTCTTTTCTTCACCGGCCTTATCCAGCACGGCATTCCCCTGGTGCATCATCAGGAGCCGGTTCCCATACTCCACAGCGTAGCGCAGGTTGTGGGTCACCATGATGGTGGTCAGCTGCTTCTCGCGGACGATCTGTCCGGTAAGCTCCATAATGGTCTCAGCTGTCTTGGGGTCCAGGGCGGCTGTATGCTCATCCAGGATCAGAAACTCGATAGGGGTCATGGTGGACATCAGAAGAGCCATGGCCTGGCGCTGACCGCCGGAGAGAACCCCTACCTTTACGTCCATTTTGTCCTCCAGGCCAAGCCCCAGGGATTTCAGGTTCTCCCGGTAATAGTCCACCCGGCGGCGGTTGGTGCCAGGGCGGAGACTGAAGGCCCTGCCCTTGTTGTCTGCCAGGGACATATTCTCCAGGATCGTCATGGTGGGACAGGTGCCCATGGCCGGATTCTGATAGACCCTGCCGATGCGGCGCTGCCGTTTATACTCAGGCATCCTGGTGATGTCCTGGCCGCCCACCAGAATCCGGCCGTCATCCAATGGGATGCTTCCGCAGATCAGGTTTAAGAGGGAGGTTTTTCCGGAGCCGTTGCTGCCTACCACGGACACAAACTGCTGATCCTCAATGGTCAGATTAAAATCCTCAAACAGGCACATTTCGTTGACTGTCCCCGCGTTGTAATACTTATGGATGTGCTTCAGCTCAAGCATGTTTCTTCACCTTCTTTCGCCCGTTGCCGCTGATTATCAGAATCACCAGGAATAGGATGGCAGTAATCAGTTTCAGATCTGAAGCCACAATAGGGATGGTGAGGATGAATTTGCCCAGCGGGTACTGTCCGCCCAGATTGATGGCAATTGCGACACAAGCCTTATAAACGATGGAACCAACGATGACCGCGGTGGTGGATTTCACAAAACCGAACCGTTTAAACAGCTGGATGCCGATGATTACATTGGCCAGACCGTTGACAATGGTTCCCGTGCCGATGGAAATCTCAAAGAACCCTGCTTTCTGGCAGTAAACGCTGCCTGCCAGGGCGGCGAAGCCGTTGGCGATTGCCAGCCCTAAGATCTTCACCATTCCCTTATCCTTGGCCAGGGAGGTCACCAGCACGTCGTTGTCACCGGCGGCCCGCAGCAGATACCCGGACTTTGTCTTAAGATACAGATCCAGAAGGATCTTACAGATCAGGACAATGACCAGCAGAATCAGCATCACGGTGTAGGGCTTCAGCGCGGCAGGAACCGCCTGATCCAAAAAAGCATTGCTGAAAATGCTGTCCTGGCTGGATATGGACAGGTTGGCCCTGCCTGCCACCCTTAAGTTGATAGAATAGAGGGCGGTCATGACAATGATCCCTGAGAGCAGGTCCCTCACCTTCAGCTTTACATGGATCAGTCCGGTGCAGCAGCCCGCCAGCGCTCCCACGAAAAAGGAGAGGAACAGGGCGGCTACTGGGGTGATCTTCCCGATAAAGGGAAGCCCGTTTGCAATCCCCGCGGCTGTGAGAGCAGCCCCCAAGGGAAATGTGCCGTCCACGGACAGGTCCGGAAAGTCCAATATTTTGTAGGTGATGTATACGCCCAATGCCATGATGGCGTACACAAGGCCGTCCTCGATGATACCCAGAAAAATTGTTGACATGATCGTCCTCCGTGATAGATATTACTGTGCGATAGCGTCGAACATCTCAGCTGCACTGGAAGTCAGAGACTCCGGAAGGGTGAGGCCAAGGGTTTCCGCCACTTTGGTATTGCCGTAGAATGCAGCTTCTTTTAATACTTCATAGTTTAATTCGCTGGCCTTTGCTTCGCCCTTCAATACCTTGGCGGCCATCACGCCTGTCTGGCGTCCCAGCTCAATGTAGTCCAGACCCATGGCAGCCAGGCAGCCTTTCTTGACCTGCTCGATCTCGCTTCCAAATACGGGAATGTTCTTGGCAGCGGCCTTGTCAAGGATAATATTTAAGGAGGCAACTACTGTGTTGTCGGTCAGGTTGGTGATACAGTCCACCTTGCTGATCAGGCTGTCGGCGGCGATGGAAACGTCGGCCGAGGAGGAGATGCCTGTGGTCACAATCTCAAAGCCGTAGTTTGGAGCCAGCTCCTTGTATTCCTTGATGGTGGACTCGGAGTTTACCTCGCTGGTGGTGTACATGATACCGATGGTCTTGGCCTCAGGCAGGATCTCGCGGATCATTTTTAACTGGGCTTCCACAGGCAGCTTGTCGCTGGTGCCGGTGATTTCGCCTACGGGTGTGCCGTCCGCATTAGCCAGATCAGCGGCCACGGGATCAGTTACGGCGGTAAAGATCACCGGAATGTCGGATTTCTTAGCCACACTGTAGCAGGACTGGGCCATGGGAGTTGCGATGCCGCACATCAGGTCCACTCCCTTGCCGGCAAAGGTGGTGGCGATCTGTCCTGCGATGCCGCCGTCTGTCAGGGAGTTTTCATAGATAATCTCCAGGTTCTTGCCCTCCTCGATTCCCTCCTCCTTCAGGCCTAAGAGAAAGCCCTCGCGGCAGTTGTCCAGGGAGCCGTGCTCTGCAAACTGGCCGATGCCGATGGTGTAGGTCTTGCCGTCCGCGTCTGCGGCCTGGTTTCGGCAGCGGATGTGGCCTCCGCGGAGGTCTCGGCGGCAGTACCTTCAGCAGTGGTCTGCTGGGTTGTGGGGGCTGTGGAACTTTCTGTGGATGGAGCGGCTGAGATACAGCCGGTGAGAGCAGCTGCGCTGAGCGCTGCTGTTAACAGGATTGCCATTGATTTTTTCATAATTTGTTTCCTCCTTGAATTGTGTATTAGAATAAAAGCAGTAAAATGTCGGATGGGTGTGGGATGAGGGCCGCGTCTCTTTTGAGTACAAAAAAAGCCCCAACAACAGCTAAGCATAATGCTTAATTGTTATTGAGACGAATTAAATCCGCGGTGCCACTCAATATTGACTGTCACAGACAGCCCACTCTTCACATACCAACATATGTGCCGCAATGCTAACGGGTGCGGAAGCCGTCGGTCCATACGTGGATAAAATCCTTTCAGGACCGCCCTCGAAAGTCCATTCAGCTGCCGGCCCTATACCGCAATTCCACCACATGCGGCTCTCTGTGATAATGCCTTGGGAGCTTACTCCTCTTTCTCAACGGTTTGTGTTATTAAACCGTATCTTAATACAGAACTATTTGTTTGTCAATAGTAAATTGAAAAATAATCCAAACTAATAC
>OKVW01000565.1_pt1 | contig 21040 bp, 21 predicted proteins | sample 1606991 | NCBI WGS metagenome assembly OKVW01 (sample SAMN03281021, study PRJEB24777) | human gut metagenome | isolation source: fecal sample PR177 from 1 month old male Malay infant, vaginal delivered...
ACGATATGGCAGGCGATGAAGAGGGGTCCTGGAAGACCACCTTTGAGGGGGCAGGATACCAGGTGACTTGTCTGGTGCGCGGTCTCGGCGAGATGGAAGGCATCCAGCAGCTCTTTGTGGAGCATGCACAGGCGGCAGTGGACAGCCTGGCGAAATAAGATCTTAATGATTTAGGGCGGTCGGAGAAGTTGTGCTGATCGCCCTTTTAAAGGTGGAGCGATTATGAGAATTCAGAAAATGCAGGTTTGCGCAGTGGTATTTGCTGCGGCACTGTTTGCCGTGGGCTGCGGTTCTAAGGAAACAGGGGCCGCCGGGGAGGCGCCGGTAACGGCAACAACGGTGCTGGAAAGTGCCGGGGCTGAGGCGGCGGAGAAAGCTGAGGCGGCGCCTGGGGCCAAAACATCGGCTGAGGCGGCGGATGGGACTGATGTAACGTCGGCGGATGCGGCCGCCGCCAAGGAAACGGCTGCCGTCCAGAAAGTTGTGGAAGATGGCATGACGCCCATCTATGGTAAACAGATCAGGGACGGGGTATACCAGGTGAAGGCAGACTCCAGCTCCAATATGTTTAAGATCACCGCCTGCCGGCTCACAGTTAAGGACGGCGCCATGACAGCTGTTATGACCATGAGCGGCACCGGGTATTTAAAATTGTTCATGGGAACCGGCGTGGAGGCTGTTAATGCCTCTGAGGGGGATTATATCCCCTATGTGGAGACCGCTGATGGGACACATACATTTGAGGTGCCTGTGGAGGCCCTGGATAAGGGAATCGACTGCAGCGCCTTCAGCAGGAACAAAGAGACATGGTATGACCGGGTTCTGGTGTTCCGGGCCGACTCCCTTCTCATGGAGGCATTTACCGAGGGGACGCTGACCACAGCGGAGAGCCTGGAGCTGGAGGATGGCATGTATACGGCAAAGGTGACTCTGGGCGGCGGTTCAGGAAGGGCTTCCGTGGAATCCCCGGCTGCACTCAGGGTGGAGGACGGCAAAGTCTATGCAACCATCATCTGGGGCAGCGCCAACTATGACTATATGAAGGTGGGAGAGGAGAAATATGACCTCATAAACACAGAAGGGAATTCCACATTTGAGATTCCTGTGGCTGGGTTTGACTGGAAGCTTCCGGTGATTGCAGACACCATTGCCATGAGCCAGCCTCATGAGGTTGAATACACCCTGTCCTTTGATTCTGCATCACTGAAAAAGGCTGAATGATGAGATATTGTAAATTACTGACCTGTTTTGCGGCGGTTGGAATGGTGATGGGCGCTGTCTTTGGATGTTCATTTTCCGCTCCGACACAGCCCTCCTCTTTGGCCCAGCCCGGGGCCCCGGCCCGGGCGGCTACCGCAGAATCCGCCTCTGACGCTGCCGCGGATACGTGGAGCGGTATGAAGATTGACCACACCATGGAACTCCTTTACGCCAACCAGTTTTCCGTGGATTATTATGAGAACGGCTGCGCCATGATCACAGTCAATGAGGGCGGACGTTTCCTGGTGGTGCCCGGGCACACGGAAACACCCCAGGGGCTTCCCGCAGATGTGACGGTGATCAGACAGCCCCTTCAGAATATCTATCTGGTGGCCACCTCTGCCATGGATCTGTTCTCCAGCCTGGACGGTGTGGATACCATCACCCTGTCCGGCACTGATGCCTCCGGCTGGTACATTGAGGCGGCCAGGCAGGCGATGGAGGAGGGGAGGATGATCTATGCGGGCAAGTACAATGCCCCGGACTATGAGCTGATCCTGTCAAAGTCCTGTGATCTGGCCATTGAATCCACCATGATTTACCACTCCCCCGAGGTCGGGGAACAGCTGGAGAAGCTGGGCATCCCCGTATTCGTTGAGCGGTCCAGCTATGAGAGCCATCCCCTGGGAAGAATGGAGTGGATCAAGCTCTACGGCGTGTTGCTGGGCAGGGAGGACCTGGCTGAGCGCCGTTTTGAGGAGCAGATGGACGGCCTGAAAGAAGTGATGGACCAGCAGGCCACGGGCAAGACGGCAGCATTTTTCTATATCAGCTCCAACGGGTATGTCAATGTGAGAAAATCCGGGGATTACGTGACTAAAATGATCCAGCTGGCGGGTGGAATCTATGTGCCCCAGGGGCTGGGGGAGAATGAAAATGCGCTGTCCACCATGAATATGCAGATGGAAGCTTTCTACGCGGCGGCAAAGGATGCAGACTACATCATCTACAACAGTACCATTGACGGGGAGCTGAATTCCATGGATGAACTTCTGGCCAAGAGCAGCCTGATGTCCAATTTTAAGGCTGTAAAAGAGGGTCATGTGTGGTGCACGGAGAAAAACCTGTTCCAGGAGACCATGGGGCTGGGCAATATGATCCTGGACATCCACCGGATTCTGACTGAGGAGACGCCTGATCCGGGTGAGATGACCTATTTGTACCAGCTGCACTGAACGGAGGCGCCTGATTGATGATAAAAAGAACAAATATGAGATGCGGCATCTCATTTCTCCTTCTGACAGCCGCACTGTGCTTCCTGTTTATCTGGAATATCAATTCCGGCAGCGTCCATCTGTCCGTGGGTCAGATCTGGTCCATTCTGTTTCATGGGGCAGGGGAGGAGACCGCGTACCACATTGTGTGGGATATCCGCCTTCCCCGCATCCTGGCGGCTGCAGTTCTGGGAGGGGCGCTGTCTGTCTCAGGCTTTCTGCTGCAGACCTTTTTCTCCAACCCCATTGCAGGCCCTTTTGTGCTGGGAATCTCTTCCGGGGCAAAGCTGGTGGTATCCATGGTCATGATCCTGCTGCTGGGCAGGGGGATAGCCGCCAGCTCGGCGCTCATGATCCTGGCGGCCTTTGCCGGGGCCATGATTTCCATGGGCTTTGTGCTCCTGATATCAGGGAAGGTGAAGAAGATGTCCATGCTGGTAATCTGCGGTGTGATGAACAGCTATATCTGCTCTGCGATCACTGATTTTGTGATCACCTTTGCCGACGATGCCAACATTGTTAATCTTCACAACTGGTCCATGGGCAGCTTTTCCGGTATGTCATGGGAGAACATAAGGGTAATGGCCGCAGTGGTGTTCCTGTCCCTGATTCTGGTGTTCCTGATGGCCAAGCCAATCGGCGCATACCAGATGGGGGAGGTCTACGCCCAGAATATGGGCGTGAACATCCTTCGGTTCAGGGTGGCGCTGATCCTGCTGTCCAGCATCCTGTCTGCCTGCGTAACCGCTTTCGCAGGTCCCATATCATTTGTGGGCATCGCAGTTCCCCATCTGGTGAAAAGCCTGTTTAAGACGGCCAGGCCCATTCTGGTGATCCCCGGATGTTTCCTGGGCGGCGCGGTATTCTGCCTGTTCTGCGATCTGATCGCCAGGACGGTATTTGCGCCCACGGAGCTAAGCATCAGCTCTGTCACCGCAGTTCTGGGGGCGCCCATTGTGATTTATATGATGGTGCGGAATAAGAAAACGATGCAGTGAGGAGGGATTACATGACGCAAGATTTCATTTATACGGAAAATATGACCGTTGGATATGGCAAGATCCCTCTGATCCGCCAGATTGAACTCCACGTGAGGCGGGGAGAGATCGTGACCCTGATCGGCCCCAACGGAGCGGGGAAATCCACCATTTTAAGAAGTGTGATCCGGCAGCTGGGCCTGTTGGACGGTGCCGTGTACCTGGGCGGCCGGTCCATGGAGAAAATGCCGGAGCGGCAGATTGCAAGGCAGCTGTCCGTGCTGATGACAGAGCGGATCCACCCAGAGCTGATGACCTGCCGGGACGTGGTGGGCACCGGGCGCTACCCCTATACGGGGAGAATGGGCATATTGACGGCCCAGGACAGGGAAAAGGTGCAGGAGGCCCTCATGCTGGTCAATGCCACAGAGATCGCGGACCGGGATTTCTCGGAGATCAGCGATGGCCAGAAGCAGAGAATCCTTCTGGCCCGGGCCGTCTGCCAGGAGCCCCAGGCCATTGTGCTGGACGAACCCACTTCCTTTCTGGATATCCGGCACAAGCTGGAGCTTCTGACCATATTAAAGGATTTAGTATGTGAAAAAAAGGTGGCTGTACTCATGTCCCTCCATGAGCTGGACCTGGCGCAGCGGCTCTCCGACTACATTGTATGTGTCAATGGGAATACCATTGAGCGCTGCGGTACACCTGAGGAGATCTTCACCTCCTCCTATATTACCAGACTGTATGGAATCACAAAGGGAAGCTTCCATGCAGAGCTGGGCTGCCTTGAGATGGAGCCGGTGAGGGGCACCCCAAAGGTGTTTGTCATCGGCGGAAACGGGAGCGGGATACCTGTCTACAGAAGGCTGCAGCGTCAGGGCATCCCCTTTGCGGCCGGCATCCTCCATGAAAACGATATGGAGTATCCGGTAGCCAAGGCTCTGGCCGCCGAGGTAATCTCAGAGCAGCCCTTTGAGCCAATCAGGCAGGATACATATGAGCGCGCAGCAGCCCTGCTGGATACCTGCCAGCAGGTTGTCTGCTGTCTGACAAAGTTTGGAACAATGAATGAAAAAAACCGGCAATTGGCCGATTTGGGAAAGAGGAAAGAACCATGGGAAAAATGTATGGAATCGGTGTAGGGCCGGGAGATCCGGAGTTACTGACTTTAAAGGCGCACCGGATTCTAAATGAGGCTGATGTCATATTCTGCCCGGAGAAGAAAATGGGGGCCGGCAGCTTTGCCTTTGATATTATCAAAGGGCTGCTGGACAATGGGAAGGCCGAGATTGTGAATCTGGTGTACCCCATGCATTATCATGGGGCTAAGCTTCAGGAAATGTGGGAGAAAAATGCCCTCAGCATAGCAGAACATCTGCAGGGGGACCGGATGGGGGCTTTTATTACCCTGGGTGATCCGGCTGTGTACAGCACCTTCATGTACACCCTGCCCTATATTGAAAAAGCAGGCGTCACCGTGGAGGTGGTCCCGGGCATCCCCTCCTTCTGCGCAGTGGCAGGTTCAATGAAAATGCCCCTTGTGGCCTGGGATGAGGATCTGATTGTGGTACCTGTCCGCAAGAACAGCGGGGAAGATCTGGGAAGGGTTCTGCGGGAGCACGACAATGTGGTGCTGATGAAGCCCTCCACCGACCAGCAGGCACTGGTCAGCGCACTGAGGGAGAACCAGCTGGAGGACCGGTTCGTGCTGGTCACCAAGTCGGGCACTGGTGAAGAACGGATGGTCACAGATTTTGCGGAGCTGGAGCAGTATGAGATCCCCTATCTGTCCACAGTCATCGTCAAGAGGCAGGGAAGGTGAACCGATGATCATATGTAAGGACCTCTGCAAGCGTTTTGGATCAGTGGACGCGGTGAAGGGCATCTCCATGGAGGTGCCGGACGGTACATTTCTGGGGCTGCTGGGGCCAAACGGAGCTGGTAAGACCACACTGATGCGCATGATGACCGGGCTTCTGGTACCGGACTCCGGCTCCGTGTCATTTGACGGCCGGACCATGGACAGGAGCGCCGTTAACGTGAAACAGTCCATCGGCGTAACAAGCCAGCACATCAACCTGGACAAGGAGCTGACTGTGGAGGAAAATATGGAGTTCACGGGACGCCTTTACCGGATGAGTAAAGGGGAGATTGCTGCCTCCACGGACCGGCTGCTGGCATTTCTGGGACTTGACAGCGTGCGGGGGCGCGTAGCCCAGAACCTGTCCGGGGGGATGAAACGCAAGCTGATGATCGCCAGATCCCTGATCCACAATCCGCGCTACCTGTTCCTGGATGAGCCCACTGTGGGCATCGATCCCAATGCCAGGCGGGACATCTGGGAGTTTCTGCATATGCAGCACAGGGAGGGAAAGACAATCCTTCTGACCACCCATTACATAGAGGAGGCCCAGCATCTCTGCAATGACGTGATGCTCATGGACGGCGGGGCAATATTCAGGGAAGACACACCGGAGGGGCTGATCTCAGAGATAGGGCCTTATAAACTGGAGTATGATACAGGAGAAAAGCTGGAATCAGAGTTTTTCCAGGATCTGTCAGAGGCCAAGGGACGCTCGGCAGAGCTGGAATTCCCCTGCAGCGTCCGCCCGTCCACTCTTGAGGATGTGTTTTTTCACTATACAAACAAGGGGGTGGAGGGATGGAAATAACCACAATCCTGTGGAGAGAATGGCTGTTTCTTAAGAGGCGGTTCTGGCGGGTTACATTTTCGCAGATGGTATCGCCGCTGCTGTACTTCGTGACCTTTGGCATGGGCCTTGGACGGATGATGGATGTAAACGGCCAGCCGTATCTCCACTACCTAATTCCGGGCCTTCTGGCCATGACCACCATGCGTAACAGCTATACCTCCGTATCCACGCGCATCAGCGTTATGCGCCTTCATGAGAAAAGTTTTGAATGCTATTTTTATTCCCCAACCAGGATGTACCTGCTGGCTGTGGGGCATATTCTGGCCGGCGCCCTGCGGGGGATGTATTCAGGGATATTTATTCTCATATTGGGGGCTGTGTCCGGGGCCAGGCTGAACTTTAACCTATGGCTCCTGATTGCTGTTGCCCTCAATTCCCTGATATTCTCCGCGCTGGGCTTCTTCGCGGCCATGATTATAGAAAGCCACTATGACATGAACAATTTCACCAATATTGTCATTACTCCCATGTCCTTTCTGTGCGGGACATTTTTTTCACTGGACGGTATCCCCACGGCCCTGAAATGGCTGGTTAATGTGATGCCGCTGACCCATACTACGCGGCTGATCCGGGAACTCTCCTCGGGCGGCGGCGTCAACTGGATTTCCATGGCTGTTTCGGTGCTGTTTGTGATCCTGCTGACAGCCTGCTCTGTGCGGGAATGTTACCGGGCGTGATGGCGGCAGGCTGTGTGGCATGAGCCGCCTCCTTTCATCCTGTGAACGCCGGCAAGAGTGAACACGGCCAGGTACAGACCGCAGATCAGAAAAAAAATAGGGGTATTCTGCCCCAGCACATCCTCTGAGCGGTTGGAATTCATTCCCAAAAGCATCAGGGAGTAGGGGAAGCAGATACCTGGTTTAGTATTGGCTGCCAGCAGTCCAGCCACGCCTCCCACCAGGCCAATGGCAATGGGTGTGGCGAAATTCCGTATCTCCGTAGCAATGAAAAACTGCAGGGAGGCAATGACAGCAGCCCCCGCCATGCCCCGGACAATCCAGGAGAATATATGGGCGGAAGGCAGGCCGGGAAGCCCTGCCATCTTACCTGCCGCCAGAAAAAGGATTGTGAACCACAGCTGGGTCAGGACGGAGAGAATACAGACCAGGGCGAATTTGGACAGATAAATGGTGCTGTGTGATACAGGGGCGGAGAAGAGGGCATTGCGGCAGCTGTTGAAATTCTCATGCCGCCACAAAAAAGCACAGTATGCCCCTATTAGCGGTGCATAGAAAAAAGTGGTGTAAAACAGGGTCACCTGGGTCCAGAGGGAGTACCATTCCGATTCCAGCAGATCCAGATTGGACAGGTAATTGCCGCTTCCCAGCAGGATGGGGATGACGGGAATCAGCACAAATGCAGGCCAGATCAGGGTCCCTTTACATTTCATACTTTCACAATAAATTGCTTTTCCTAACATGAGTGTTCCTCCTCGTTACGAGCACTTAGCGCCTGTCTTGTAGGCGGTTACGTGCGATACATGTCACTGGCACTTAGTGAGGTATTCCACGAACTTAGTGCAGTGGCTCGTTACGAGCACTTAGCGCCTGTCCTGTAGGCGGTTACATGGTTTCACGGACCGTTTTCAGAAAATGTTTCCGGCCGCGGCAATACAGAACGGCTGTGGCGGCAATCAAAATCAGGCCCGGCAGAACGGGATATTTATACCAGTAATAGGTGCTGTATCTGGCCGCCTTATCATAATCCAGCCCGGTATTGCACAGCGCTGCATAATAGCCCCAGGGAATCAGATACCGGAGAGGCCACTGGTACAGGAACCAGGAAAACAGTCCCGCAAAGGTTCCGCCGATACTCAGAAAAACAGGCGTCAGCTGGTTGGTGTATCGGAGGGAGAGATTCAGCTGCAGGATGAAAATGCAGAGTGCGGGCAGATATATGGACAGGTATAAACTCACCAGGCGGGGCATTGCAACAGCACCAAATGGTGTGGTAAGGATCCTGAACAGGACAGCCTGCAGCAGGCTGAACACCGTCAGCCAGAATCCCCCCACCATCACCTTTCCACGGTAAATATGTTCCGGTTTCTGTATGGTGCAGAGCCATTTATAGGTATCGCCCATCTGTTCCATATCGCACATTCTGCTGGCCAGAACCGCCACCATAACAGGGCAAAGGATGGTGTTCATCAAAAGCAGGTTAGTGAACACCACAGCGGATACATCGTTTGTCTTTGACGCATCCAAGTCCTTTATGCACCAGTACATCCAGGCGGTAATAACCACAAATGTCATAAAAAACATGGCCGGTATGTGCCTGTGGCGCAGTTTGCGCATCTCCAGGCCGAATTCCATTCTTCTCGTCATAGTCCTGTCTCCTTTACCATCCCAAGATAAATGTCCTCCAGGCTCTGGGTCCGTTCCTGGATTCGGTACAGGTCGATTCCCTTTTCCCACAGCAGGCGGAGGAGGCTGCTGAGAACGGAATCTTCAAGAAGCGGAAGCACCATCCCCTCCTCTGCAGAATACTGCACATCAGACATGCCGGGCTGAGCTTTTAACAGCTTTACAGCCTCCTCATTTGCGGAGGTGCGGATAAGGAGCCGGCGCAGGCTTCTGGACCGAAGACTGGAGAGGGTATCCTGAAAGATCAGCTGGCCGCCGGAGATAATGCCGATGTGATCCGCCATCTGCTCCATCTCAGACAGGAGATGGCTGGACACCATGACAGTCATACCGTACTGCGCGGGCAGGTTTTTCACCATTTCCCGCATCTCATGGATGCCTGCAGGGTCCAGCCCGTTGGTTGGCTCATCTAAAAGCACCAGCCCGGGGGAGCCTAACAGGGCGTTGGCCAGCCCCAGCCGCTGTTTCATACCCAGAGAATAGTGAGCCGTTTTTTTCTCTTTCTGGCTGTCCAGACGGACAATGGACAAGACCCGGTCAATCTCACGGCCAGGGAGTCCGCGCAGCATACAGCTGATCTGTAGGTTTTCATATGCAGTGAGATTCCCATAATAGGAAGGATTCTCTATGAGGGAACCTACCTGCTTCAATATGGATATGCGGCTGGTGTCATTCATCTCCCGGCCGCCTATGAAAATAGTTCCGCCATCCCGCCGGACCAGGCCCAGCAGCATTTTCATGGCCGTGCTTTTACCGGCTCCGTTGGGGCCCAGGAACCCATAGATAGACCCCTCAGGTATGTGGAGATCCAGATGGTCCACTGCAGGCTTTCCGTGGTAGTTTTTCGTAAGCTGATGGGTCTCAATGATAGTTTGTGCCATATATATATCCTCCTCGTCGCGATCAATTGCTGATTACAGAATAACGCCTTCTCCTTATCACAGCCTTTTCTTAACCTTAAATTTCCCTTAATTAATCCGAATTGGTCTTCCAGCGGCAGATAAATCCGATATAATGGAGGCAAAGGCAGGTGTGGCATGAAATTAAAGGATGCAAGAATATTAATTGTAGATGACAATGAGGAGTTGTGCCGTCTGGTGCAGAATATATGTGGGCAGGAGGGATTTACCCGGGTGGAGACAGCCGGTTCCTGCTGTGAGGCAGAAAAAAAGCTGGCTGGACAGGCCGTGGATTTCCTGGTATTAGATGTAAACATGCCCGGGGAGGATGGATTCTCCTTTTTCCAGCGAATGAAGCCTGTGATGGAAGAGCAGCGGATACCGGTGTTGTTTCTCTCGGCCAGGGACCAGGATGAGGACCGGCTGCAGGGATTGGGGCTGGGGGCTGACGACTATATGACTAAGCCCTTTCTTCCAAAGGAACTGATATTGCGGATTATGGCCATCCTGCGGCGGACCTACCGTCTGGAGGAGCCCAATAACAGCAGCTGGCGCCTGGGCAGCCGCGAGGTGGACCTGGCAGCCGGAATTGTGCGCCTGCTGGACGGCTCAGGGAGGACGATACAGCTGACCAACAAGGAATACCAGCTGCTGAAGCTTTTTTTGGAGAACCGGGGAAGGATACTGACCTTTGATCTGCTGTCGGAGTCAGTATGGGGAGAAAACTACTATGATTATGAGAATACCCTGATGGTTCATATCCGCAAGCTGCGGGAGAAGATTGAGGAGAAGCCCTCTGAGCCTGCATTTTTAATCACAGTGAAAGGGTTAGGGTACCGGATGAATAAATGAAAAGCCTGATGAAGATTTACATTAACTATATCGCCACGGCTCTGGGGCTTATTTTAGTTTTTATAGTGGTGCAGATGGGAATCCTTGGAATTATAACGATTAAGCTATACGGCAGTGAAAGCAGCTCCGGGAAATACTCGATCCGCCAGGTATACGGCGCCCTGGAGGCAGGTGAACAGGCAGCGGTTGCAGAGCTGGAAGGGTTAAATGCTTCCTTCGCCATACTTCTGGACCCATCCGGCCAGCCGGTTTGGACATATCAGCTGCCGGAGCATTTAAATCATGTATATACGGTTTCAGAGGTTGCTTCCTTTACCCGCTGGTACCTGGACGATTATCCTGTATCTGTGTGGGGAGGGGACAGGGGACTTCTGGTGGTGGGTTATCCCCGTGGAAGCGTCTGGAATTACAGCATTCATAAGGATATGAAGGCAATGGAGGGAATCATGACATTTTTCTCTCTGAGCTTTATCAGCACCCTTGCGGGGGCTGTGCTGATTCTGGCAGTCTCGGGATACCGGTATTACCGGAAGATGCGGGTGATGACTGATGCCATAGACCGTCTGGCTTCCGGCGGCAGCGTACATCTGCCGGAAAACGGAACTATGAAGGAGATCGCTGGGGCCCTCAACCGTACCTCCGACCGTCTGACCAGCCAGCGCCTGGAGCTGGAGCGGCGGGATGAAGCCCGCACGGAATGGATCAGCGGCGTTTCTCACGATATCCGGACCCCCTTGTCACTGGTTATGGGGTACGCAGATATGATTGAAAACCAGCCGGCAGAAGAAGCTGAGATGCAGAAGCGGGCGGCATTGATCCGAAAGCAGAGTATCCGCATCCGCAGCCTCATTGAGGACTTGAACCTGACCTCCAAGCTGGAGTACAACATGCAGCCACTGCGTCTGAAGACAATCTCCCCGGCGGCAGTGCTGCGCCGTGTGGCGGCAAATCTGTTAAATTCCATGGAGCAGCCCCAGGAATATCCGTTATCTATCAGTATTGAGCCGGAATTCGAGGCATTTTCCATGGAGGGTGATGAACAGCTGCTGTTTCGGGCCTTCCTTAACATCCTGGGGAACTCGGTCCGGCACAATGAGAGGGGATGCAGGCTGAAGATTCTGGCTGTGCTGGAGAACAGGCGTCCAAGGATCTGCTTTGGAGATAGTGGCAGCGGGATTCCTGAGAACGTCTGCCGTTTTATCAATACAGGGGAGAAGCCGGAAGAGGGCGTTCATGTGATGGGGCTGCGTATTGTCAAGCAGATCGTTGAGGCGCACGGTGGAACAGTCCGGGCTGGGAGCAGCGGGATTGACGTGCGCCTGTAGTGGATTTAATCTTCAGCTGCGCTTTTGATATTGAGATGTTTTCCGACAGTCAGCTGAACTTGGCTGCCTGCGCCGGGCGCAGAGTGGATTGTCACACCATAATCCGGTCCATAGTAAAGCTTCAGCCGTTGGTCTACATTCCGAATACCTACGCTGCCTGAGGGGGACGGTCCTTCTGTCACTGCAGCGGGATCGAATCCCACGCCATTGTCTGATACAGTAAAGATCAGCCGTTCACTGTCCTCGCTCACGTTTATGGCAACCAGGCCCGGGCGGTTCAGCGGTTTGATTCCGTGATAGATGCTGTTTTCCACAATTGGCTGGAGAATGATTTTGGGAACCGTATAGTCCAGCAGCGCCTCAGGGGCGTTGATTTCATAGCTGAGTTTTTGCTCATACCGCTCCTTTTGGATGTAGAGATACTGGCGCACATGTTCCAGCTCATCCTCCACAGTGACCAGTTCCCGTCCGCCGCTGAGCGAGAGACGAAAGAACGAGGCCAGGGACTTGGTGAGGGCGATGACCTTTGTGCTGTCGTTGAACTCGGCCATCCAGACAATGGTGTCCAGGGTATTGTAGAGAAAATGGGGATTGATCTGGCTGACCAGAGCGCTTAACTCGGCCTGGCGGAGCGTCTGTTCCTTATCCGTGATCTCATCCATCAGTTCCCGGATGCGGCGGATCATCCGGTTATAATTGCCGGCCAGCAGTTCCACCTCATAGAAACTGTTTTGGCGCACGCTGACTTCTGCCAGCTTCTCAATCTCGCTCATGCCGTGTTCCAAATCAGCCATTGGGGTGGAAAGGCGGCGGGTGAACAGGATTCCCAGCAGCCCCACCGCCAGGAAGAGAAGCCCGCCTGTCAGCAGGACCGCTTCAAAAAGCTGCTGTTCCAGAATTTTCAGGGTGTCCAATGACACCACGCCGACCATGGTCCATCCGGCATTCTCTATCTGTGTCTGGTATGTGAGAAGATTCTCTTCCTTATCATAGCCGTTCCCGGCAGACAGGATGTCCAGCAGCTGCGACTGTTTGGCAGGATCTGAGAAATAACTGGTATCTCTGTGATAAACGGGTTCCCCCTTGTCGTTGAGGAGGAATACATAGCCCTCTTTCCCCAGATCCAGACTGCGCAGATGATCCTCGATGACGCTGTACTCCATGTCTATCAGCAGCACGCCAAGATTACTGCCGGAGTCATCGGCGATTTCAGTGCTCACGGAGATCACCCATTTGTCCTTGTCGGAAGAGAAGCTCTGCATACGGGCTCCGGTGAGGACGGGCATGGTATTGTGGATGGATTCCATGTACCAGTCCTCCTTCATCATATTCTCGGAGACCGACATATCGAGATTGTCCTCATTGGAAAGGATTCGGCCGTCCTTGGACACCACCACAATGGATTTGATATAGGGATTGTTGTTCAGCAATGCGTCAATGCGGGTCATCAGTCCGGACCGCAGGCCTTCCTGATCCTCTGCCAGGTACTGCCGAAGCGTGGGGTCACTTGCAAAGACATTGGACTCGCCCTTAACGCGGGCAATATATGTGCTGATGTTGACCCCGCTCATCTCCAGCAGGTCCTGGGTCTTGGAGACAGTCTCGTCCATCAGCAGATTGGCAGCAAAAAAATAGACTGCTCCGCTGAGGAGCAGAATGACGGTCAGCCCCACCCCCAGGAAGAACAGGGAGAGCTGTACGCCGAACCTCCGAATCCAGTCCCGGAACCTAAATTGTTTTCCCATGTCCTGCCTCCGCTCTGAATTCTTTTGGGGATTTTTGGAATTTACGTCTGAAACACACACTGAAATAATTGGGGTCATCGATGCCGACTGCTGCCGCAATCTCATAGTTTTTCATCTGTGTGGACAGCAGGAGGATCTTAGCCCGCTCCAAGCGGAGATCCAGCAGGCAGTCCCTGAAATTCTCGCCAAAACACCGCTTGAAAAGGGTGCTGAGATAGCTGATGTTATATCCCAATTCAGCCGCCATGGCGCCCAGTGAGAATCCGGAGTCGGCCAGATGCAGTTCCAGCATATCAGCCATCTGGGAACGGAGGCTTTGATCTCCCTCCGCGCCGGCTTCCTCAGCCATTTTATCCACCACATGGCGGACAGCCGCGAAGCTGTCCGTTTCTTTTTTCTTCTCCACAAGATGGAAGAGCAGTTTCTGTACATCGTCGCGGGAGAGCGGCTTCAGCGCATAGTCATCCACACCGACCTTGATGGCGCGGATGGCATAATCCAGATAATCGTAACCGGTGAGTATGGCTATCTTTACTGAGGGGTCATGCTCCTTGGCCAGCTGGCAGAAATCCAGGCCGTTCATCTTCGGCATATTGATGTCGGCAAGGATCAGGTCAATCCGCTGCTTATTGACGATATCCAGGGCCTCCTCACCGTTCTCGGCCTCAAAGAATTCACCGATGCCCAAGCCTTTGAAATCAACAAATGTCCGGATTCCCCGGCGTATAAGGCTTTCATCTTCCACCACCAGCAGGTTGTACATAAGGCCGCCTCCTCCCTGATTCATGTATTGTTTTCTACATTATATAGCGCCGGGACCCGGAAAGCAAGCTTTCAGGCCCCGGCGCTGGTTTTACATGTCAAACAGCGGTATGAGAAAACCGTATCCCTCGGCTTCCAGGTTATCATAAGGGATAAAACGGATGGAGGCGCTGTTGATACAGTAACGCATTCCGCCTGACTCTGCCGGTCCGTCATTAAAAACATGGCCCAGGTGGGAATCGCCCGCGCGGCTGCGCACTTCTGTGCGCACCATGTTGAATTTGGCGTCGGATTTCTCTGTCACCACTTCCGGGACAATTGGTTTAGTAAAGCTGGGCCAGCCGCAGCCGGAGTCGAACTTATCCTCAGAGCTGAACAGCGGCTCCCCGGTGATGATATCCACATAGATCCCCTTTTCAAAGTTGCTGTCATATTCGTTGGTATAGGGGCGCTCGGTATCATTGTTCCGGGTCACCTGATATTGGATGTCAGTAAGCCTTTCCTTCAGCTCTTTATCACTGGGAACCGGATATTTTTCAGGCCGGATGGAAATGGAACCGGAAAGGTCCGCCACGCCCAAACCTTCCTCCTTGATAAATTCATCGGCATCATTCAGATTGATGTGACAGTAGCCATTCGGATTCTTGTCCAGATAATCCTGGTGATAGTCCTCAGCCAGATAAAAGCTGTCAAGGGGCATGATTTCAGTCGCAATGGGGGTGGAATAGCGTTCCTGCTGCCGGGCTGCCACCGCCTCTGCGATTGGCTTGTCTGTCTCATCCACATAATAGATGCCGGAGCGGTACTGGCTTCCACGGTCATTTCCCTGCTTATTGACACTGGTTGGGTCCACCACCTTGAAGAAACCGTCCAGCAGCTGTTCTGTGGAAATTCCGGAAGGGTCATATATCACCTTGACAGTTTCCGCATGTCCGGTATTGTCATAGCACACCTGCTCATAGGTGGGATTTTCCGTATTCCCATTGGCGTAGCCCACGTCAGTGTCATATACGCCGGGGAGTTTCTTCATATAGGCTTCAATGCCCCAGAAACAGCCGCCCGCCAGGTAAATTGTGTGTAAATTTCCGTCATTCATCATTTTTTCCTCCTGTTCTGCCGACATGCTGCTCATCGCCGGCGCGCTGTCCGCCATGTTATTCTGCGTTGCGGCGGTGCAGCCTGACAACAGGGCCATGGCCGCCGCCAGCACGCCTGTGCCCACTGATGTTTTCCAGTATTTTTTCATATTTAGTCTCCTTATATGGTGATCATAGCCGGGTCACCGCTCTCTTAATTGATGATTTTATTCTACTTTTTTTCACCGGATATTGTAATAGAACGGTTTTCGTTGTTTCTTTGATTTCTTTAGGTGATAATTAATACTGCGCAGATGGCTTTTTTTTGATATAATAGCTGAATGGAGGTACGAAATGAATTTTCGGAAAATAACAGATCTCAACGAGGCGGAGCAAATCTATCAGGACTATATTGCAGCGGATTTTCCGCCGGCAGAGCGTCAGCCGCTGGCAATATTCATCAGGATGCTGAGGGATTCTGCCACAGATATGTATCTCTGGGAAACAGAGGGGCAGCCGGCTGCTTATGTGGTAGTCCGGGAACGGGACGGCTACGTTCTGCTGCAGTATTTTGCAGTCTTAAAACGGCTGAGAGGCAAAGGCACAGGGACCGGGCTGCTGCGTCAGCTCAACACCCTGTATGGGGATAAGAAGGGGATCTTACTGGAGGTGGAGCACACCGGTTATGCCGGGAACCAGGAAGATCTGATGGTCCGAAGGAAACGGATTGCATTCTATGAGCGTTGCGGATATATATGTCTGGAAGATTTTGATCTGGCATTGTTCGGCGTACATTATCAGGTGATGGTGCTGCCCATCGGCGAGAACCGGATCAGTGACCATGAGTATATCTTTGGCATATTCCAGAAGATGTATTGCTTCGATCCTGTGAGGAATGCGGCCAAGGTAATCCAGTGGGTGCGGTAGGCCGGCTGCGGCACTTACAACCAGTACCCATTATTGACCATCTTTAAATTGCAAAGCCTGGCTAATTATGGTAAGCTATAGATAATTCCAAAAGAAAGAGGGTATCAATTATGGACAAAGAAGTATTAAGTTATGCTGTTGAAAAAACACACGAATTGATCAACGCCGCCACATGTAACGGTGAGACCAAAGCAGCAGCCCAGGCCTGGTTGGATGCTGTTGGAACGGAAGGCGAGGCTGCGGAAACAAAGAAATATATCGATGAGCTGGAGGCAGACATCATGCCCATTGATAACTTAATCGGTTTTGCAGGTTCTGAGGCCGGAGCCCAGCTCTTTGGAGCGGACACTGCGAAGAATATTGAGGCACACGCAAAAGAGATTAAGGCTGCGGGAGCGAAATATTGTGACTGCCCTGCCTGTGCAGCTGTTGCCAATATACTTGAGAAGAAGGAAGCCCTTCTTAAATAAGGATAGTCCGACAGAGCACCAGTCAGAGATGATTGGTGCTTTTAGATTGAATGGCAGGAGGAACTGAGGGGTTATGAAAAAGGGATGGAAGCGCACAGCCGCCATAGCCTGCGGGCTGGCGCTGCTCTCAGGCTGTGCCGCAGCAGACGGCAGTGTAACGGAGCCTGTGCCGAAGGCGGTCAATTATACGGCGGAAGATCATGACAGCTGGGACATGCTGATGGAAGAGAACCGGATATCTGATACCTTTGAACACGCGCTGAGTCAATTTACCTTCCGGAGCGGAAGCCGGATTCTGTCGGAGAGCGGGGGAAATATGAATTACAGCCCTCTCAGCCTCTACTATGCCATGGCCATTGCGGGCTGCGGGGCAGAGGGCGAAACAGCCGGTCAGATCATGGACCAGCTTGGCATGGAGGATCAGAAAGAGCTGTACGAGCAGTGCCGGAAGCTCTACCAGTGGTTTTATTATGATGTACAGCGTCAGAAAGCCTGGAACGACGCCCAGGGAGAGGGAAATGACAGCAGGATACAGCTGGGGAATTCACTTTGGATCTCCGACCAACTGAAGATTAAGAAGGATTACCGAAAAATGGTGGCAGGCCAGTGTTTTGCGCCTTCCTACCAAGTGGATTTTAACAGTCAGGAGGCTGGAGAGCAGATCAGCAGCTGGATCTCACGACAGACCGGCGGTGTGCTGCAGCCCAGTTTAGATCTGGATTCAGAGACCATGATGACAATTCTGAATACTCTGTATTTTTATGACGGCTGGAAGGATAACTTTCTTAAAAAGAAAACAGCAGATGACAATTTCAACCAATCTGATGGGAGCAAGGTGGTCTGTGCCTTTATGAACCGTACAGAGGAATTTGGTAAATTCAGAAAAGGGGATGGGTACACAGTCTCCGCCATGAGAACCAGCAATGGCTGCGACATGGTATTCCTGCTGCCGGACCAGGGGCGAAGCGTGGAGGAAATCCTGAATACGCCGGAGCTGCTGCAGGACGCTATGAGCACGGATTATAAGAAGTGGGAAGGCGGCGAAGTCTCCTGGAAGGTTCCGAAATTCTCCTTCGGCAGCACCCTGGAGCTGTCCGAACTGCTTAAGGCAATGGGCGCAGATAAAATGTTTACGAAGAAGGCTGAGTTTGGGAAAATCTCGAAGGAACCTCTGTTTGTAAAAGATGTCATTCAGGAGACACATATTGCCATTGATGAGGATGGTGTGGAAGGGGCTGCTTATACCATGATCAGAGCGGAGGCTTACTGCATCGTAGAAGCAGAAGAAAGGCCGAAAGCAGATATGATCCTGGACCGTCCGTTTATCTATGGAATACAGGACAGCAATACCGGCACATGGCTGTTCCTGGGCGTGTGCCGCAATCCGGCGGAAATGCAGTAATAAACATATATTGACAGAAAGGTAATTGACAGGCAATGATAGACAGAGAAGATATGCTGGCGCTCACAAGGCGGATGACCCTTGCCCGCACATCCTTTACAAGGATTGCTGGGTGCTATGTGGACAGGGATGGAGATTTCAGCGGAAGCTTTAATATAAATTTTCTGAAATTATCGGCAGCAGAGAGAACGCAGAAACTAAAGCTGGCAAAGGACATCCCCTATTCACCTACCAATGTAAACCTGAAGAAATATGAGCTGACAGACAGCATGCGGGGGCCGGGGAGCATGTGGCAGCTGCTGATGGGCATGAATGAGTGCGGCCTGAAAAATGATGCCCTGATGGACACATTTTATGATGTGGTTATGGAGAATTACCGCGCCAATGACCAGTATGCCATTCTGGTATTCCATGACCGCTATGATATCCCGGCCAAGGCCTCCGACAAGGAGCGGCTGTGGGAATCAGAGGAGGTGTTCGAGTACATGATCTGCGCCATCTGCCCCATGAGCGGGGAGTATGAGCCGGGGCGGCCGGAGTGTGGATTCCTGTTCCCTGCATTTACGGATATGAGCGGGGATCTGAACCATATAGACGTATTTCAGGCGGATGCAGGCAGGCCCCACAATGAGCTGCTGAAGGTTCTGGGGATATCTTAAAGGGGTTTGCCGGAAAGCAGAGTGTATGATACAATTCCATGATACAGGGATCAAGAGGGGGAGATATGATGAAACGCAGTAGATTTGTGACAGCAATGCTGCTCTGTGCAGCATTTTCAGGCCTCATTCCCTCTGTGCCGGGAGGAACTTTAGCGGCCCAGGGAGAAGCGAACGCACAGACCACCGAGACCTCGACCTATCCGGAGACCGTGCGCTGGATGACGGCCACTTACGCCGTTTGGAGCGTGCGCAATGGAGCTGACCTCTATGTGCCGGGAGGAGGAACGCCGGACGAAGCAATATACGCGCTGGTTGTAAAGGGCGTCCTGGAGCGGGACTGGGGGATCAAGGACCGGCAGTCCGCCCAGGACATGATCGGCTGGCTGGAGAACGAGGGGCACAACCAGGCGCTCCTTAAGTATTATGAGGAGCACAATCTGGGCCAGTATGAGACGGATGTGGACCTGAATGCCTCCTGGAACGGCAGCCAGGGTACAATCTCCGACAAGGAGGCGGCCCGCCAGATGGCGGCTTATATGGGGTACAAGACATATGGGCAGTATGCGGCGGCCGGATGGGACTACAGCCGCGCCCTGATGCTTTTGGGCCAGTATTATGTGGTTGGGTACTATACCTATGAGGAGGCCATGGACAAGTCCCTGGAACTGGGGCAGAAGCTTCAGTCCATGTTCCCGTCCTGGGAGGATTTCATGCAGAGCTACATGTACGGATTCCTATACTGGAACAGGTCAGATCCCACGGATCCCCAGTCAGAGTTCCAGTACCGCGTGGGCCTGTACCAGTATCTCAACTCCATGGAGGACGGCCCCTACAAGATGGACTGGAATATGGAGCTGAAAAAAGAGTGGTAATAAGTGATAAACAGCAGCGGATCAAGAGCTGATGGTATAAAAATTTTTAATTAGCTGCAACTATCATTGTTTTTTCTCCGTCTAACAGATGTATAAAATCAACGAGTAAGAAGGAGAAAAAACAATGAGATTAAGAATAACAAGACGATCCGCAGCTGTGATGATGTGTGCCATTGCCATTACCAGTATGGTGCCAACCATACCCGTTTACGCCAAGAGCAGGACCCATACTTCCAGCTCCCAGTCCACCAATGAGCAGAAGATGAGAGAAGTGGCGGAACAGGTGCAGAAGGCTTATGAGAAACAGGATATGAACCAGCTGGCCAATCTCTGCAGCTATCCCCTGGTGGTTTCCTTTGCGGGCGGGAACCTTATAGATGTGAAGGATAAACAGGAATTCCTGTCCCTGGGGCAGAGCACGGTGTTTTCACAGGCCATGGGGGCTGCCATAGCCGCTACCAATGTGGCTAAGCTGACGGATAACGGCCAGGCAGGTGCTCAGATGGGCGGGGATTTCGGACTCACGCTGTATAAGATCAAGGGAAAATGGAAGGTGAACAACTTCTTCCTTGATGCAGCCGGCATTCAGAACAGCCAGCCGGTATCAGAACCAGTCAATATCAGCAATCTGGCTGAGATGGGAGAGCAGATCCAAAAGACTTTTTCCTACGGAGATCTGGAAACCCTCTCACGCATGTGCAATTATCCAATGATGCTGTCATTTGCCGACGGCACAAACCTGGAGATCCAGACGCCGGCACAGCTGACAGCACTGGGTGAGAGCAGGGTATTTACTGATAAGCTGCTGAGGTCCATTGACCAGGTCAACGTTTCCGCCCTTCATGAGGTGGGGGATGCAGGCGTCCAGATGGGCGGCGAATCAGGTCTGAATATGTATAAATTTAACGGATTCTGGAAGATTAATCAGATTTACCAGTGAAACCGACTTCTGGCTTCAAGGCCTGCATTTTCAAAGGCAGCGGTACAGGTCATGGAAGGGTGCCCGCCGGGGATCAGGGAGGAGATATTGGGCTGCCCCTTTGCGCCCCGCTGCAGTGAGGCAGTGGAGCTTTGCAGAATATCATGCCCTGAGCTGGGAAGGTCCGGTTTGGAGGACCATCTGGTGCGCTGTTTCATGGCCGGCGGAGAGAAGGTGGCCACTTGATGCATGACAATATCATTCTGAAGGCGGACAGTATAAGCCGCAGATACCGCTGTCCCGGAAACCGCCGGGTGGACGCAGTGAACAGCCTGTCCATTGGGATACATGCCGGAGAATGCCGGGGTATAGTGGGAGAGAGCGGCTGCGGCAAGAGCACCCTGGTCCGTATACTGGCAGGTGTGGAGCGTCCAAGCTCCGGACAGGTTTTGTACTATGGAGAACCTGTTGAATTAAAGATGAAAAAGCAGAGAAATAAAATACAGATGATTTTCCAAAATAGCATGAATTCAGTTAGCCAGTATGCAACTGCCGGGGAGATCATTGGGGAGCCTCTCAGGAATTTCACGGATATGAATAA